>Ga0209780_1000738_pt1 | contig 19023 bp, 14 predicted proteins | sample WorMetexBAHAMAS2_FD_187384 | JGI IMG/M metagenome (GOLD analysis project Ga0209780, IMG submission 187384) | Marine gutless worms symbiont microbial communities from Max Planck institute for Marine Microbiology, Germany - Inanidrilus exumae... | ecosystem: Host-associated > Annelida > Digestive...
ATTTTGACGCAATTTGGCACGATGATGCATTTCGAACCTCTTGATCGTCCCGACCGTCAAAAATTTGAAATTTTGCAAATCCAACATGGCGGCGGCCGCCATCTTGAAAAATCGAAAAATAGCCATATTTCAGCCGCGGTTTGAGCGATTTCGACGAAATTTGGTACGGTTGTGCAGTTCAACCCTCTTGAGCGCCCTGACCGTTAAAAATTTCAAATTTCAATAATCCAACATGGCGGCGGCAGCCATCTTGAGAAATTGAAAAATTGCCATATCTCGGCCGCGGTTCAACCGATTTTGACGCTATTTGACACGATGATGCATTTCGAACCTTTTGACCGTCCCTACCGTCAAAAATTTAAAATTTTACAAATCCAATCGGCACCCGGCATCCTAACAATTTAAAAATTACGATATCTCGGCAACGGTTCGAACAACCTAGTGACTTTTCAGTATTCACTTAATATTTTTAAGCAACAGATGTACATCACGACATCAGCAGAATAGAGGATACGGTATTCTGTTACTATGCGCACAGTTCAGTCATGGACTTGTGAACTCGGCTATGGGGCAGATACCATGTTCCACAGAACGTATTTCTTGTATCAATTAGTTTCAACTAATCATTAAAAATTACAAACTGATCAGAAAATTTCTAACCTTTTCAGACTTAAAAAAATATCTGCACAGTGTAGCAACAAATGTAGATTATATATACACAATTAATCAGTTCAGAACTTAATAACAGTCCAAAAATACAACAAGCTCGAAATGAACTGTTAACTGTACAAAAATGACGCGAAATTCTTCTTGATCCTCCAGTGAGCAGTTAAACGCCCGTGCTGCGGGACATTATCACAGAGTCAACTTGGTGCTCTGTGTGTGTCTCAATGTCATGTGTCAACAAAGTCCAGGCGGCGGCTGTGTACCCCCCCACTAGTCCTAAATACAACGATAGAAGCACACCAACCACTTTAGTAACACTCCTCAACGAACCGCATATTTCTAGGAGGTTAAGTGTGAAAAAATGTACTTATTTTCAGTTTTGACTAGCAGTCTGCTTTTACTGCACCCAAGACTGACAACTGCTACACGACGGTCGGCCCATCGAGACACATTCTGTGAAGAGAGCTTGGCTGTAGGCCGACAAGTCGCTAGCTGCCGGCCATGATGATGTTCCTCGACGAGCAGGCGATACGCACAGAAAACGTACCATATTTGTCTGACAGCAGCATATTGAACCACCGTAGATAATTCACGACATTATAAAAGCAATGTAGTTACAGACAATACGTCTTTCCGCAACCTTTAAATTGTCTTTTCGCACAAGTTATTGCTGAACAACAGAACAAGTCGACTTGTTTACATGTTTACGTTGATTGACACGTGGAGTAGCCAGGGTGGCAGTGGCCAATGGGAGTTTGGAGTAATAGCCTAATAGGCGTGGTCGTGCTGGCTACAGCCAAAACGGGCCAGGCTTCCTCCAGTTATAGAATATTTAAACCCCCGAGCAGTGTCTAAACTCTGGTTCCTCCTGTGTCCATAAAATATGATCTCTGACCTTGACCTTCAACCTTGACCCAGATGTGATCAAGGTAACAAATATATAGGTCAAAGGTCATTGAGTTGAAAGGTTATTGCCAGGACAAACAGACAAACAAACAAGCATGATGGACTGACGGCTGATTCATGACAGAAGCAAGGACTGCAGTATGGGATGTAGTTTTACAATGCACAATCAAACACAAACTGATAATAACACGGCGGATAACATGCAGCATCAGGCGAACACTGTGTGTTTCAGTCATAGTCCACTGACATGGAGACAGCCTCCGAACTCTTATCTGTGCCAATGTCATCTAATTCAGCTGCAGAAGAAGCGGGACAGTCCGGTGGAGTGCTGTCGCATTCAACTGAAGTCCGAATATCCAACGACATGAACTCACTCTCAACTGCACATTGTGTCTGGTTCTGGTCGTTGCTCTGACAGTGGTCGCTGTGGTAGTCACCACGACGGACCGACTCAAAGAACTCGGCGTCTCTTCTGGCACGCTCCACGTCGGTTCCGTAGACCTGTGGTCCGTCGTTGACACGTACAAACTGCTGATGGCCTGCGGCCGTCACGTGACTGCTGACGTGCAACGACTGAGAACCACACGCAACATTGACATTGTAATCATTGCGGACCTCGGCTGACGACTGCTGCCACCTGTCGGCGGCCGACGCTTTCTGTGACGCCGAGTACGACACCACGTTCTCCAGTATTCTCTTTTCAGCTCGACGCAGCCTCACTGCCAGCGACGCATGGCTGTCTAGATCACCCTTCGCCAGCAGTTCATCATCCTCCTGATATAAAAACGCAATTATAAGATTAATAATAATCATCATCAAATCTCACTATCACTATTTTGTTGACAGACGTGTATAACCACACTCGCAGGAGCAGCTGTGGTTCAATGACAATACGACAATATGGACTCTTGTATTAGAGACCATATTCTACTGCCATGGAGGCCACATAACAGTTTGCTCAAATAACCACTAAAGAATATAACACGTCACACCGAGTACTGTTAAGTCTGGCACTATATGATTCGTTTACTTGCTTACTTTGTTACTTTCTTACCCACTTCATTACTTATTTATTTCCTTAAGAACAGGCCAGTTCTGTTTCCAGGCAGGAGATCATAAGAGGCGATCAAACCCGACTGTAGTTTTTTGTGTTTATTTTGTGTAGTAAAATATTTTTGTTACCAATACATGTTTGCTTTTGTCGTGCTAGATCTAGTTTTTCAGTACTAAGCCAAGATAAACTTAGCCCGTACAGGACTAGTGGTCGACTCCTACTTACTGTCAACTTCAAAGTCACATAACACAAAAACTGGGACAAAAATTAAAAATCCGGCCCCGATAAGCTGTAGGTATTGTGCCGGAATTTAAGAATCCGTAGTCATTTGTCAGCCCCCATTATAAATGGCCTTAGAAAATGGCCGAATTTCTGACTTTCAATGGCTTGTGACCTTACCTTGGATCGGGTCATGCTGCATACCTTCGTGCATCACTCATCGACTGCTACCTACATACCAAATTTCATTGAAATTGGAGAAACTTTTTGTGGACGGATGGACGTACGGACATTTGAAACCCATTTTATTAGGTCGACTCGGAGGAGTCTGTCTAAAGGTGGCTGGAAAAAGTATCAAAAAGGACCTATTTTACGTCAGATGGGACGCAAAAACCTTAACTCAGCCAATGTGAAATATAAAACTGTCATCAGCGTAAGGCCGACAGACAATCCTTCACAGTGTTCCAGTCAAAACCAGCCGACAACAAGAGCCGAGACAGACAACGCTATGTTTACGTGTATGGTTGTGGGATACGTCTTCAACAAGAGCTGAGCCCGTGTTTCAAGAAACGACCAGCATTTGATCTCATTCTCCAAGCTCACTAGCACAGAGAAGTTCTTCAGCTGTTGCTGTCGATCAGTCGCTCCGTCGCCCATCAGATACCTCAACAGCGTCTCTACCAACACCAGTCGTCACAACTACATACAAGACATTTACACATCAGCTCTCCACCCCTGACTCACCTTTTGCCTCTGATATGGCCATATTTGTGCTGAAAGGGGACGCTAAACTCCAACCAACCAACTGTACTCACATTTCATTGATATCCAACTAATGGTAGTGTTTTAATAATATTCCCTTCAGTACTTTGCTGATGTTGTAAAAACCTGCATCACCTATCTGTTACAGATCCACTTCTGAAGAAACGTAAAAATAAAATCAGGAGGCGCACGCTAACCGAGGAAGACATGCATTACGAGATGTGCAACGTACACCTAAAATAACACTGACGTTTGTCGTCAGCTAACACTGGTGTCATTATACGTGCAAGCACACACAGTGTGATTTAAGTTAACAGTAACAGAAACGGATTCATTCCGTTAACGGATAGAATTTTATTCCGTTAACGATAATGGAAATGGAAAAAATGGAATAACAAGAACAAAACAAAAAAATTAGCAACTGAAACTGAATAAATATTATTTCAGTTTTCGTTGTACAACCGTCACTGACATTGTATAACAAGACGCAGTGTACATGACGTAGACGGACGCACGCAGCATGCTTACATATATACAGAACCGTTATATATGTAGGCGTATGTCATAAAATGTTCAGTTTTGGGCTGAACTGCTGGAGTGACGCAGTTCGTTTGGATCATACTGGCTATTATGCAGACTGTAGCTACAGTGTGATTTAAGTTAACGGCAATGGAAATGGTTTCATTTCGTTAACAGATAGAATTTAATTTTGTTAACGATAACAAAAAACAGAAAAAACTGAAGCTGTAAATTTAGACTGATAACTTAGCTAAAACTGAAAAATATCGACAACTTAAATCACACTGACACAAACCACAAAACGAACTTCTCTTTTTAATACAAAGCAGATTCTACATAACCCAGGCACGAATAGTCACCCAACGTGATTGGAAATAACACCATTTGACGGAGTGCACACTAGTTCCTATTAGCATTCCATATTAACTGTGTCCCTGTCTTGCACCATTTCTCAAATGATGTCTTTGGTCAAAAATCGTTCACTTTAGATGAGTCTAATGCCGCGTTCCAGACTGCTCGACTCGGAATTTCCGAGTTCAAACTCGTAAATGGGTCACGCGAACTCGGGCCTGATAGGAGCAGCCCGACTTGGGTCATGTGACGTTGACAACTTACTGCACGCGTCGTTCGCCGTCAGAAATTTCATTGTTATACAACACCGCGTTTCTCTGTGCATTTTTAAATGCTGATAAGCTTGTATGAGAACGTAAAATTTCTCCATTTTATTTGTTTACTTGAATTTTCGGAGATTTCCCAGTTCCAACTTCCGAGTTCACTGGAACGCTCTGAACTCGAAAAAACAAACTCGGAAATTCCGATTTCCGAGCAGTCTGAAACGCAGCATAAGAACAATAATAAATGTAACACATGCAGTAAATACACATGACAAACACGTACGTTGATCCATTGAAAACACTCGCAGATAGGCTAGCAGCTCGGAGTCCACAGGTCTCTCAACATCACAGCTTAGACTGAACAGTCGATTTCTGCAAAAACACAACAAAACTCACATAAAAGTATTCAAAATTTCACCTTTTAATCAAAAATACAACAAAGAACTGGCGGCAGCAACAGAACCTTAGCAGATAAGGCAGAGTTCTTAATGTTATAGTGTGAGCAGAGCTGAGCCTAGAGTTGCCAGAATTCTCCTCAAAGTACGCGAGATTTTTAGTAACATGTAATCATTGGCTAACACAATGAAAGTAAGTAAGTAAGACAATTTATAGGGCGCTAATCTAACGGCCTAAACAGTCACGAAAGCACCTAGTCATGCCCCGTAGGCCAGACGAAACAGTATTGTCTTTAGTCCACTCTGAAACTGTCCGAGTGTAGCGGTCGATGCACGTAGGGTCGATGGCAAAGTGTTCCAGATAGAGTAATGTAAAAAGTAGATTATTCATGTCACTAAGGCTGATGCAAACCGGGGCCTATAGCGTACGCGGGTATAGCAACCATTGGTAATCAATCACCATGAAATCTGATGTCACTAATTAACACAGGAAAAGTCATGCATATTATTTCACATCAATAATTATAAATAGTGAACTACTTCTAATACTATTTTCTGACATTCCTGAATTACAGGAAAATTCGTCTCCCGGGTGGAGTCTGTCCAGGAGAGGAAAATGTATGGCTGTAATATGGGAGCCCCCGTAAAAAATACGGGAGGTCTGAAAACCCCAAATGGAGCCTAACTAATGATACTGTTCCACCCACACATGTCACGTAGTTGATACAGACGTCTACTCATCATCTTGTAAGTGCCTGCTGAACACCTTGTATTGTATCATATTCTGTGTAATGGCTGGACGGTCATTTTACAAGGAATACCAGTTGTCTGGTCATCCCGACAAGTGACCGTGTGAGTTCTTTATAAGTAAGCAAGTAAGTAAATGGCTTCATATAGCGCCAAAGACTTTAGAAGAATCAGGACGCTTGGACAAAGATATTCTAGGCAAGATGGGCAGCCGACAGGGGATGGGCTGACTGAAAATAAAATGTCTTTAGATGAGGTCTGGAGTGAAATCCATCCACAGAACCAACTCGTGAATAAAGGAACATAGCTCCCAACAGTCTACATCAGCCTCCACTGACGGTTGCCGTCACTGGCAGTAATGCAAATCATATGGTAATATCATCAAAACAGTCAGTTTACGTTGTGAGTGGCAGACGAGCGAGAACTTCTGCCTTGATAGCGAACAGCAGGTCGTTCTTACTCACACCTGTCAATCAAACAAACAGCAGGTCGTTCTTACTTACACCTGTCAATCAAACAAACAGCAGGTCGTTCATACTCACACCTGTCAATCAAACAAACAGCAGGTCGTTCATACTCACACCTGTCAATAAAACAAACAGCAGGTCATTCTTACTCACACCTGTCAATCAAACAAACAGCGCACGACAACAACAGGTAAATTTACACACACAGCCGTCTCAAGGCTCAGAGATATGATGTAGCAACAAGAAGGAATTCAACGCCCCACTGTCAACGTAGATGCTTCACGACCACCTACTGGAACCAAGGTGCGACCTTGACCTTTGACCTCCAGAATCTAATCAGGTCATCAGTAGGGGCTAGTGAATATTCTTGTTAGTTTTATCGAAACTGTTCAAGTCGTTCGTGACGTTTTGTGGTAACAATATATCTGACAAAACAAACAAACAGATAAACGAATGGGTCGGCCTAGAAACATGACGACTCTGCCGACACTGTCAAATAGCAAACACGTTGCGTGTTGCGTGGTGGCTCAGCGGTAGGGCGTTGGACTTGCGATTTACAGGTCGCGGGCTCAATTCCCGGCTGGTGGCTTTCGCGTAACATAGGTCAACTCAGCCTTGCATCCCCCGGGGTCGCTACATCGAGTACCAGCTTCAGCTGGGGGTAAAGGCGGGATTCTCACCTCTGTCGGGTGGCAGGTAACACTGTGTGATCCCATATGGCATGTGAGTTTCCCGTAGCGGTGAAGAGCTAAGTTGATGCTGAACTGCTATACACTGTTTACTTACTTACTTACTTTACTTACAAAGCAAGTTAACGTGAAGCAGTGATCAGTATTCAGTATACATCACGACATGGTAAATGGTGTCATAAGCCTAGTACAGTGTAGGCATGGTTGTCATCTTCCTGTCTTCCAAACACAGACGATGACATCATCATCATCAACTGAACTCACCCATTCTTACAGCCAGTTTGTCATGCAGATTATCATCATAGACAAAGCCACTGTGCAGCAGAAACTCCGCATTGCTTCGTGGTCCATAGAAGATGAACACCTGAGAACACCCATGACACAAATTATGAACACCTGAGAACACCCACGACATAGATTATAAACACCTGAGAACACCCACGACACAAATTATGAACACCTGAGAACACCAACGACATAAATTATCAACACCTGAGAACACCCACGACATAAATTATAAACACCTGAGAACACCGACGACACAGGTAGCTTGAAGGCTGCTCAGGCTGTTTGCTGATGTATGCATAAGACCTATCGCAATTTGATAAGTGTCTGCTTTCAAATTGCGACAAGTCTTACGCATACATCAGCAAGCAGCCTGAGCAGCGCTCCAGCTATCTGTGCTAGCTGAAAGTCGACTTCTAGTTACTAAAAACTGTACAAGAAGTCATACATGACGGATTTTCGTTCAGTCATGACTTCCTCGTGTTTGTGGAAAATGTGAGTTTTTTCCTGCTGCACATGCATTAACTTCTCTGTCAAAAGTGATCCAGTCAGCATGACGCCATGGTAATCACTGTAAGAAATCTCAATGGTGCAGTCACAACAAGCTCGAAAAAGGCTGATAAGTTTAGCCACTCAATACAAAACTGTGTCACGTAAAACTAGAATGTCAGAATACATACTTCTGCCCAGCCACACTGAAATTAGCATGGTTAATGTGTCACATACTTACAAAATAAAATAATAAAAAAATAAAAAACAGCGGCCTCACTAGAAATTTTTTAGCATTTTGAATTACTAGGCACGGCTGAACAATTCACAAACTAATGACATCCAGGATCTGTTCTCGATCACTTGCAAAATTCAATCAACTCTTCTCTCATCCACAACCTACCTACTCCTCAAATTACGTAGAAATTCACAGATTTTTTTGAGTGATTCTGCTCAGAAACACACAAACAAACCAGCCGACAAAATGCTGGTGGGCGGGCAAAACAGAACCTCCGTCAGAAGTGTCAGAGGTAAAGATTGGTCACGGTAGAGACCAGAGGCTCGATTTACAAATAATCTTACGATAAACTTAGGATTTTTCCTAAGATTTTTTCTGAATCGGGCCCCAGGCTCTGAAACACAATCATGTGATGCCAGTGATAGCATGACGTCAACCTCATCACCAGCGTTGTACTCTTGCAGGGCGTAAGAGTCACTGCAGTTCTCAGCGAAATTGTAATCGGTCGTAATCTGTGCACAATTCACACAAGTTGAGCTGAGACAGAGATTATTATTATTATTATTGTTAGCAATGAATAAGATTAAGGTGGCGCTATCACATTACTGCTGCAGTGTCAATGTCATGAAACAGTGATGGCATTGTACGGTTTAACATCCCACTCGACACATTATAGGTCATTTCAGAGACGATTTTACAGGTCAGACGACCCGACCAGCAGTGTAATAGCACTGAAGTCTTCCAGGTCGACGGCCACGAAACAGTGATAACACGCTGACATTATTGACCACAGTAAAGACGACTACACTGCAGTCAAAGCTTTCAACGTACACAAGAGTTGCTTTTCAGCTCTCTATCAACACTGCCTGGCAGTAGACAAGCAGTCAGAGAACGTGTGTGAAGTTAGCAGACATTTGCTCGTTCCTTCCTTCATTCGTCCATTGGGTCACTTTATCTTCCGCTAAAACCATAGTCTAAAACTGGTTTTAGACCGAGTTCAGATAAAGCGAAAGATAAAAGTGATTTGGTTTTAGACCAAAGTCTTAACTATAAGAGATTAGTGATAATTGCCTATCTAAATGCATTAGGATGGTTTGGTTTGAGACCGGATTGCTCAGATTAAGTTCAGTTTTAGACCAAACTTTGGTCTTAAACTTTGGTTTAAGCGTCACTTCACGTTTTGCATTAATTAGGTCTTAAACCAGACTTTTGGTCTTAGACTAAGGTTTTAGTGACCCATTCACTCATGTGACTAGTGTTCAAGTGATGATGATGATGATGATGATGATGACCTACCCAGCCGTTGCTATGGTTACACATGTCCCACAGAGGTATCAAGTGTCCTACCCAGCCGTTGCTATGGTTACACATGTCCCACAGTGGTATCAAGTGTCCTACCCAGCCGTTGCTATGGTTACACATGTCCCACAGAGGTATCAAGTGACCTACCCAGCCGTTGCTATGGTTACACATGTCCCACAGAGGTATCAGTGCCGTGTCGACGTCTCCTGTCTCCGTGTTTGGAATCTGATTCTGACGAGTCATGACAGTCGACACAGCCCATCTAAACACACATCAACCTCGCTATCATCCCCGCCTCAGCAACCTTGCACTATGACATCACGCTATTACCATTATCAACTCACAACCACGCACAACTGCACAATCTAAACATTACTGAAATGGAGTAAAGTTTAACTTCCCATATGACACATCATCTGTCATTTCACAGATGGGTTGGCAGCTGACAACACGACATGTAAGAAATCAGACAAACAATGGTTACATATACACACAAACTTCCTACTACAGTTGCAGGCAACACACGGCATCTACTGGCAGAGTGAGTGGTCGAGTGGTTGGTATCTGGCCACACATGAATAATACACTGATCAGCTCGCAGAATGCAATGGTAAATGTCATCACGATACATCGCTACAGCACTGAATGCCCAAACATCATGCAAACAGAAACATTTCCAGTAAATACCCGAAACTGTCAATTCTGAAGGCAATAATATGATCGAAAACGGTTCAGATGGGAATTCCCGACGGACCAGACACAGCACTAGTCTGTCGGCCAATCATGCAAAGTCAATAAACCAGGTGTGCATGAAAGCGACCAACAGAGTATTGTTTGTGTGTATTCTTTGCAAATGAAGCTGCTACTGGTTCTGGTGATGTTACTGATACATAAATAAAAGTTACAACCAAATGCACAGTGGTCACGCACGCAGATCTACCTGTAGTCCTCATAGCAGAAGTTTTTAATAGGAAGTTTAGCACCATCAGTACAACCCTGCACACAAAAATTAACAATCATTCTTACTCACAGCTCCTGCAGTCCATATTAGGTTTTTGAAAATCAAAACAAATAAGAGCCAAAGGTTCTAGACGGCTATAAATTCACCGACAACTGGTCAAAGGCTGAGTTTGTACCTGGAAAAGTCGGAAAAAGTACGAGTACTGTCGCGTGATGTTGCGGAACTGGTTGAGTACTTCACCTACAAAAGACAATAACAACAGAAAAAGTTCCGACTGAGCAACTAATGACAGCATGTGACATCTTTCTTCCCAGCACGACCACACTCGCCAATAGGTGGTTTTTGAGTATTTGTAAGTTTGTAACGAACTTAACTGTTAAAATTAACAACTCAAAAAACATACACAGAAATAAAAATAAAAAAACAAAGAAATTAACATAAGTACGTCAGTGGGACTGACATATATCCACACATGCCGAGTGCGCATGGCCCACGTGCTCACCGAGCTATAAATAGAACGTCTCTCTGACTTCAGTCAACCTGGGCCTGCAGGCTAAGCTAGGCTCTTTCCAGTTCTATTTATAGTTCAGTGCGCACGCTGGCCGATTCGCCGGCCGATTTTGTTTCTGGGGGAGCAAAGTTCACAAAAATGTGAGATTCCCTGCCTGGCACGCCGATGAACAGCCGTGCAAAATTTGACGCCACCAGTTTTATCCTCGGCGGAGAAATCTGTAACCGTACAAACAAACACACAAACAAATAGTAACCGATACATCCACACCTTGCCTATTGACATGTGTGGATAACAAGACTCGTCAAGTCCACAACAGCGAGCTGTCACTCACACATGTCCACACACGCATACATTAGCACACACCTACCAATTGAGCACTGGCGATCCTTTAAGCAACTGAAGCTGTTCTGGAGTGAAATAACACTTACTCAGCACTGGCGATCCTTTAAGCAACTGAAGCTGTTCTGGAGTGAAATAGAGTGGAGTTGTGTACGCAGACGGCAGGATTTCTGTCAGTCGACCATTAAGACATCATAAAGAACAATTCAGCTGACAGACACAGAAGATACTAGTTTCTATGAGTAAGACCTACAGACAGTGATAACATATCAGACACACACGTAGAACATCCGCATCAGCACCTAACAGTTATTATCAACGTCGTAGCACTGTTCGTTGGACAAAGGCATCGACTTGTAAAAAAATTATCAAAATGCGCACATTGGAGGACGTGGGTCAATCAAAACGCCGATAGTATAATAGAAATAACTTACTTATGAGTTAGGCATTCATCCAAATCAATATGAAAGAGTTAATTAATACTCATTTACTGCAAACTATTACATCTTTCTTATTCAAATGCAGACTTTGCATATCCTTATCAATTATGTCATCAACCTTTCTGTGTTACATTAACATGAAAATCATACAATAAAAGCATCACAGAGAAACATGACCCGGCACTAAATATCGGAAACTGAACCAACAACATAACGAATATGCTAAACTCATAGGCACAAAGCACGCAAGGATACTTAGATATGGCAGCCAGAACGAATCCTGGCTGAAACATTCGCACAGAAGATGAAGAGCCATTGTTACATTTGGCATTGTCTGCAAGATACGATCTTCTTTTATCAGCGCACCTGCAGTTTTTGTACACAGCAACATACGATATAATCAATGAAGAACTGATTGTAAATTAAAAACCTGCCCAAGTAGCGCAGTGGTCAACGCGCTCAGTTCAGGCACCATGTGTGTAGCAGAGTGTCACGTGCCTCAGGAGCCGGGGTTCAAACCTTGGTCTGGGCACATTCGCTTCCACCAAAGAATTATTTCAAATAATTCCTACGCACATAATGAACAGGGAGATAATCCCAGGCAGGAAAAAGAGGGTTTGATGGTGTCCTCTATAAACTGTGACCATTGCCGATACCTTGAGTAGCCACGTAAAGGATGTCAGCCGCGCCGGCGTGGCTGCAGCTAAAAGGCGTGGCTGGTCATTGGCTGGTGCAGCACGCAGCACCAGTCAGGGCCAAACCAGACGGTAGGCCACGTCTAGAGCGGCCGCGCTACAAATACGCGACAAGCTGCTGACTTCGTACGTATCCCTCCCCACCCTACACGTCACGCATACACTAGCACACACCTACCAATTCCCCTCCTCTCCCTGGGCTCGTGCACTGGACCACTACAAGGTCTCAGCGCTGAGGTCCAGAGTAGGCTGGACCTCTGCCCGCAGTAACCAACAAAAGAACAACTGTAAAGACATTTTTCTGCCAATAAAAATAATTTTATTACAAATATCAGCAATTAAGCTATAAATGACACAAGGTTGACAACAAGCTCACTATGCTATGTGAGCCTCAGAAACCTTTCAATGACATTGCAGCAGTCTATAAAATGAATCTTACTCAGTACAGACGTTCTCGCTGTGCTTGAAGTCATCATAACTTTACGAGGAATTGACATGATCAGTTCCGACTTCTAAACAAACAAACAGCCGGCATTTAGACACAACACTGCATTGCAGTATGACTTTACACACTCACAGCTGTTCTGAAAATAACACTGCGGGCATCAAAACTGAAAATCGGTCATATGAACCTAACCTCGCCCCTTTTAGGGGTGGTTCGTCATCCGTACGCTGAATTTGATACCGTCTACCTGTGTGCAAAATTTAATGATTTTAGCTTCAGCAGTTCCATAGATATCACTGGAGGCCCCAAAATTTAAAATGGATCACGTGACCCTGACCATGCCCCTTTTAGGGGTGGTTTGTCATTCGAACACAAGGACTTGACATAGCGTACCTGTGTACAAAATGTGACGACTCTAGCATCAGCCGTTCCACGGATATGGTTGGTGCCCACCAAATTTTATATTGTTCACGTGACCGGACCATTCCCCTATTAGGGATGGTTTGTCATCCATGGTCTAGCACTTGCTATGATCAACCTATCTACCAAATTTGAAGTCCCTATCTCCATCCACTACAAAGATATGAAAGGTGATACAAAATGTCAAAATTGGGGTGGTTTCGGGTACGGTAGTTAGGGGTAAATAAAGGTAAATAAAAATAACACCACTTGATAAAAAGCATACCGGTTCCTATTAGTCTCCAACAGTAACGACGTCCCTATCTTGCACCATTTCTGAGATATAGCGAGATATTAGTCGAAAATTGCCGATGTGAACCCACCCCACCTCTATTTGGCCCCCACTGGGGTGACCCCTTTCGAATTTCACTGAGATCTTTGGCATCAGAAAACTAGAGTCCTGGCAATCAAACCGAATTTTAGTCTGTGGAGTATCTGAAATAAAACCGTTAATTAGCCTGCAAAATTTGGAGGTTTTGGTTTTGGTTTCGGTTTTGGATTAAAACTGCGGTTTCGGTTTCAATTTCAAAACCGTCACAGCACTAATCACTGTACAAACCTGTATATCACGCACAGCTTTCAGTCCGTAACCGGCCTCAGCAAACTGTTCAATTGCCACGACACTTGTATCGACACCATGGTCTGACAGCCAGTGCAGAAATAACGGCATGTTATCCTCCCGTGAACCATGTTGCAACACAAAGTCTAACCACAAACAAATGAAACGGAATCACAAACATGGAATCAACACAGGGCATACAGTGCCACGTGGCAGCTTTGCTTACTGGTATCAAGACAGCATAATTCAAATCAACAAAGTCACTCTAGTAACTCTACTCCAAACACAGTCAGTACTGAAATGGGCAACTGTTCATGGGAATACCAGTATGGTATGTAACAAGCCACTGAGGCCAACTCAGCTTCCTATTCTCAGTGGGATCAAAGGTGAGTACTGGCCAAGGATCAGTCACAGTGATCTTTGGCTATGAACGTAACACGGCCTGTGTGAAACAGACTCTGTGACATATCCATGTAGCAGACTAAGAATGTAGGAGATGAGCAGCCTGAACACACTGCTCTATGGGGCATACACTGCTCTGTGGGGTGTAAATCATGGGTACAAAAGCACATGGGTAACTAAACAAAACTTCAGCAATAAAAGCAGAATGTCTCAAAGTCGAATCTGCAACGCTGTGACTGACTCAGTCTAAAACCTCAACCACTGCGTTGTGCAGAATCCAAAGTTTCTAGTCTGTGTAACTGTATGACATCCTTGCTTGTAGTCTGTTGCAGCAACTGATGACGATGAGATGATGAACTAGTCACAGTTCATAACTCACCTGAGTACAATCAATGTGTCACTGTTCCACTTCATCATACTGTGACTATATCAGTAACTGTCCCTAGAACATCATCCATAAAGACTTAACTATCAAACCATTAGAACAATAAACCTAGGACGAAATAGCGACAACGTGTAGACAACATAATACTAAACAGCCCAACAACATAAAGCAGAACTCACTCTGCTGTTTCTTGCGGAGTCTTTCAAGTAACTTATACACATCCAGAAAGTCATTCCATTCTGTATTCTGACTGCCAAATGGAGTGCTGCACTCTGCAAGAATGCAAAACGTGAATAAAATATAACTTCATCACTGCTAATCCATTGATCTCACTCTAGACAAATAAACACAGTCCATTCACCACTAACGTGAAACAGTCTCCTGCCAGCAGCCAGCCCCGTCTGGGCCTGAAGCAATCCTCCCTTATCCCTTCACTTCCCCACCTTCTACTCTGTCTTTTAGTATCTTATACTTTCCCCTTTCCCTTTTTACTCGCTTCATCTGTTTTCTTGCTTTTCCATCCCTTTCCATTCTACCGAAATAGTCCAACTACATTTTCAGGCCGGATGTCGTAGGAGGCAACTAAACCTGGCTTTAGTTCTCTTGTGTGTTGATTTTATGTTATGTGTATATTTTAGTTAAGGATGCATGTTTTTGTCGTATTTGATTCAGTTTTGTCTTGCGGTGTGATAGTTGTCTCCCCCTGTTGTAGGCACTAGTGTAATAATTTAAATGAGCCTCTCGCTCCCTTTCCCTTTTTGGGTGGCTGCTGAACAGAAAGGCGGCCAGGGTTGAAGTTAATATATCGCTGGCCTTCCTTCACTGGGTAAGGATAGCTCACCACCCGTGACCTTTCATCTCTAATATAGCCATATTTGTGCTGAAAGGGGACGTTAAACTCAACTAACTCTTGCCAGCAGCCGTGGTATAATCATATTCTTCTAATTATGTTTACTGAGTGCATTAATTTCCCAACTGTGTACTACTTCTAACGTTTATTTAAATGACCTACTTTTCCTGATTCCCATGGAATTTTGGCAACACATTTTTACAGGCTGAATGCCTTCCATTTTTCCCACCAACAGCATCAAATCACATAACCATACAATAGTGACAACACCAACATACTGAAGTGACAGTGCTGTTCTTTGGCCGTCCATTTATCTATGTCCTCTGTCATTCTGACTGACTCTACCACGAGGAGGCCTGTACACATATTGATGTTGTCCATCTAGGCCATGCATGGTCTTCCTCGCCTGTGTGCACCTGGCATTGTTCCTTGCATTATCTCTTTCTCCAGACAACTCCCTTGTTTCCTCGTGGTGTGACCATAGTATGCTAGCCTTCCTTGCTTTGACAGTGTCTAACAGTTCCCTCTTTACTCCAGCTTTGTTAAGAACCCACTCATTTGTTTTCTTTGCTGTCCATGAAACCCAAAGAATCTTACTCAGCCCTTTCGCGTCAAGACTGTGTTTCTTCATTCTTTCTGAGTGTCCACAGCTTTCACAGCCGTACGTTGCTACAGGCCACACTAGCACTTTCATTAGTCATATCTTTGTTGAAATCAGTATGCAGTGACTTTTCCATATTTTCTGCAGTGATGCCCCGATTGCCTTCCCCGTTTAACCTGGTACGGAATTTCGTCGTACACTCACCATCTTCTGTAATCTAGGACCCAAGGTACTGGCACACATCCACCTGCTCCAGTTGCTCATTCGGAATGAGTATGCAGCATGCTATACCGTCGCATGCCATTACCTTGGTCTTGTCAACTAAGTGAGAGACAGTAAGACTTGATAAACATAAAGGTAGCAAGGTAAAGCGGAGTAATAACAGTAACATTAATGAACCAAGCGGCTCACTGTCTAGCAGCTGATTGACAATCTCAAGCACTTCACGACGCACATGACGAGGCATTCCAGAGTCAGTTTCAGCAGCTGATGACTTTGCTTTCTTGTTTTTCTTTCCCATTGTAACATTCAACTGCAGATTACAACAACAGTCAGTCAGCAAAACTGGCATACTCTTACTGCATTTAGATTTTGTCAACTTTCAATCTCATGTACTCCTCCATTTGAAGGTCAATTACACTACCATCCATCTTCAAAACAAAGTGACATCAAGGCAATAATAAACACATGTTATGTGTTTGTCTGTCCTTAGCCAGGGTTAAGGTTAGGTTAAGTAAGCGTTAATTAGTATGATGCCTACATTGGGTATCACATCTGCCAAAAAAACTAAGTATCAGTCGAGCAACTGACTAAGAACCAGTTAAGTCCAGGTTATTATGTTGTATTAAGTAAGTTGGATGTTATAAAATGCCCGCTGTAAACTAACTTGTCGTTTTGGCCCTCCCAGGAAACTGGTTCGGCCCAGGCAGTCAAGTATAACATAACATAACATATTCGTTTATTGTAAACTGTCAATCCGCAGTAGTACACAAGTGAATAAAACTAGAGCTAAAATATATAAAAGTAGACTTGATCAGTAATAGGAATGTGAAACGCATGTCACTTGGCTGTATACATATGTTGCACAAATGTTGGTTTTCAAGCTTGGCCAATCCTCCTACCCAAAACATACCATTATAATTGGCCATAACCAATACTGTAACGTCAGTGAGCTTCTATAGTTTAAGTAGCATTCTCACTGACATGTTGGCACTAGTATTGCTAGATGTTCCTACACTGTTGTCGACGGGGTTTGTCGATAGGGATGCACGCATTAGAACGCGGTCGACCGCGTTCTAACACATCAGCAGGAATGTTCCTTCAGACTTTTACCCTTTACCGAGGCAGATGTCATCCGCCTGCAATGACGTGGGCAGCACAGTCAAAGCAGTCTGTCGCCGGTAGGAAAATCGACATCGAAATTGAATGGCGATTTTCCCCCAAACATCGATTGAAATCGATCGTTCATTAAAAAACAGAATCATCACAGCACTAGCCATAATCAAACAGTTATATACGTAATGTACAGAGCTGACGGTGCAAGTTACAATAAATGAATGAAATTTATAACTGTAGAACGTCAGCAATGCTAACCCACAGCCAGATACTTTCTAAATGTGGCTGTGGCTCCCCACACCCCATAGGTGGATGTAGGGATGGGAGAAGAAGTAGGAAAGGACAGAAAGTGAACAGACAGAATGTTCAGGAGTGAGGAGGGGAAAGAAGGGGAGAGATTGGGAGACAGTAGCCATACAAGTACAGCTACATTCATTTTCGCCGAGCTACTGCTATAATCGTTGTTCAGAAAAGTGGTAAACCTCTGAATGAAAAATTCTAACAAAACAGTGTTGAAATAAAAATGAATCAATACAAACCAAAATGTAAACTTTACAAATAAGTTATTGAATGGTTAATTTTAGATGTCATGTTAAATATTAAATATTAAAGTGTATGGAGTACGGGAACTAGCGTACGAAGACCGGACACAAAAGTACGACCCAAAAGCACATGAAAAGCGTCCCATACACGACGCACCCGTGTAGTCCGTGAAAAGGAGTAGGGTGCGTCGTGTATGGGATGCTTTTCATGTGCTTTTGGGTCGTACTTTTGAACAACTACAAGCATTACTTTAACTGGTTATAAACAGCAATACATGATTATGAGACTGAAACGAAAAGGCAACAATAAACCGCTGTCTGCTATGAATGTCATTGACAGGGCAGTTTGTTGAGATTTCAAGCTATGCGATTGCTGTATCCATTCCAGTGAGTGACTGGCATTGAGCGAAGAAGAACACTGATTGTCACGTAAAAAAATAAGATAAAGTTGATGAATTCCGAAAGTCACAATGAAAATATAAATCTGAAGTTTATTTAATAAATTAACAATAAAAATAAAAACCTAAAAACCTAAATAGAACTTCTGAGGTTTTGGGGTTTTTAAAAACTTAAAAAAACTAGGTTTTAAAAACCCAATTCTACAGCCCTGCTCATTCCACGTCGAGAAGTCATATAAACTATCCCATCCACGAGTATACGTAAAGTAAAGTATACGTCGATTTGTATAGCGCATTTTTACGCAAAGCGCCTCAAATGCGCTCAGACATGTATCACACAGTGTTACCTACAAATTACACCATGCCTGCCTTTACTCCCCAGCCGCAGAACATCACCGCCCTTTGGCTGGTACTATTTTACCGTCCCACGGAGGGTAGAAGGCTGAGTCGACCTTGGTGGTTGGTTACATACCGAAATAAAGTGCCGCCGCCTCATGAGCATCCACGAGCGGCTGTTCCGCCTATATAATGCACATATGCTCATTGCCATAAAAATCGCAGTAGCCGCCTCGGTTACTTTAACCCCTTCGCTGCTTTATAATGACGTATAGCTACGTCATAGTGGCACTGCACCACCATGACGTATATATACGTTCTATACTCCATTATTAGTTACATACAGTCATGGGCGGCGCAACCGCGGGGTGTGGGGGGGGACACTGTCCCCCCACCTTTGAGGCCAAGGG
>Ga0209780_1000739_pt1 | contig 19023 bp, 14 predicted proteins | sample WorMetexBAHAMAS2_FD_187384 | JGI IMG/M metagenome (GOLD analysis project Ga0209780, IMG submission 187384) | Marine gutless worms symbiont microbial communities from Max Planck institute for Marine Microbiology, Germany - Inanidrilus exumae... | ecosystem: Host-associated > Annelida > Digestive...
ATTTTTCATTTTATTGCTTTTTATTTTTACAGAGAATGTGCAAAACTAAGATAGCAGTGATCTGAAAATTACACGCCATGTGTATCAGCTTCACAGTTCATTTGTCAGCCTTGTCTTATTTAGTCTATTTTACATTCATCTCATTCTCCATTTGCTAATTAACTAGTGTTGTTACGGTGGCAGGAATTTGCAACTCGGTCGGTGGCGGTGTTTTTTTGACATGCCACCGCGGTGGCGGTGTTGGTGGCGAATATAGGTTCGTGTCAGGGCTAAGGTTGTTAATTGGAAACAGGTGGATGGTGTGGTTCGGTTGTGCAGGAATGCGCTAATTGCTCACTGCACGCAACAGGCAATGCTGGAGGGTGCACTAAGAGAGACCGTCGCGACGATCTCACTAAGTACAGTGCCTGGACTATTGCTGCTGTGAAAGTTCAGTGGTCGTAACAACGCTATAATTTACCTTCTTTCACTTTACCTTACTCTTTTACCATTTCACGATTCCTTTCCATCAAAGATAGCACTGACTGCACTACCTTCACCTACTATGGCACCTGTTTAATCTTCTCGCTTACTTATTTTCATTTTACATTAGGTTTAGTGCTGTCATTATCACACCAGTTTTGATAGATGCTGTAGCATTAGGTTCTTTACAAATGTTTGTTGTGGTCATATGTTCCTCCTATGTCTGTATTCACTTACAGAGCTTGTGGGAAGAAGCGAGGAACTATCCGCTGTATTCATTACTGAAGAAGAAAACTGATTATGTCTTTGTGTGCATTAATGAGATGGCTGTTAAGGTACATTAAAAAGCATTGTTTCTAGGCATTTCTTGTTGCCTTTTGCAGGGAGGTTACTTAGCTGCTGGTGTATGTTTGACTTTGTCTTGCTTCTTGCCAGCAGGAGTACTCAGAAACTTGTGATAGTAGTTGCATTGTTGTGGTGAATTTTTCTGAAATTATGTGAAACTTTGATTTTTAAAAATATGTAGGCCTTAGGAATGTTTATAGATTTTTGTAGGTGGTGTGATTGGGATGTCTTAAATAAAAATAGAAATAGCACTTGACGGTGTAAAACCATATGACTTACAAGGAATTCTGTCATGGCCAGTTAAAAATGGAGTTACCTCATGGTGTCATTTAGAAGGCTTTCGCTCTGAATGCTGTTTGGCTTTTACTTTTGGTTATATTTTCTTTTTTGCTGTTCCAGTTGAGTTTGCAGTGAATATGAATCACTGTTAAATGATTTCAGTGTGATTAGCAGTTGATCTCTTTCACTTACCAGTTTTGGAAAACAGTATAACAGTAAGCATGCGTAATGAAGAATTGTTCTTAACATTAGAGATCGAACGAACCGACCGCTGCTGTTCCGAGACCGAATCAGTAACTGCACAAATTTGTTCCAGCCGAAACCGAACCGCACAGCCGCCGTGGATCACTCACGCCGCAGACCAGAGATGTGCGGATCCTGAAATGTTGCATCCGCATCAGTCCGCGGATTCTGACCACAGATCCGCATCCCCATTCCCCATTCCCCACACAGGCTCCCAGCCGCAGCCGTGTGTCCGTCCAATCCATCTGAGCCTGGCAAGCTGGGTCACTGAAGAACAATAAACGGCTGCAGCTGCGGAGCATGGTCACGGGGTGACTCCGATAGAGCGCATCGCGTCTACAGCATCTGCTCACTGTGCTCAGCAGGTCAGCTTGCCGAGCGCCGAGCTTGAGTTTATGATCCACGTCAGTCCGCGTCTGCGAATTTTCGGGGGCGAGCCGTCCGCGTCAGTCCGCAGATCTCAAGAATTTTTGCAGATCTGCGTCCGCGGACGCATCCGCCGTCTGCACATCTCTGCCGCAGACCGCCGTGGCCGTCGGCCGAGTCGCACGCCGGCACGGCGTAAATTAATACAACGACGGTCATTTGATGCCGCCGCTGTACTTGCCACCACACTCATGTAACATGAGAAGTCACAATGGCTGCCACGGACGACCACAACGTAGGTGGTCGTCCGGTCCGGCACTTCAAAGGACACCGCGAGCGACCGATGTGACATGGAATTGAAGCTGCCACGGCTATCTGTTTGGGGTATTTCAGGCGACAAATGATCGTCGTTGAGATAATTATCGCCGAACTGCATTGTTTGTCCAACGACGGGCATCGTGTTGACTGCTGAGCATTGTATGTGCTCGACGGTAGGGGGTGCACTAAGTGAGAATGCTTAGCATGTTCCGGCTCTGGAACAAAAAATGTTCCGAGACCGGACCGAACCGACGTTGTTTCGGGCCGGAACAGTACCAGAAACAGTTCCGGTTCGATCTCTATTTAACATTTTTTTGCAGTTTGGCAATTTGTAGCTGATTGTTAGTGTCTGCATACCTTTGTTTTAACGAGTAGTCAGTAGTTGTGTAATAGCAAACGATTGTCTGAATGGCCTTTCAGAATTATTTACAACAAGAAGCTCGGCTATCACAGACGAATCACATGATGTTCTAAGTCTGTTGAAATGTTGTTAACTGCTGCATAAGTGTATGAAAAATTGCACTCGAAAAGGCTTCGCCCGTTTCAGAGACACGATAGGGACTTCAAATGTTAAAAGTGGAGCACATAACCCTGACCACGCCCATTTACGGATTTTTGTTTATTTCAGGTGGAACTGGACGATGAAATGAAGCGTTTGTCTGACGTCCGTCCATTCCAACCGATGTTGAAACTCGTTGAGAAGACAAACCTTGCAACTGGCGCTCGTGCTGAAAAAGTGATTCAGGCTCAGCTTAGCATCTTGCTTGGGAAACGTGAGCTGCATTTTGTCATTATATGCACATATATTAAATAAAGATTAAATATACGGTAAATGATTCTTGCCAGCTAAAACCCCATTCGCATATTTATGCTGATTATGATGCACTGAGGGTCTTGCGATCTTGCAACATTTTTGGCCAATCGTTGTGAATTTTGTGTTTGTTAATGAGAACTTGTAATCTTTGTCATTGTGAGATATTTGATACAGTAGTAGTGGTGGTAATGGTAATAGTAATAGTAACAAGTCTACAAAGTAATTTGGCAAAAGGCCATATCGCCAACTTGTCACCCCTCGCTGCTGCGAATGGATTCATCTGATTTTGACCCCCTCTAACGTGTGATAGCTAGACTTGACTGATCATTGAAGCCTTTACAGTGTACTCGTTTGGGTCTGTTTTTTAAGGGCAGCATTGTTAAGTAAAGTAAAAATAAACGGTGTATAGCAGTTTAGCCATATGTGGAAAAACTCACATATGGGATCACACAGTGTTGTCACCCGACAGAGGTGAGAATCCCGCCTTTAGCCCCAGCCAAAGCAGATGCTCAATTTAGCGACCCCGGAGTGATGCAAGGCTGAGTTGACCTATGTTATGTGAAAGCGGACCGGCTGGGCATTAAACTCGCGACCGATCGGCAGCCACTGCAATTCCATGGTGGTATCCGCGATGTGGTCTCTCGGTCAAAGGCCGTACACCAGCTGTGTAGCAGCATTGATCACACGCTACAACGGTGGGTGGTCAACTATGGCAGACCAGCGTGCAGGTCATTGTTGTAATCGAGTCGTGTCAGCACAAGTGCTGCCACAACGTTGGCTGTGACGTCACGACCGAGCAGTTGATGGATCTGACGTAGACGTGTCAGCTGGAAGAAGCAAATCTGCGTCACTTAAAAAATCTTGAGTCTGAACTTGTCGGAGCTTTGCACTAATTGACTGATTTCTAGTTATATGCCTTCTTATGTTGCTTTGTCTTTGGTCAGCCTGAAGTATTTGGTTTGTTTTCAGGGGTTGACGAACTGGCGTCGATCGAATCGAGTGAAGTTGTCGACTTCCGTAAACACATGCATGAGATGTGTGAGAGGACTGCTCGTGATAGAGACTCACAGGTGATAAATACTGCTGATTCTGTTAGCCAGCGATGGACTGCTAGGCCTTATCCTTGATGTATAGGCACCAAGATCAATACACATGTCTGTGATCTTGGCTTTGTCAGTGATTGCTGGCATTGCTAACAGGTTACAGCAGTTGTTTACCATGATTGTTGCACCACATGTTTACCTTTAATGACATCATTGAATGATGGGCAAAATTAGTCAGTAATCAGTTGAAAAAACGTTTTCATCATCAGATAAAAGTTTTTACCTGTTAAAATGTTTACAGCTAATCATTAACAGCCAATCACTCTCAGTTGTTTTCTTGCCTTTTTTGTCAACCACCCAATTTTTGATGTTCACTATCTGATGGGCTGGGTCTGTTTTGAAAATCTTGATGGAGCAGGTTTTTACAGACTGGATGCCCTTTCTGAATACTAGCCAACAGTATCAAAGCGCAGAATGGAAAAATGAATATTCGTAACTCTAATGTAAGTACAAATTTGTCCATTTGTGGTGTACTGTTCCAGAACTTTTTTGGGATGTATTGTAGATCGCTTAAGTGGTCAAAGATCAGATCTGACTGATTGAATAATAATATACCATGATATCAGTTATTACTTAATTTGTGGGGGCACAATGGGTAGAGCATTGCATTGGACCTGCAATCAACAGGTCGTGGGTTCAAATCCTACTTGGGGCAAAAGCTGCGTAACAACCTTGGACAAGTTGTTCACACCTATGTGCCTCTGTCACCAGGGGCGGTGATGCTCTGCGGCTGGGAAGGTAACTGCAGGCCTGGCGGAAAGTAATGGCAGCCTTCCGCCGGGTGTATGACTTACAGTTACCTACGGGCTGACTGCCTGTACACGGGGATCAGCTGCCTGCCAAACGCTCGGTAATGAGTATGGGAAGTTTTTACCTTTTTTACTTACTTTGTGGTGTCGTTGACACGAATAATGGCGTTTGATAATACCTACCTACGTCCATTTTAATGGCTGTTTTCCATCGGTTTTCTAGGTGAACCTGGATTAACCAGTTCTCATGAGTTTTTTTCTTCCTCCAGTTATTCCAGAAGTGGACCTTTGGCAGTTATTGGCACAGGCTTTAGGCTTTTGCCCTTCTTTCCACTCAACCAACAGTGTCAAAGTACTGAAGGAAATAAGTAAGCAACCAGGATGAGGCCAGTTGTTTGGCATCATACTGATTTTATCTTTTCTTTACCTACCACCATAATCCTGACGGAAGGGACGTTGCTCCTTTTATGCTCTCTGTTTGATGCCAGTGATGTTCAAAATAATGACAGTAATAGTAATTGCCAATTTGTCTTTTTTGGATGCCATTTTTCGGCCTATTTCTCTGGAATTATCTCACGTTAGACTGGGAATCCAAATATGAATCCGAGGGACACTTTTGGGAATTGTTGAGCAGGATTTTTGACATCCTAGTTGTCCTTCCTCTCACCCCCTCCCCATCTGCGTCAATGCACTGACGTGGTAAATAATGATCATTACTGATAATTAGTGCCTTTAATGTCATTATTAATGTTAGTCGTGATTTATTTAGTACACAGTTGCAAAAATGCTTCTGATTATGTTTGCATGCATTTTGTCCGTGTTATGCTGTGCGTTGTGCAGAACTGGCTGGAGAGGGCACTGTGCTTCTATCCTCCTGACATAGCAACTGACGACAACCTGCCTCCGCATCTCGTTGACATGCTGGACCAAAATGGAATGATGTTAGTCACAGTGTTCATTGAACACATGCAGGTTAGTCAGCTGCTGTTGTTTTTGTGATATTTGCAGTGAGTCACTTGAACAAATAGCTAAGAATCAGAAGCACTATTTAGATGAGGTGGGAAATCAAACCAATCAGCTTTTGATTGCCTACTTCTCGAGTAACATTTGTGCTAAAAAGTTTTAAAGTCATACAATGCCTTCTCAGCTTACAGCTAAAAATGTCTGGATCCTTTTATTTTGACACAGTGTAGCCCTATGCACCCTTTCAACATATGTCAGAATGTCATTTCCATATTTTCTCGATTCTGACTCAAAAGATATATAGTCAGAATAATATGGGACACTGTGCAGTAAAACGTCATATTATTCATGACAGAAGTGTGCCATCTTTATCTTTTACGTGCTATATCTGATGTGACATCAGTACAGCACTGACGTTTGCCCCGCTAGGCATTGATTGGAATTACTAAGCAACATGTGCTAAAAGGTCAATATATCAAGAGTTTGAATCTGCCTGTCTGTGGTTACAGTTCTCCCTGAAACCGTGAATTTCCCCCGGGGGAATTCCCCTGATTCGGAACACCTTGGCCCTGATGTAGATAGCTCCCAGAGCATTCAGACCTCCATGAAGGCGCCACCTGGCGAATATCAATAGAGCATGGTGGTGATAGCTAGGTGGCTGTGAAACATATTTCCCAGATCATGATTGATTTATTGTTTATTGTATCAATGCATACCCTTCCAGTGTTTCATGAAAGTCTGTCCACTAACTGATTCAAGTTGTATTTGTCATGGTTTGTTTGATTGGGGAAGTGTGAAAGCCTCAATAGCTCCAGCTCTTGTTCTGTGTCCAGGTGTCTTACACACTACAGGTAAGTATACAGAATACTCGTCCTGACGACGTGGTGAAAATGGCGCTGGATAAGTGTCAGTCGCGGTCTGCTGTGGCCTTGGACAGCTATGACAACTACGTGTTGAGAGTCAGCGGACGAGATGAATATTTCCTCGGCAGTGATCCTCTCTGGCGATTCAAGGTCAGCATTTCATTAGTCGTAACGCTCTGATTACATTTATGATCAGTGATGTTTTATTTATTGATTGAAATTTCAAATCAGTAACGACTTTGTAAAATGTTGTATGTGTTATTCCACTTCTGTGTTTAGTTCATTATGCTGTTTGTCTTGCATTTTTAATTCTTTACTTTGTTTGTTATTTTATTCATGTTTACAAGGGATGTTACTTGTTCAAAATTTTAATGGATAAATTGAACACCTTTAGTTGTTAATTGATAGATATGTTTAATTTAATTTCGACAAGAAATTTTAAACGTATTTGATGCAAAACTACTCAGCAGTCTTTAAGGACTTTAAAGTTTAAAGACATATCACTATTAAAGTCTGGGCTCACATTTTCAATTTTCGTTACATTATTTATTTCCATTGTTATTACTACATTTTATGACAAACTGATTATCATTGGTTGTGCTGCCACTACCTCTCAATTATGACTTTATGGTGGCATATATCATCATCGTCGTCATCATCATCATCGAACAATTGGCTGACTCTGATGAACCAGTAAAATAATAGTTAAGATGGTCACATGTTGAGTTTTGTTACTATCTGATATAAATTGTTGGATATTATATGGTTGCTTATTATATGTTTGATTTGTTCCGTATACACACATTTATTTGTGACATTTAGTTTTGTGCATTTTTTGCTTTAGTTTGTGATATTTGTGGTGACTTTAGTTTTAATTGTGAACTATAGTTTTAAACCTAGTTAATGCATGAAAGTGATGTTGCAGAACAGTTTTCAAACCATTTTTTTGTTTTCACTAGAATTGAGTTTTAAAACGATGTTGTGACCAAATTTCAGTTTTAAACTGAAGTTAATTGAACAAATTAGTTTTAAGCCAAGCTAATGCAGTGAAACAACGACTTAGAATTGTATCCAAACACAATGCATCTATGAGTCATCTATACCTTGTTATCATTTAATCCGCAAAATAAGACTGGCTTAATACTGGATTTTAGGGTCTGGATTAAGATTTGGTTTAAAACTGTAGGTTAAAACTTATGTTAAAGCAAATGATAAAGTCACCATCACCTTTGTTATTTTTGTTTAGTTTGTGTCATTTTAGTTTGTGTCATATTTTGTTGTGGATGGCATGCATGCTGCGTGTTGTTCGGTGCAGTATGTGCGTCGTGCGTTATCTAATGGCGAAAAACTGGAGCTGATCATTGTCGTCAAAAACCAAGTCCTAGGTAGTGTCTGTTATCTGTATTTTATTTGTACTCCTTCATGTGAGTTCTCTGTTTTCTTTGCAATGGGAATTATGTACTTGCTGCCGTTTAGTGAATGGCAAGAGTGTTTTGTAGGCCTATGTTAGTATTTTCCTGAGAAATATCATTTTGTGGTCTTACTTGCACTCACTGGCCTCTGCGGGCCGGCATAAAGGGATTCACATTCCTTCCACCATTTATTTGTTGATGTATGAAGAAAGGTTGAGGCCAGACCACTAGGAAGCGTTAGTGCTCTGTGTTCTATTCAGTGCTTTGACACCGATGGTTTGGTGGTGCGAAATAACTCTGGCCCATAAAACACCACTCCACTAATCCCCAGAGGTTCTGTTCCAGGGCGGGTGGAGGAGGGGGACTTGAGGGGATCTTGCCTACCCAGATTCACCTGGAACAGTGGCTGTTAAATGGAAGTGATGGTGTTGTTGGTAGTGGTAGTTGTGGTTAATGCAAAGTTGGCACAGTCATTGTAGATAGATTGGCTGCTACATACAGTGTGTGAAGTGCTGTAAACTCTTTCTCTCTGTACTGAATGCAACGGTACACTGGTCAATGGTTACTCTACCTGTTATTGTGTCACTCAGTTGTGGTCCCCTGTTTTAATCAGGTCACTGTTCACTGTTGGCTTAAACAGACCTCCTCCGTCAGCTGTCGCACATGTTAATATGTCTGGGAGAAATTCTGACGTTTATGTTGTGGGCTGTTTTCATTTGTTTAGTAGAGACGCATTTTCAGGGATAATGCTGTTACCTGGAGTTGATTGACTCAGCACAAATGACTTTTTCTAACTTGTACAAATGTAACTAAAGTTTTGCCTAGGTGGGTTTTTCGATTCGAAGCCTTCGCATCAGTGCGAAGTTGGCACAGTTACCGTATATAGAACCTTCCGGGATGACCAGTTAAGCAGATAGGTGGAGCAATTCTGTGCATTGTGTCGTGCAGAGGCGATGAAGCCAGGACTGAAGCCTCGAGGAGTTCCACGGCCACCGGAGAAACGACAGATGGAATCGGTGACGCCACGTGCCACTAACACGGGCCATTGCCTGTATGAGTTGGAGGAGCCGTTCTCAATTACACTCGTCTCCGTCGGCAACGTTAACGTCGTCGACTTTTCGCTGGTAAAGTCGTTACTTACTGCTTTCGGATTTTGTTTCACCAATCCAGTTTTTCTGAGTCGTAAATGTAAATGTAAATAAACTATTTTGAGTGGCCTAAATGGCAGGTGACGCCACATGCTCCAGGTAAGACCGGCTATTCCAGAAGCCAGTTGCATCAAAACACTGCATGTAAGGGGTAACCTAACTGTCCCAGTTTGTGTATTTTTTTGTATGTTTGCATTTCGTTTTTGCTCGGAGCGGGGTGATTCTGTTGTATTTGTCTATTTAAATCAGCCCGCTCCTTTGAATCGCCGAGAATAGTCAAATGTTTTCCGACTAATTCTTTCATAATTTTTGGAAGGGAAGGTATCAGAAATAAACCGGTGAGTCAGACAGCAAACTTTGGAGTGGATCTGGATGTGTGATTTTTTAAACTTTTACTTTTGGTACTACACCTGTGACACCAATGTCATAAGCATTTATTTTCTGTTTTACCGGATCCTGTCATCACGTCTCTGTATATTTTTGTGGTCGCAGTTTTTCAGCCTTGTTGAGAGATCTTTCTAGTTACCCGCACCGATAGCAGTTGAGGGGGTATGGTTTTCAGTGGCATTTGTCTGTGTGTCTGTGTGTTTTCCGCATGATATTTAAAAAACCGATGCAGCTAGGATCACCAAACGTGGTGTAGAAATGTTCCACGATGAGTCCTGGAAACCGTTTATTTTTGGGTCATATGTCAAGGTTGTGTGTCACAATAAGTCTGTCAGTCTTCAGACAGAATGAAATATTGCCATTGGCTGCATACATAAACCATGCTGGGTTTTCCCTGGTGCAGTGCCCTGCCACACAAGCCGTGCCAGCAGCACCATGTTTTCCTTGTGTCACTTCTCCGCAGCCGATGCTGCTGCCAGCTGCCAGTTTTTCCATGTGTAGAGTTTTTTGAAGTCAGCCAGCACCAAAACCACCGTCGGCATGGGTCAATGCACTCTTGTGAGTGCTGGCTTCTTCTAGTTACTACTAGTTACTATCAGGACTAATGAATTAATGCATTAAGTAACACGTTAAGGAATTAATCTGAATTCAATGGGGACAGCCGTATATCTACACATGCCAAGGGCATGCCCCGCACGCTCGCCGGCAGTGAAGGGGACTGCATGACGTGTATCGGCAACACTTACCGCTGGTGTCCGATTCGTCCGATTTTGGGCTTTTGGTGGAGCAAAGTTCCCCAAAATCTGAGATTCCCTGCCCAGATCACCCATGAACCACCGTGCATTTGACGCCACTAGCTTTATCCTCGCCGGAGAACTCCGTAACCGTACAAACAAAACAAACAAAAATTGCAAACAGTAAACTATATATCCTCTCCTTGCCGATAGGCATGTGTGGATAATTAACGTCACTAAAATTTTTAATGCAAACTCGTCACACCGGTAGCAAGATTCATTACAAATTTCAAGATAATCGAACTTTACTCCTTTGATGAACAAGCATTTACTTTGTGGTTGCATCAGTACTCTAAATTTCATTTGATTTTACTATTCTTTGATGATATTTTCTGCTAATGCCACTAAATGCTATGTCCAGTCTTACTGGCAGCAATGTCAGCAATGTACTTTGTTCTGTCATGGACTAAAAAAAAACTTCTGCGAAAGGAATGAATAATGTTGCGAGTTACACAAATTAGGCCTATATATAAAAGAATGGTTAGTTGATTCCAAAATAGAAACTGGAAATCAACATTCATTAAACACACGCATTACTCGCCTGGCACAATTGACCACCTCAGAAGAATGCATTCATGTCAGGCCGTCCGCATCCGTTACTATACAGTTACTATAGAACACTTGATAGGAAACCCATGCTAGAAATCAAACCCACGGGTCAACATGGCTGTATGGCATGCACGTGTGTGAATAAATAAAAATGTATTTGTGTGAAGGTGAATGTCCGAGCATCACTGTATCACGGCCGTGAGAATCTCTGTGCGACTATCAACAGTCCGGAGAAGCGTATCACGCAGAACGGAACGATTGAGTGGCACGAGAGGCTAACCTTCGATTTGAAGCTGTGCAACATTCCCCGCATGATGCGACTGTGCTTCATGCTGTATACCACCGGAGATCGTCGCTCTAAACCTACGGGAAAGGGCGGTCGACTCCCGACGGGAGGAAAGGTCAAAAGTGATGGGAGAAAGGTGATGGCTCTTGTGTCGCGTTAATACCGATGAATGATACGCGTTATTGTTAGAGTCTTTATTTGTTTGATGTTTTTTTTGTCAGTACCATAGTCAGAGCTCCTGTATACATCATAAACTGGGGTCCGGCTCTGTTTGGGCTCCAGAGCTGCTATATACATCTTTTACTTGCTTACTTTCTTGCTTACTGCTGACGTCAGAGCAATGAATCATAAAGCTTTCCACCCCTGACCTTTTATCTCTGATATAGCTATATTTGTGCTGAAAGGGGACGTTAAACTGCAACTGACTAACTTGTGCTGTTGTTTTCTGTTGTGAAGGAAGTGATCCCGTTGGCGTGGGTGAACATTCCAGTGTTTGACTACAAAGGCACGTTGAGATCTGGCGAACACAAGCTCTTTATGTGGCCGGTGACTGATGAAGCTCTCCTCACAGAAGAACAGCTCAACCCTATAGGTACACAGCTTCCTCATCACTTATCTACATTCCACTTAAAACAAAGAGTGCGGCCAAGGCACGTGAGCGAGAATTATGAATAATCTTCGGATTTTTATCGGTACCTTGAAAGATAAATTTCTGAATCAGTCCTTACGTTTTTGTGCTAACTCATAAGACTTTCCAGTTGGTTGATTACTGAAATGCTTACTACATTTTATCACTTAGAAAAAAACAGTTAACAATATCCGAGAAAAAAATTACGACAAACTGAAGAACACAAAATACGTGTCTTAGGATACAGCCCATTACACAGTCTTTTTACACTCATTATACATGTGCTGGCAAACCCAGTTAAGAACTAGAGCATTTGTTGGAACAAAATTTTACTGTGCATGTATTTGCTGATGGCAACTGATGCATTCAGATTAGGGAGAAGGTGTTAGAGTTCTTCTCAGTGATGTTATTTACACTGCCTCAGTACCATACAGGATTCAGTCTGTTAATCACAGGAAAAATCCATAAGTGATCAGCTGGTTCTCGTGTTTTACAAGTAAGTGAACCCTATAATACACTACTAACTAACTTACAGTTACTTGCAGATTTTCCGGTACCAGGTAATAGTGGATGGATTTTCCTGTATTTAGTAGTTTCTACCAAATATTTGGCAGTCTTTAACGTTATTGATCATATGCATGTAAGTTCAAATGAGTTTGTTTATTTGCATAAAATACACGAGCCAAAATCGTGCTACGTGCGATTTTGGGTCGTTGGCTCGGGCAAGTCATACGCGCTACGGCCATCGGCTTGCCCCGACGGCCGTAGCGCGTTGCGCGACCGTCCATCCATCCAAGCCACGCCCGTGGCCACGCAGAGTGACAGTTTTCCTTTAATATATAGATAACACAAGTGAAATACATGATAAAGTGCCTCCAAGTACTGATAATTTATACATTACGGTTTAACTCACTACCAGCCGAAGTTAAAATGAAATAATCATCACTTTCTACAAATTTATATAGTTCCGGTAGCTAAGTGTTTTTTGATTACTGTGCTCTTTAGTTACGTAATATTATGAACCGATTATTTCATTTGATTTGCTTTTCTACAGTTTAGTTGTATTTGTGTTCTTATTTGTATGTGTTTGAACTTTGATTGTATGTCCTATGTTTAGCTTTTGATATCTAGCATTGTTTTATGCTACAATTTTTTGCAGTATGACACGATCCAAGGTCAAGGTCAGGATACTAGCCTTCAAAGTTGGCAATTCCGCCATTTTCAACAGCTATCTCCGCCATTTAAAATGCGAGCTGGCAGCTGACCACTGATTCATAAACTAGGACATGATCTGATATTTGGCCTAGTTTTTTGTCACGTGACTTTGCAGTTGGCAGAAACGTTGGTTGCAAAGAGTCGACCGTCAGTCCCGTGTGGGGCTAATTTATTAGGTTGACTCTACCGAGTTTACCTAATAACATTAGTGGGTCTCAAATGTCTGTACGTCCGTCCGTCCACAAAAGTTTCTTCGATTTTAATGAAATTTGGTATGTAGGTAGAGGTCGATAAGTGATGCATGACGGTATGCAGTATGACCCGATCCAAGGTCAAGGTCACAAGCCCCCGAAAGTCGGGAATTTAACCATTTTCAAGGGCTATGTCTTCCCCCATTTATAATGGGGGCTGGCAAATGATCACAGGTTCTTAAATTAGGGGGGCAATACCTAAAGCTTACCGGGGCCAGATTTTTGATTTTTGCCCTAGTTTTTGTGTCACGTGACTTTGAAGTTGGCAGTGAGCAGCCGTCCACAAAAAGTTTCTTCGATTTCAATGAAATTCGGCATGTAGGTAGAGGTCGATGACTGATGCATGACGGTATGCAGTATGACCCGATCCAAGGTCAAGGTCAAGAGCTCTTGAACGTCGGAAATTCAGCCATTTTTAAAGGCTATCTCCTCCCCCATTTATAATGGGGGCTGACAAATGACCACGGATTCTTAAATTAGGGCACAATACCTAAAGCTTATCCAGGCAGGATTTTTGATTTTTGTCCTAGTTTTTGTGTCACGTGACTTTGAAGTTGGCAGTAAGTAGGAATCGACCGTCAGTCCCGTATGGGGCTAATTTATTATTATTGGATATTCCCACTGTCTCGTTCCATTCACCTCCACCTGTTGTTGTACATCGTTTGAATCAGTCAATGTCATGTTCACATTCCACATGTCCAAACCTCAGTCTTCCTGGTTTAATTGCTAGGCTGACTGATTCCAGTCTCAGTAATTCTCAGACCACTTGAGGAATTTTCATTTTTTTTATCGACATAAATACAACATAAGTTAATGCGATGAGATGGTGACTGTAATTGCAGGCACGGTAGAAAGTAACCCACAGACAACGGAAGCTAGTTGTCTCACAATTAGCTTTCATACGTACAACAAGAAGGGACCAATCTTCTACCCGCCTTTTGACAAGGTCTGTGCCGAACGTCATTACTTCATTCTAACTTCATTTTGACTTATGTTCCTAAACTTCATCTTGCGAGTATATAAGGTGAAGTCAAGAGTCGGCATCGTCAAAAGTCTGGAAGACTGGAGAATTCAGGGAAGTAGTGACAGTGCAAGAAAATACATAATGTATCGTGCATACTGTGGTAGTTAAAAAATTGCACGATTAAATTTTTTAGCAAACAGTCGGTTAACATGACTGATAAAGATTGTTGTGCTCGGCATGAAGGAGGACAGCAGACGATGGAGTGGTGACATCATGGACTGATGTGGTTGCACACTACCAGAAGCCATGGTTATGGCACAGGGCAGGAAGAGGTGGCAAGACAAGATCAATAGCATCACTGGTCGCAATGGCCCCGATGGGACATGACTCAGAAGAGGAAGAATCTGTGAACTAGTAACTGAAGTCGGTGTAAGAACATAGTTGATGATGATGATGATGGTAAACTGACGTGTACATTGTTAGGTTCTGGAGCTCGCTGCCAAATACTCTGGTCTGACTGAATCGCACCAAGACGGCACCAGCGATTTTGCTTCACTTGCAGTACGGCTTTTTTCTGTTCTTTCTAGTGTGGTCCTATTTATACAGTGTTTCAAAAAAACACCCCGGACATTTCTAGCTGTAGCTTGAGCAAACATTTTCCTATTTGAATAATTTTCCACACAAATGTTAACTAGAGATTAGGCAATCAAAAGGTGGTTTATTTTCCACCTCATTTAAACAGTGTTTCTGCACAACCTTGCGAAACAGATAACACAAATTTTTTTCATGCAATGTCATATGATTATATAACATGTTTGGTTGCGTGGCACAGCTGTAGAATGTCAGTCTTTGGCTGGCAAACTTTCCCTGTTTTGTGCTCGACCTGTAGCTGACGGGTGACCATTTATTTTTGTAAACGGTTTGCTATAGGTCAGCCTGCCAGGCCAACTCAGCCTTTCATCCCTTTTGGGTCGATAGATGAGTAGTAAGCTGCAACTGGATGTCTGCTACCTCAGTTAGGGGTAGCGCCTTTTGGTGAATGCTTACAAAGGAAAGGCAGGTATGGTGTAATTTACAGGTAAAACTGTGTGATCCATGTCTGAGCGCTTTGAGACTATACGTAGTATAAATGGTGCTGTATAAATACTTTTTCTTTCTTTTCCTATGATACTGTTGCAGTTTGACCCGAGCAAAGTGACAAAGGAGCATCTTCGGAAGCTGCAAGAGATGATTGAGAAAGATCCGTTGCATGATCATCACGAGCAGGACAAGGAGGTGATCTGGAAACTGCGACACGAATGCCTCGTACACTTTCCCCAGTCACTGCCAAAACTGCTGACCTGCCTGCGATGGGACAACCACATCAACGTCGCCATAGTACGTGTGCGTCGCTGATCTTAAGTACTGTTCGCTGATGACCATCCATTGCTCCTGCAGTACTGATAAAGTTGGGGAATTTGTGCTAAAGTCGTCACCATGTGAAAAAGCTAACGTGTTTGCACAAATAGGTAAAGCACTTTGTGGTATCCGAAGCGGCATTTGAATGACATAACTAGACATGATGCCATTGGTGGTGTTTATCATTAAAATCTGTTGCAGCCTCAACAGACGACTGGCGACTTAGAATTGTCGTTCTCTTCATTGGCATTAGTGGTTGAATAAAACATAGAGACTAGTGAGTGATTACTCTAGTTAACATAAGGAAGGACAACTGACCATAGATAAATTTTTTATTAGTCTGCCTTCAGCATTAAAGAGTAGCCAGATGACCAGGAGTTATGTGTGTGTTGTCAATGTGCTGTATGTAGATGCAGAGCCTGCTGCAGATCTGGAAGGATTTGCCGCCCAAGGAGGGGGCACTGGAGCTGCTCGACTACCAGTATGCCGATAAGTCAGTTCGGGCATTTGCCGTTAAGTGCCTCAAAGTGATGACGTAAGTTTACTTGTTTGACCTGTTAGTGGGTACTTAGATCGTGGCAGAAATGTAACATTATAGGACAAAAATATCATGCTTGGTACGCCAGTGCCATGATGTACTGATGAATTGTACTTACTTCCATATGCAGGAATATGTCATGGTGGTGTGGTGGCGAGGACATTGGACTGGCTTACGATAAGGAGGTCACAAGTTCAGCCAAAGAATGGTGATGAGGTGCAGCTGGGAAGGTAACCGTGGGCAGTGGCCGTGTGTCACAGGATACTTTCAGCAGGAATGTGACATCCTTTACTTCTTTGTGCATAGTAGTTACCGGCATGTGTAAATGTAGTGATATTCTCGCTGTTTTCGGGTTTTGCAGAAGTATGAATTTTGTTAGCGCTTTCCTTCCTTCGGCGAATTGACGAGTGTTTGGTGTGTTGCAGTGATTCAGAGCTGAACCAATACCTGCTGCAGTTTGTCCAAGCTCTGAAGTACGAGTCATACCTTGAGTGCGAACTCATTGAGTTCCTGCTGCAGAGGGCCATCAAGAACCAGAAGATCGGACACCAGCTGTTCTGGCTTCTTCGGTAAGTTCCTCATGCAGAATTATCTATCACAGCTCCTCTTACATCAATCAACCCACTTTTCCCAGAGTGACGACAGTTTGCCTGTACTGCAACTATTGTTGTAGATACAGACTTGGTGTATAATGGTGTAGAGTTGTTGTTCAAAATTGTATGGCTGCTGGCAGTAGAGAGCTGAAGGAGCAACGACCCATTCCTTCTTTGGGTTGGCATCAGGAAGGACTGAGTCACACCGGATCAAGGGGGCAATCCGGCTAATCCAAGTTCGCCTGGAAAATGGCAGTTCATCCTGCATAGTTGTGTTGGTTTCTTTTTTGAGCTTGATATACTGTACTGGTGTGCATCTGACAAGAGCTTTTGAAACTACATGCTTGCTTACTTAAGCTAATGATGTTATCTTAATTCCTTCTCTACTCTTCTGCAGCCGTGGCTCAGTGTTTAAGGCGGTTGATTTCAACTTTGCTACTACTAATGCTTTCATTCAACAACCGTTTTATTTTCAGGTGAACTTCTTCTACGTATTCAGAAAGAGAACCTCTAGGATTAGTCAAACGGGTTTTTACTGGCCGGATTTTTCTTGTCACCGAACCATCAATGTCAAAGTACTGAAAGGAACACAAAGCAGTAACCTTCACTGGTGGCCTGGCTTCATCCGTCTTTATCCAACACTGGACTTTATGCAAGGGGCATTGCCCCTTTACACCGGTTGTCGAACTTCGATACCAGAATTAAACATTCAGACTGGTTACCTGTACTTGTAGGAAACGCGATACTAATACACATTGTATTACCAACTTCCTCATGCTGAAACTCCAATTGTCATTGGTGGTTATCTTGTATGATTGCTCGGTATTTCTGTTTGTCTTCAAACCAGATATCGCAACAACTTAATTGACACGTTTTAGAAAAAACTTCTTTTTTATCACTAGCTCACCCCAGACGACCATTGTCACATTTTTCAGGTTGTTAAATGGCTTGGATCAGATTTACCGATTGTTGTGGTTATTTGACATCAAGCAAGTAGCATTAGTGTACGGAATTGTATATAGGAGTTTATTTATTATTGTGAAGTATATTGTTTTTAGTGTATAAGTATCAAACGAAGGATGGTTTGTCTGCAAAGATCTGAGATGCATGTTCCGTCTGTGTCGGTGAGATTCGGCCTCATTTTGGAAGCTTACTGTCGCGGAAACATGGAACATTTGGCGCCGCTCACTAAACAAGTGGATGCAATAAGTTATCTGGGAAGGCTTGCCGACATTATCAAGGTATCGGACTGAATTTGTTACTCATCTTGTCGTAATTTATCAGTATCGCTACTGCTTCTGTTTTTTCTCCACCTGTTCCAGAACAGAACATCTGGGATTAGTGGAACGGGTTTTTTATGGGCTGCTTGTCCTTCTTACCACCCAGCCATCAATGTCTAATCACTGAAGGATCACAACGCAATAACCCTAACCAACCTTCGGGCCGCATTTTTTCTTTGTCCAGCACTGGACCTTTGATAGAAGGCAGTTGCTCCCTTTATGCATGTTGTCAGATGCCAATACCATCTTTTCACAATTAATCAAATAAATATAATTTGCTTTCACTGTTTAATTAACTGGTTTTTTTTTCGGGATTTACTGTATGTTAGGCTAGTTGAGAAAATCAATCCATGGATCTCTGATAATTTCTTGATCCACTTACTGTTTTCTGTTAGCTTGATTGCTGAAAACGTTATGGATGGATTTTTTTTGTGAAATTTTATGGAAGGGTTCGCTATTGACATTTGTTAGGTGGCTTCTTCACTGCTAGTCTTGTGTGTTTTTGTAGCATTTATTTATCAAAGGTGAACTGACTTGCAAGATTTACAAAACTATCGCCATTTTGGCGTTCGTTTATCAGTGCATGTTGCAACAGTATTCTCTTTGACTGTTGCTGAAAGATGACGGTCTTTGCTAATAGTACACAGACTCTTTTGTTACAGTGTCGTTTTGAATAGTGGAAGTCACTTATCGCACGACAATGCATTGTTAAAATATATTATAGATTTGCATATATGTTGTACAGTGGGATTCACTTAATTACATATGAGCCATTTGGCCCAGCTTAATGCTGTTGTCCAGGTATGCACCCCGCGTGGGGCCGGGGTACCCCCTTTCCGCCTTTGCTCCTCCCTTGTCCATTCACTTCCTCATCTTTTGCTCTTTATTACCTTTTCCCTTTTTCCTTTTTTCATCCACTTTACTTATTTTCTTCTACTGTCCATCCGATCCCTTTCTACCAGAATAGTCCCACTCCATATCCAGGCGTGAGGTCGTAGGACCGAACCTGGGTTTAGTTTGTTTTTGTGTTATGATTATGTTATCTGTATTGCTTAGTTAAGATTTATTCTCGTAT
>Ga0209780_1000740_pt1 | contig 19011 bp, 12 predicted proteins | sample WorMetexBAHAMAS2_FD_187384 | JGI IMG/M metagenome (GOLD analysis project Ga0209780, IMG submission 187384) | Marine gutless worms symbiont microbial communities from Max Planck institute for Marine Microbiology, Germany - Inanidrilus exumae... | ecosystem: Host-associated > Annelida > Digestive...
ACAGTGCTTATTGTACAATAATAATAATAATAATAATAATAAACATATTTGTATAGCGCCATAGGGTCGTAACTTCAGAGGCGGAACACTATACCCCTCTCCCATCATTTATCAAAAATATGGAATGGTGGTTTTTGGTGGGTCCCATATAGTCCCAAGACCCCCGAAATACCCCCTGACTACGCCCACGCGGATCGGTCGCAAACATAAATGAATCTCGACTTTGGCAGGGCCCCCGGAACTTTGATGGCTACGGCCCCCAAAGATCTTTTATTCAGAACTGGACGAGAAAGACATCTATACACGTTCGAACCGAAAGCTGCAGTCGACCTCCAAAACCACCTGAGGACGGATATAGGCTGTCACGAATTAATTTTATTAGAGCCGCTAATACTTCTCAGCTGCAGAGTATTATCAGGAAGTGCGTCTGTTATAACCGATCTCTCGTATCAGACCTTTTCGATGCCGACACCGTTTACCGCCTCAGCCCTCAGGTCAGTGCTTCGCAACCTTCATCATCATCATCATCATCATCATAAGCTTGAGATGAACTACACGGTGGGTCAAAAAAGCGAATCCCATATTCCTTAATTCAATTAAGGAAGTTAATTTACTGATCTTAGGCCCTATGGCGTTAACTCCGCTCCACTATTAATTTTATAGCAGAAAATTCATTCGACATTTTCTAAGCACCCGTCTCTTTTCTATTCTCACGTTTTCAAACTAGAAGAACTACCTTCAATCGAGGATCAAGGTCAGACCGACCGCGTTACTGCCTTAGCACGCCCATAAGCACCGGACATTGACGTACTCTAACCTTGATCTATATGACCTTGACTTTCAATCCCAGGCGAGCTATGGTCATGACCCACACACAAAAGTAACAGCAGCCGCAAAGTGATCGGCGCGACCTCGTGTGAGCACTTTTCCAGTTATTTCGGAAGCCGCTTGCAGTGCAGCGCTCACTTACGGCTTGTACGAACGTTCAGTAGCCTACAACTGCGCCTCCAAATTTGCTTTATGGCATTGCCGACAAGTGCAGCTGTGCCTGTGCGCCGTACACAGAAGACACAGCACAGGCCAAGAGAACAGATTCCTCAATCCTATCAGGCCTAGTTACGCCCCCTCTGGATGGCTTAGTCATTTTGACCATGACACTTGCATTAAGCTGCAAACTTAAGCTTTAATCCTATCCAACAACTGCGATATACGAATACGATATTGCAAGCAATATCGGCTAAATATAGGCCTAATCCACTGAAGTCACGTGACGTTTTTCGTGCTTTGCAACTTGCAGCAGCGTTTACTGGTTTGCCATTTTATACGATCAGCGGATTTTTTTAAATAAGCACAGATAAGGAATGTTCTACAAATTTACCACGTTCATTAATAAGTTGCGAATTATATTATCACTGGATAGGAACGTGTCCACTCCAGAATCCAGATTGCAAGAATATATAGCGCGCACCTGCCGCAGTGCCGCTAGAGGGCGCGAGTGTGGCTCTGGCCTACTCAGGAGGACTGAGGCCTCTTTCTGCAACAAGGCTCGAGGGGTGATTTTTGCACGTGCTTGTTCGAAAATAAGTCCGTTTAAGGTACGAAACGTGATTTTGTTGGTCAACTTTGCAAATATTGTATGTATTTTGGTCTGGCTCAAACGTTTACGGTGGTAGATGAATTGTGTACGTTCGGGGTCGTGGTTTGATTGATCGTTGCCGGGTTGTTTACGAAACGGCGGTTATGGGTAAAATGCGGGGATACCACGGTGCGGGGATGCGGGTGTGACAACGGGTAAATCGCAGGGTAAAAGTGCGGGGTGGTTAACCCAAGCGCTAATTATCGTTGCTAACACTAGCTGTAACACTGGCCTCCCCTAATAACTCTAACCCTAACCATACTCTACTTACCCACCTCCCACACTTTCAGCCCCGCACTTGTATCCCGTATTTTACCCATTACCACACGCATTTTCGCACCCCCGCATGCCCGCATTTTACCAAATCTTGAAATGGCGTGTTCCCTTGTTGTTTGTATTTTGTGTACATTGATTCCGATGATCGGCGATGATATCACACATGTCGAACCCAACAGCTCAGCCCGGTTGCGAGTGATGTTGTGGATTAGAAATGAAGTATGGCTATGAAGAGAAAACAACAAAATTTCCCCTGTCTGTTGCCTAAAAACTGGCCCGACTGAATGGGTAATAACTTGTGATGCTAAACAAGGGCTGCTTTAAGTCCACAAGTGCTTTTGAGGCTGCCAGTCAACTCGTCACATGACCAACTCGTCACATGGTCAGGTTGACACATTGTATTATTCAACTGGTCACACAGTCAAACGCAACTCGCACAGGCTAACACACGAGCAGATTGACTTGACATTTTCCTCGTAACATTGAGTGACTAGAGACCAAAGGAGTATTGTTTTTTTTTTTAAATTTTTAAATGATTATATTAACAAAGAGACCACGTCCACGTCTGTTTAAAACCAAAGTTTTTCTGAGATTGGTTTAAAGCCAGACATTAGGATGTAAACGTTTGTTTAAACTGATATTTAAGCTTAGAGATATTGTTTATACTACTGTCGTTGTTAGTGGTAGACGTGATATTGCTGATGATCCATATTTTCTGTTTGTTGTAGAACGATGGTGATGGAGCCGAGTCCACAGTGTGTCGGACGAGAGTTTGTGAAACAGTACTACACCATCTTGAACCAGGCTCCCAACTTCTTACATCGGCACGTCTCATTTCTGCTCTTATTCCAATATATACCTACGATACGATGCACGCACAAACTGGTAGTTTTCATGCGAAGAGGTAGTAGTCCAAAAGGCCAACCGTGATTGTACAATTTGTACCGCAGTCGAACCTAAGTGTGCCAGTGACCCTTCGGACTAATGGTCCTTAACGCTAATGGTCCTTTGGACTAATACACAACTACCATAACTGTTAGGGGAAATAAATTTTTGCTCCTGGTTACAGTTACCATGTATTTGAGAATATTTGTTTTTATTTTTTAAAAGTTTTTACATTTGCATGTTACTGAATACTGGATTGATGCCGCCTGTCTGTGCACATGGCTTTTACCCGTGTGAGTTGCGTTTTTGATTTACAGATGACATTGATATCATGTCGGAGCATATTCTAAACAGTGCTCAATGGCCTCCGACAGGTTAATCAGCAGTCCACCTTTGCTTCAGTGTGTTTTATAGTATCCTTATCCTTACCTTTTACTGCATAGATTGTCTGTGCTTAATGTTTTACTTACTTGCTGGTGCAGGTTCTATAGCCATGACTCGAGCTTTGTTCACAGTGGCATGGAGCAATCTGGTGACGAGCAGTCTGTCGTTGTCGGCCAGGCGGTAAGTGCATTAGTGCTGGGCCAAATATCTGTTTTGCTGTTATGCTGAACGCGACGTACTGGCAATGTATCTGGAGAGTCTTAATAACCTGGGTAAATTTAATTTAAGAAATGGCATGGCAGAGGAACACGTACACTTGACTTACTTGATTACTTACTTACATTTGCAGGTGTTATCCGGGTAATACTGGTTTACCTGGTTGTCCCCTTAATAATGTCTTTGCCATTAGACAGTGTTGGCAAAGCCATTATTTTTGGGCTGTCTGATTGTCCCATTTGTCCGTCTCTTTGTCCAGACATCTAGTTATCACGATAACTCATGAACGCCGTAAACAATTTTGATAAAAATTGTCAGGAAATATTCACTAGTCTCTAGTCCCTAATGATGACCTGATTAGATTCTGGAGGTCAAAAGGTCGTCTTCCTGTCATCGTGAATGCAGACTCAGCACCCCAGGTGAATGCCGACACCTGAAAAAATGACGATGAGTGGCACTGGTGTTCTCACAGGTCGGATACTCGTCCTGTCAGCCAGCCAACAGTGTTGAAACACGGAAGGAATCAATCAGTTGGATGATTAATTGCAGCAGCTCAAATCTAGATGTTGCAGTGTTCTTTGCAGGAGATTCATAAGCAGATATCACTGCTGAATTTCCACGATTGTCACACGAGGATCCGTCAGGTGGACAGCCAGGCAACGGTCGGTGATGGCGTCGTCATTCAGGTGCGCTGCTAAATGCTCGCTGCATATTTGTGTTCTTCAACAATAACAGTCATTTTACAGTCAACCTATGCAAGCTGGCGGTAACCACCAGTTGAGAGCTGATGTGGATCTTGTTAGAGCAGAGTTTTACTGCCATTTTTCACAAGCCACAACAGGGTGCATATTTCATGACTGGCTGTGTCTCTTGTGGGCTCTGGGCCTGTAAGAATAGGGCCTGCACCATTTTGAGACCAGAGGTTTGTGATTGTATGGCTTTGCCTTCTGACAGTATGTTCGGGCTATCTGTCCACCACATTCATCTGTTTGTTCTTTTATCCAGACAGATCTTGTTACCACGATGTTTCTGAATGCTGTGAACAATTTTGATACACTGACAGGGAATATTCACTAGCCCATACTGATGACCTGATTACATTGTGGAGGTCAAAGGTCAAGGTCACAGCAGGCCATCACACTGGTGGACGCATCCGTGTCAACACTAGTCTAAGTCCATCTTTTGATTGGAGTTTATTTTCTCTCGCAGTATGTTTGTTTTGGATTAATGTTTGCTTTTGTTGTTTTGGGGGCTGGAGGCTGTTTCTGCGGGGGTAGAGCGGTTGTGGGGGGAACGTCTATCCCCCGTTGTGAGCTTCTACCCCTTTGCCAGTGGTTTACGGGTAAAATTTCGGCTGTGCTTATGTTGTTGATGTTTGTTGAATGGCAGGTGATTGGTGAGTTGGCAAACAACAACGGGGCGATGCGTCCGTTCGTGCAGACGTTCGTGCTTGCGTCTCAGTCGGCGAAGAAGTACTACGTCCACAATGACATCTTCCGTTACCAGGACGACGTGTTCCATGCCAACGGGCCGACGACCGATCCCGGATTTGCCGGACAGCATAATCACATGGATACGGCATTCTCCGAGGCTGGCAGTGGTATGCAGTGTCTTGTGTTGGATTTTCATACTTACTACCTTCTGGCATTGCAAATCACAATAGGGGTGTTTTCGCTAGGTGTGACTTTCAGTGAGAGCTTTCTACTGTGTAATGTGTGTGTGTGTGTCGTGTGCAGTTGAGGTGGAGACTGGATCTGGACAAAGCTCGTCACTGGATGTACATCACAGTGCGGTGAACTTTCACCAGGAGGCGCCTCTTACGCCACCATTGAGGTCAGATGATTAATATAACAATAATTTTTTTGTGTGTTTATTTTGTGTTATAGTATAGTTTGTTACGGAAGCATGTTTTCTTTTGTTGTGTTAGATTCAGTTTTTCGGGTACTAAGGTAAGAGGTTGGCGGGAAGAACATGTCCAAAATGATGTGTTCTGTGTGAGGTGGGATGTAAAACCTTAACTCCGTTAATTAATGCTTAATTTCTGCATATTGTGCTTGGCTCATGCAGCAACGGTCTCGGTCACCCAGCGGATGAAATCAGCTTTGACGAAGCAGCGGCCCACGGTGTAACTCCAGTTGCGGAGACTGCTGCTGAGCCGCTGGAGACATTGAAGGATCAGATGCCGCTTGGAGATGAGAGTTTTGAGCAGATGGGGACAGCAGATGATGCGGTGAAACTGGCAGAAGATGATGTCATCAGTGCTGCAGCAGAACAGGAACCAGTGATGACGGATCAGAGCCAGCAGGAGACGGCGTTCGAGCAGGAGGTAGAAGAACTGGAACAAGAAGTGGAAGGTAAACTCAGCTGGTACTCTGCATCACAGATGTATTAAGAGGCGTTTTCCAGTGAACTCGGGACAGCCAGTTGTCCCGGTAGATCTTTTTTGTGGTTGTTCTCCTTGTGAACATGAGGGAGTATGTTTTTACCGGCGTTGGTTTGTGTGTCTGTCTGTGACCACGATAACTAAAAAGAATGTGGACGGATTTGTACAAAATTTTACGGGAAGGTTCTCAGGGGGAAAGGGAAGACCAAGTTTGTGTTTCATTACAATCGGTAGAGGGATGTGGAAGTAATGGTCAAAAAACTCTGTAAACCGGCGATTGTTTACATTTTATACTTCTATTAGTAGGTGTGGCAAGTGTTGCCAAGTGTTGGCGACAAAAACCCCCAAATTTCGCAATCGGGTATAGTCTTGCGGCTATCCAGTGAACATACCGAATATGCAAATTTATGTAGAACGTGATTGGTCGATCAACACTGTGGCAATGGCTGTTCTATTTACTGCGCACCCCCATTGTGGTGGCAATCCGCAATAACATTCGCGGGGAGTTGTACTCTCTCAGAGTACTTTCCATCTAGTTCTAAAATGGAATCTTTGAGCATACACTACTTAGTTTTTAGAGGTGACACCCCATTGCAGCATCGAAGCACAAAATGGGACAGCCTCTATGGTAATTCTGTGACTATGCTGTGGGGGTAAAAAGCCGTGCCATTTTTTTGGAGGAAGAAAAGGGAGGGAGAGGCGGGGTAAAGGAACAACTTGCCTTCCATAAGGGTTAGCGCTTGTGTTTTAACCACTTGTTCGGCATGCAGGATAAAAAATAAACTATAACACTTACCAGTTTCTCTGCCTGGGAGAGAAGAAGACAGAGGGGACCGGCTAACCTGGATTCATCCAGATAATAAATGAAATTAGGTAGGTATTACGTCGTTACCTGTTAATGTGACACTCAAATTTTGGCTTACATGTGACTGGTGTGTTTTTCTAAGGTCAGTTTGTTATTGTTATGAGTTTTGTTCTAGTGTGTATTGTGTTTTTGATTGGTAAATCAGTATGTGTCATTCTAATAGAATAACATATGTCAACATGTATTTTGTTTGTTGTAAGTAGGAATCTGTTCAGCTGATAAAGTGAAGTAAAGTAACGTAAACGTCGATTTGTATAGCGCATCGTCGTAAACCACCTCTAATGCGCTCAGGAATGGCACATGTTAGAGGATCACACATTTTTGCCTGCCACCCACACGTTTATCCACGAATGGAATGAACCGTCCTGCCTTTACTCCGTAAGCATTCACCAGATGGCATCACCTGGGCAAGGTAACTCACATCCGATTACAGCTTACTACTCAGTTGACGAAAGGCTGAGTTGGCTTAGTTGGATGACGTTGTATCGGACTGTTTACCCACATACGCAGTCACCTATTAGCTGCAGGTCGAGCGTAGGACAGGGAAAGTTTTTTGGTCATAGATCGACATTCTACCACTGTGCCATACAACCATCGTTGATGCCCTGTTTTGTGGTAAATTGCTTACTGCCTCTCCATCTAAAATGCTGTTCATTTTATGTTTTGAATATCAGTCGATGTGATCGTGCTTTTTTCATCAGTTGACTGTTTTTATTTAACTGTGCACATACATGTATTTATTCTCGACAGTGAAACCGGCGAAACCAATGACGTGGGCAGCCATGGCGAGTAAAACCCCAACGTCATCATCTGTGAAAACCCCGGCGTCATCCTCAGCTGGACGTGCTGCAAAGCCGCAGCCGGTGGCAATGCGATCTCCACCGGAACAGAAACCGGACACCACTCCAGTTACTGCAAAACCCAAGTACATTTTTACATGACTTTCGATTTCATTTTATTCTTAGGTCGACTCTTTGACAGAGTCGACCTAATGAAGCGGGTCTCAAATGTACAGGCGTATGTCCGTTTGTCCACAAAGAGTTTCTTCGATTTCAATGAAATTTGGTACGTATGTAGAGGTCGATGAGTGATGCATGACGGTGTGCAGTATGACCAGATCCAAGGTCAAGGTCAAAAGCCATTTAAAGTTGGAAATCTGACAGTTTTTAACAGCTATTTCCTCCGGCATTTACAATGGCAGCTGGCAACTGACCACAGATTCTTAAACTCGGGTACAGTATCTAAATTTGATCGGGTCGGATTTTTGATATTTGTTTTAGTTTTTGTGTCACTTGTCTTTGTAGTTGGCACAAACGTTAGTTGCGAAGAGTCGACCGTCAGTCCCCGCACAGGGCTATTTTTTTAAATATGGTACTGGAAAGCTGACAAAAATGCCTCCCGTCAGCATATAGTTGTGGATAAGGAAAAGATAAGGTGTAGTGAGCGATTTTGTGACGATAAATTTTGTGTTTTTGTCCATGAGAGTCGAGTGCTGGCCCAGTTTCGACGAGAAATGACCATTATGAACGAATGTAGTCAAGGACAGCAGACTTTGTTCCTGTGCTCACAGAATGGCCACCGACTGCTGCTGCCAGGAGAACTTGACCAAACCTAACGTCATATGATTTTTTGTTGAGGGAGATGGTCTACCCTAGGTTCTTAGTTGTTGTTGGGCTTGACGACCCTTTGGTGGGATTAATGGCCCACCATGCAGTTGTTGTTACTGTGTGCATTCGTAGCCATGTGACATCAACCATTGAACAGCAATATCTTCAGCCAAGTGAAGCTGTCATAAGCCACCCTCCAGTTTGGTCTGTGGGCCGCTGTTGACAATATGAAACATTGTTTGACGTTTGCCACATTGACACTTGTCACTAGTTGCAAGGCTCCACTTTTTTTGTGGCAGGATGTGCAGTGACCTTGGTTAGTCTGAAAATGGTTTATTTGTGTCCAGTATTGTCGTAGCAGTTTGTTTCCTGGCTGCCGGATAGTGGGGAAGAGTTGACCACCGAGGCCGACTTCCGATCGCAACTGTAACTGAAAGTGAAAAAAGTTCTTAAGTAGTAATTGTGGTAGTAGCAACGCTGTATTGGCTGGCAGAGTCGTGGCCAATCAAGAGCTGTCGGACCAGGACGGAGGCGGTCGAGCTCAAAGCTCATTGGACGGTGAAGATGGTCGTCGTCCGTCAATCCCTCCACAGGTTTTTCCTGACAACCAGCAAGTGTTCGTTGGAAACCTGCCACAGTACTTGTCTGACAAGGAACTCCATGAGTTCTTTGGACGTACGTTGCTTTCCACTGTTGTGGTTTTTCGCATTTCATTGTACAACGTTGAATGGAAAAATGTAACTGTTGAAGTCTTCGGCTAAAGTAATCTATGTTTTTCTGTAGTTTGCAGTTTAACGCATTGAATTTGATGAAGATATACAGGGTTCCCACACCTCCTGGAAAGGCCGAGACTTTTTAAAAAACTTTCCGGAACCTGGAAAGTCTTGGAATATGGCTTTGGTCCTGGAAAGTACTGGACGAAATTTATGCTTAAGGCCCTTGGAAGTCTTGGAATTTACTTGTGGCTCAGATTAAACAACACGAGCCAAAATCGCGCTTCGCGCGATTTTGGCTCAATTTGGGCCGTCGGCTTAGTGGTACAGCTGACTTCAGCTGCTGTCGCTGACGTTGCCGGCATTCACGCTGCGACGACCGTCACGCGGCAGACTGTTCTGCGGTTTCGGCATTCCGACGAAGTTGTGACCGATAGAGGTCTGCAGGCAGTCGAGCCGCCGTCTGCTCAGCCGTTTCACAACTCGGACAGTCGGACGACGCCTCGAACGACTGCGCTGCGCTGTCCGTCGACTTTCGAAATGTTCAGCAGTTTCTGCTGTACACCGCGCGGTTTGATGACTGTCACGTTCTGTAACTGTCGCACTCCGTGTATACACTACTACGACAACGAATAGCCGCAGCTCAACTGACAACACTGACAGCTGTCGGACACCGCTACAGTACCATAACGTACGTCCATAATATACGCGCGGCCTGCATGTAGCTGGTGACCCGGGCGGGCAAGGCACACAGCCACGGGCTGTGCCAAGACTCCGTGTACTATATCGGCTTACAGTTCGACGGCGTTCGACGCTGTATGTTATGTGAGCCAAAGTGCGGTCAGACAGACAGTTCTCCTTTTATATATAGATACAACTGTTGAACTGCTTTATTGACTGCTTTGTACATATAGAGCACTGTGTAAATGCTTGTAGAAAGTATTTGTGATAAATTGCTAACCGAACAGTTTCTTTTAACTTTTAATGATTGTTGCATGATGGATTGTACTGTCACCCTCTATATATAGAGTGGGGTGGAGGTGACAGGTCTGGTACTGTGGTTGGGAGGTCCCCCGTGTGCTTTTTGGGTTTTACTTAAGAGAAGCATTCTAAAGCCCGACCAACACGAAAAAGATGTACAGGATAGTCGTTATAGGAACTGATAAACGGCAGTTATACAAGATAATATCACATAGAACTGATAAATACACCTTATGCTGAAAGGGGACATTGATCTGCCAACCAACCGACCTATATATAAGGTAAGTAACTGCTGCATTTCTGTATAATTGAACATTGCTGGGCTACAACAAAGTCCTGGAAAATGTTGTTGGCGGTCCTGGAGAAGTGCTGTATTGTTTTTGTGAGTAAGAGTTGGAACTGTGGATATAGAGGAGTAGTCATTCATTGATGCTGATTTTTGACATTTTGTATATTCGCTTGCCTTGCAAAATGATGATGCTTGGTATGCGAAAACTCGCAAGCGGTTTGGTGAGATTTGAAAATTTAGCCCTTTGTTTATTTCAGGAGGAAGTTTCGGAAAATTGTCGTAGCAGGTCTTCCATTGTGGCTGAAGCCATATCATGCTGGAAAGTTTTGAGAGTGTTAGTTGGAAAAAGTTGGGAGTGTTTGATGAATAAAAAAATAGACAAGTAAAAGTATTATACGTAGTTTGTCTCGCGCTGTTGCTACAGCTGAACTTCTGTTCGTTGCAGACTATGGTACAATTCTTGATATGAAGATCAACAGGAAAAGCAGCAATGTCAACCATCTACCGGTATGCCATGCTGTCGTGTATGTGCTATGTTAACTGGAGTTAGTAATCAGTTGGACCCATGTGGCCTGGGGCAACCCTACCCTTCATTTATCCCTTTACTTCCCCAATTCCCCACCTTGTATTCTATGTTTTAATATATTTTACTCTTTTCTTTTTTTACTATCTTTATCTATTAACTTGCTTTTCCATCGCTTCCCATTCTACCAGGATTGTCCCACTCCATTTCCAGGCCGGATGTCGTAGGAGGCGACTCAACCTGGCTTTACTCCAATAAAATCTTCCAGTTGTTAGGCGGGGGTGCCATCTAACACCAGCTGGTTTTTTTTGCAAATCCGGCCAAGTCCAGCTCCAGCCAAATTTGCAGCCGTATTTGCTAGATTTTTTAACCAACCATGTCCTGGATGTTGACTGTTAAAAAGCAATGAATTATGTGTTTTGATTGTGACACGCATCATCAGATGCAAAGTAGACGCAAAGTCTTTTAGACAGTTTTGTTAGTAATGACATCTTTTATGACAACAGCAACACCAACATTGCATGATACGTGTTTTAAAAATACACACAACATTTAGTGATGTGACTCGTGACTTACTGTTGAAGAGTGGATTAGATTAGAATTTCACCAAATCCGGCTCCAGTTCCTGCCGGATTTTGAGTTTGCAAATCCGGCCAGGTTCGGCTCTGGCCTAATTTGAAAAATTGGAATCCGATACATCTTATTTGTCATGCATCAGGGGAATCTTGCGGCATCTCCATAGCAAAAAAGTAAAAACAATATATGACGTGCAGAATATGCAAATGTTGTCGTTGCTTTTAGAACTTTGGTTTCATCGTCTTCGAAAGCCCGGAAACTGTGCGTGAAGTCTTGTCTCATCGGGTAATGAGGATTTTTTTTAGCATTTTGTACTTAAAAGTCGCAGGATTGCATCCATCTGTGTCCTCAGTAATGTAATAAGTAATGTAATACTACCAGGTTCGACAGTCGATCTTGTAGGTAGGTCATTGTTCAAGGTCACAGTATGAAAGAAGTTCTTTTTGTTTGAAAATTACTTTTTGTGATAATGATAACTGTCTACAAGTGTGCATTGTAGTTATTATTAGAGATGCACCGATAAGGCACTGGCCGATTATCTTTTTCCATTGTGGGTCGTCGCTGAACATAAACGTAACGAGGTCGGGAAGTTAGTGTATTGTTGTCCATCCTTAACCTGGTGAGACTAATTTTTCATGCAAGACCTTGTTTTTGTGCTGAAAGGGGACGTTAATCTTTCAACCAACCAATCGTTGTCTGCCCCTTCAGACAGTGCAGTATTGTGTACGTAAGCTATGCTGAGTTTTCCCTGCTGTAATGCTCCACTGCACAAGCAGTGCTAGCAAAAATGAGTTTTTCCCGCATCTGCTTGCCGCTGAATGCTGGTTTTCCTTGGCATTGGGTTTTTTTACTCCATGAGTACTGCCATCTTCTCATTACTCTCTGCAGTTTTCAGTTTGTGGGCGTGTGTTGTTGTTCAGCCTCTGTACATGAATGCGGCCAACGGTAAGCATCGTATCAATGTCGAGGAGAAGAAAGCTCGTGCCGAGCTGGCGGCTGCAAGGCCTCGAAGCGCTTCTCGCGGCGGCATCCGGCCGAGCGGCTACGGTCGCGGGGCGGACAACCTCGGCCGCGGTGGCGTTCGGCCCGCGGGCCCCACCAGCTAGTGATGCACTGACTTCTAATTGTTATGGTCAGGTCACCGTCGTCGGACAGTATCATGCCACGAGAACTGCCAATCCGTACACCTCCAGCGAACTGTGCTTAGCCTCCCTAGTGTGATGACCTTCGATGTGTCTCTCGTATCTCGCTTAATAGGTATCGTTATTGTCATGGCAACGGGCTCGGCTTTATTCAGCAGTCGTCTTTTTAGACAAGCTTATGAGGTTTTCTGCAGCAGAATTTTACAGTACAAATGTCTTTCCTGAAAAATTGCCAGCAATGCGACCTTTCTTCAAAATTATTTTACCACTTGCTATTTGATTATGACATACCAGTTCAATGTTGGCTTGACTTAGTGCTAGTGGCATTAGTCACATCAACCGTCAATCAGCCATTTCTGTTTCCTGCAGCTAGACCAAAACTAGTACATGTTGCGGTCACTAGAATGCAGATGTGTATTTTCTCACCTTATGGTGCAGAATAAAACAGGACATGCAACTAACAGTTTACACATGCATAGTGTGTTCTAAGCTGGCTAGCATGTTCATTTTTTCAATATTACATTCCCCCGTCAACATTGCCAATAAATTTCCCGGAGTTTTCTGCCCTTTCGTAAAATAAATCTCAAGTTTGTTCCACCGTTCTAGTCCCGTCAGATTGGTGGTGATTGTAAAGACTGATGTACCCGAGATGCTTGCATAGCTTGCGGAGTGTTTGTGTGTCAAACATTCTACAAGTGTCGGTCGATCTCAGTAGAGAGGGATTCCTGCAAATCCTGGAAATCAAAAGCCCTTATTTTGCAATCACTGAGTTGGATGCAATTGTTGTAAAATTCGCAAGTATAAATATCGGCAGCCTTTGTTGTTGCATTTCAAGCTAGCCCAACTCTATTGTTATTATCACATGTCCCTCTCTACCTGGAAGTACATTTTTCATTGCACATAGGAATGCACAAAATACTCTAAATTCCCGAAAATATGGGTACCCATTATTTTTATGGTGAATCGACAAAATTGTGAGGTTCAGTGGCATTAATTTCCCAACTGTTTTTATCACATTTCAAGCTTGCCGAGATAAAATTTGCCATAGCATCTAATTTTTGTCGAAAGGGAATACGGGTACATATGTGGTGCATTCCTGATGCGGTAATGGCTTGCTTTTATTGTAGCTGTTAATTTTGAGGTTGTAGGTAATAGGCAGAGTGTCAAGTTCATGGCAGCTGCTTGTGTCGTACATAATGGCGTGGAGGTCTTTCGCATCGCTTTTGAACTTTGCAGATTTTGATCTATTGTAAGCTGTGCTTCTGAAGAGTAGCTACAAATTTTGGTGAACTTGGAATGCTCTGAAGGCTGGAGTGCAGTTGTAAAAATGTTTTCGTCGTATTGGAATATATTTGGAGGATTGTTTGCTTTGTGGCGCCATCTGTTGAATTGTGCGTGAAGAACCAGAATTGCTTTGTTGGTGCAGAGTATGTTTTCTGTGTTTTGCTGGTAATCGTTGAGTATATATTTTGCACTGTGACGGTGGCATAACCAGCTGAAAAATTTGTACTCTTAGCTAACTCTGTAAGGACAGTATTGTAAAGATAATCATAGAAACGCGAACAAGAACAAAAGCATCCACCATAAGGTTGTTATCACATGTAGGCCCATCAATATAGCTCCATGTCCAACGACTTTGAATGACATTCAACAAGTTATTTTATCTTTTATATGCAAACCAAGACACGCCGTAATGGCCACCCAAAAGGTGCAAGATGGCCACACATATCTACAACGGCCTCATGTAGTCCACGCTGTGGCTGACATCCAACCGAAACTGTCTGCTTTTTGGGTTTGCAACTCACTGAACTGAACTGAACTAAAATATTGTATTTATGCTCATACAACACCACAAAAATATCAGGAATAAGTAACGTGTTAAATTTAACAATATACCATGCTCCTTAGTATCGATTATCTTTGTGCATCCTAAACCAACAGTATAAAAACATGCTGTGGTTAGACCTTTAGCAGTTGCTGATATGACGTTTTGCAGATTATCTTATGTTGGCTGCATCTGATGGAATGTGTACTGTAACTGTCTGACGTCCATCCATCTGTCCCATTGGCATACTCGCCAGGGGGCAGCATGCAATGCAGACAGCGTACCTCTCGGCCCGTGATCGTGAAGGACCGACATACTTATAATTAATGTGTTGACTCAGTACGTGAAATGTATTTTAAACAGCGGCTGTGTCTCTGTGAAACAGAATGATGGTGATGCGTCTGTATGACATCTATACATTTGTGATCTTTTGTCATTTATGACTGCAACTGGCAGTTATGTCCTGTTTTTGAGCGTTTCTGTGTTGCAAAATATGAAGTAATGTCATTTACGAAGCAGTACCATCATTATTACGAAAATGACATATGGAGAGCAACAATGTACTGAACAGTTTGAAGGTGACATTAGTGTTGTTGATATGAGAAGTCCTATCATTTAATTTCAAAGCACAGAGTTTACTTACTAAGAAAAAGGTGGCCAGGGTTGAGGGTAATATATCGCTGGCCTTCCTTCACCGGGTAGGGATAGCTCTCCACCCTTGACCTTTTGTCTCTGATATAGCCATATTTGTGCTGAAAGGGGACGTTAAACTCCAACTAACTACTTACTAAGCATATATAGACGTTATTTACTGACTGTTTTAGTGATGTTTGGTAGGGCTGGGTTTGTTCAACAGTTTATTTTGTGAGTACTCGGATAGTCATTATGCTGTGACAACCTTTAGTTTTGCTCTGCATTTTTGTAAAGAATTTTTAGCAGTGATAATTCTATTGTTGTGTGTTTCACTGTCACTTGATGCTTATCTATGGAGCTCCCAGAATAGCACGTTTACAGAATTTATTGCGAATCAGCTGACGGATGCGAAAATGTTCATCTTATTTCGATTTGCTTCTGCAAAAAATTGTACAGAATGTTTATATTTGGCTGTAATTTCTGTTTAAGTCTTATCAACGTTATGCACCAAATTATGCTATTAAAACGTCAGGTATTATTGTAACACGGCAAAAATAAAGCAAACAAGACATTTTAAGGTAGTAGAAACAAAAGCGTTCACAGATGGCTTGGAATTGAAAATCTCTGTTGCCTGGGTTATATCGTGTGGCTTTAAAACTTGAATCTTGGTAACCAGGTTCGTAAAGAACAACAGCTGTTTAGCATTGTGTAGAGCAGTAAAGAAATTTTCAGGCTTTTAAATGCTGTGAATGGGTTGCGGAATTGACAAAGTCTGTACATGGAATTTTGCAACTGAATTTACTCTTTTTGCGGAATGCCGAGAGCTCTCCTTTTTAGTTAGCCTTATCAATTGTGATTGTTTTGGGCGTATTTGTTTTACAGAGTGTATACCACATTTGCTGTAGTTTAATAACTTATCTCCATTTGATAACATGAACCTGAAACCAGTTTTGTGAAACCGCCTTTGAGGATTTTGTTCGGTAAAATGGTATATCCCATAAGTTTGTAGTTAGTGTCTTTACTGATAATAACAGGTTTAGAAGTTTGGATCAGCAAACTCTTCGTTAACTGTGTTTAACACCATTAAATCCAGGCACCTGCGATAAAGCGAAACCACTTGATTGTGTTATGTGATTTGCGAAACCAAAAACGGTTTCACTTACGTTTATGAAGTTAATATGTCTTTACTGTGTTTTGGAAATACACAATACATAGGTTAAGTAGGAAATGCTTTGTGGGTTTCTTTGGTTATTTAAGCTGGCATTTTGTTTTATCTGTGATGTTGGCATTTCCATACAGGTCTGTGGTATATACCTTTTGAACGTCCTAAACTATGATATGGCTATGTGTAGGCTACATAGCTGCAGCCTGTTAGTAGAAAACTTTTACCCACCCAACAAAGTGCCCTGAGTGGGCCATAGAGTTGTAACTGTAAGAGTAGACTAAATTCATGTTCAGGGTGGGCAATCATACATGGCAAAACCTGGCTTTAGTGTATCTTGTTCATTAATGTCCATCTGCTGTTATTGTGCGTAGTGATTGGTTGGGAAGAACGTATCTGAAATTACCTATTTTAGTGTGAATGGGACGTAGAACCTTGACTCCGTCAGTCGATCTTTAATTTTACAAATAACAGTAATAATAACTTGTTTATAATAAGATATGCTTATTTTTAGCACCACTCATCTGTCAACATCACTGTAGAAATTGTACTTGACAATATGAAATGTTGCTGTTTTTATTATTATTATTATTATTTGTCATGTACATATGTGTCATTCTAGGCGCTGTAGAATACTGTTACGGGTGGCATAAAATTGATGTCTGTTCTGTGTGGTGTTTACATATTTTTAACATGGCAAACAGCATAAACAGCTTAAAGCATTGATCTGGGTTGCTTCTTTTCTGTTTAGATCATGTCCGTCACAATTGTCGTATCTGACGTCAGTTATGTTGTTGCTGCAGAAACAGATGTGAACGATGCCCAAGAACTTGTGTTAAATAGTCCCTGACGTCTGGGAATGTCTTTTGGATTGTGTGATACAGAGGTGGAACCTTGTCCGAAGTTTGACCTAACCATACCTGTATTTGATATTTCTAATAACATAGGATGTATTACCTTCGATCACACTACGTAACCACAAATATTAACAACACACAGAGATGTAAACTACCGGCAGAAAATCAGTGTGGTAATTAAGCTAAAAGAACTAGGGGGTCCGCTGCCACAAACTAAGGGATAGGGGCGTCCGCTGCCCCATGGAGGACAAACTAGGGGGTTGAATACATGAACTAGGGGGTTGAATCCCCAACCTCCTCTTCCCCCGATAATTCCCACACTGCAGCAAATGAAATTTCATTTGTGGGCTGCCGTCATGAAAGGTGCCGATTACTGCAAACACTGTTGTGACAAATCCAATCCACCTGTTAACACTAAAAACCGAGTCACTGACTTGTGACTCTACCCACGTGGCCAGAATCATTGAGCCAATAACCCATGACTTGGAAGATCAGGTTCCAACTCTGGTGTGATATATTGCAAATGTAAATCGTTTTATCGTGTATATAAGTAATCATGCTGCTGTGTTTGATTGAGTGCCGTTTTGTCTGCTCCGTCTTTCTGTTTGAGGTTTTCTTTGCAAATTTATTTGTCCGTTTAATTATGAATTATGGCTTAATTTGTGCCATTTTGCGTCTTTTACTAAACATATGACAGAATCATGAGTTGGCCTGCAATTTTTAGACTCGCAGTTTGCAGGAATGTGGCCTCCGTCTTGACGTCTCCGTCTTGAGACCCATATAGGTCTTGGTCTTGGATAGGTAGGCAAACGTCTTAGTCTTGGGGCCCAATGTCTCACACTTGGACCTTTGGGTCTCGTGCACATCTCTGGCAGTTTGTCCACAAAGAATGGGGTTATGCTCTAGGTTGGCCCACTGAAAATTTTGGTTGGGTAGGCCACAGTAAAATTGGTCCCATCGGCAATTGACCTGTATATTTGATAATTTTGGTGTGAAAGAATGTTATTGCCGCAAAACAAGTTTCTTGGCTGCCTCTACCTTTCTGTGAACACTTTTTCCTGTGCATCCAACCAACGGCATATTGCTTTAATTTAATAATAATAATAATAATAATAATAATATACACATTTGTATAGCGCCATATGGTCGTAACTTCAGAGGCGCTAAATATAATATAATTTTTATATTCATCGTCCTTCAGATACGACTAGTACATGTATTCATGGCTGTAGTTTTACATTATAATCCTGACAGCTGGCCATTATTTCATTGCATACTTTCCAATGCAGCTTACTTACTTGTATTTTTAATTCTGGTCTCAGTATTCGGTGACTGCATCGTGTTGATGGGATGATTGTTTGGGTGTGTACAGTTTGTTGCCTGCTGTGTTGGTCCCATTCTAAACTGTTATGCCAAGCACGCTGCTCATATTCGTTACTTCATCCTGGTAGGTGGACAGAGTATTGTGATCAGTGTGTGTGTGTATCTGTCTGTCTTTCCGTATGTCTGCTCGCATATCTCTCAAACTGCATCACTAAGTTTTGCCAAATTTTTCTGAATATGCTGCGTGTGGTCGTGGCTCAGTCCTCCTCTGATGGGAATGGAACATGTTGTGTACTTCTGGCTTTACGGTTGACGTCATGTTTTCGCACACTCGAGTGAATGGGCCAGAATCGGGTGACGTATATGTTTCGGAAAGTTCTCCAGGTGGCACCATCAGGGGCAAAGTTGCTGTGTACGATTGCAGGCTTGTTTTATTACTGTTATTTACTTCGATACTCATGAAACATGCCTACGTTGTAGCAAGGACATTTGCTTCAGTTTTGAACAGGTATTAGCACACTTATACTCCTCCGTTCTTCATCCTTGCCTTTGATGAATTGTATGCTATGCGTCAAAATCTGCTATTCCGCACACCTCACCAGCCTACTCACAAACTAGATGGGTAGCGATTACAACAGTAGTCAATTAGTCGAGCATCTTCAATTGCTCACATTAATCTGTTAAAGTGATTAATGTCAGTCATTTATTTGTCGCTAGATCGCACCCTTTTTTGAA
>Ga0209780_1000741_pt1 | contig 19009 bp, 25 predicted proteins | sample WorMetexBAHAMAS2_FD_187384 | JGI IMG/M metagenome (GOLD analysis project Ga0209780, IMG submission 187384) | Marine gutless worms symbiont microbial communities from Max Planck institute for Marine Microbiology, Germany - Inanidrilus exumae... | ecosystem: Host-associated > Annelida > Digestive...
AAAAAACCTAAGCCAACAGAGTGGTTAAATGCTGGGCTACCTTATTTCGCTACGCCCAATCAGCTCAGCCCATATCCTATATAAACGGTTGTTTATAAAACATTTATTCCTTAACTTAATGGCATTGAGCTGCGTCCTACGCGCCATCCTAAAACCTAAAATACTGCCATGTGCGTGGGACGCACTCTACGCTCGCTACGCTTGCTAAAAAAAGAGGTGCCCCGCAGCTAACAAGTGTATTATCCACTTTAGCCGGACGGGGTTGCACAATCAATGCCATTAAGTTAAGACCATGTAGGGTGGATTAAGCGATAGCGTATCCACATTAATTTATATATTAATCATGTGGATACGCTCCGCTTAATCCACCCTACATCTATGGATTTTGGCTTAATCCCTCCTAAAGGTCCCTCCTAAGGTCGGGAGGACAGGCTTAATGGCATTGGGTTGCACAATAAGGGACAAGCCTAATGTTAAAAAAAAGTGATAAAAACGTTTGACATCGTTTGGCGCAAGTTTTAAGGTGTTTAACCAACCGTCGATGATACTCCACTTCACGAAAAAACAACAACAGAATTTGGCATGTACAAATTAGATATAACAACAGACGCACTGAATTTTACTAAAAGCTTACCAGCCAAACAATTTAAGCAGATTTTTACGGCTATTATGGAATTACTCAAAAACCCAAGTCCTCACGATTCATCGATGCTCAAAGGCTATCCAAGTTTGCACAGGAAAGATGTTGGCGAATATCGTATCATTTATAAATTTGATGATGATACTGTATATGTCCTATTAATTGGAAAGCGTAATGATGATGGCGTTTACAAAAAGTTAAGACGAAAATTAGGTTAAATCAAGAGGCAGCGTGGAGATAATTAATGAATATCAACGTCACTGAGTTTGAAAACAGATTTGGGCAATACTTAGAAGCCGCCATTAGAGAACCTGTTATCATAGAAAATACGGGCTGTCCAATGGCAGTGATGATGTCGTACACAGATTATGAACGATTAAGGGAAATTGAAGATGCTTTTTGGGCCAAAAGGGCTTTAGAAGCCGAAAAAAGTGGCTATTTAGGTGGAAAAAGCATGAGTGAACTGATGCGTATTAAAGCGTCGAAGGATAACGATGCTGATTGAAAATAGTCGTGCCGGAAAGTGACTAATACGCGCTTCAATTTTTTCCGGCTCAGCGACGGGTTAGGCGTTGCTTAATTTTTTGATTATGGACTTGGCCAGATTTTCATTTATTTCAACATGACGGGGCACCGGTTGAGATTGTTTAGTCTCAGGGTTAGTATACCAATCATGAGAGCTGCCATGTCTTACCGGTACACATCCCATCTGTTCAAGTCTGTGAATGAGCTTTCGTCTTTTCATTTAAGCTAATACCAATTCTTCCACCTTCCGAATAAATGGAATTTCATCTGATTCAATATCTTTCAGAAGTTCCTTAAGATTATCAATCAGTTCTTCTTTTGATACTCCCTGAGTCTGGTAATCAGGATAATCATTCAGATATCCTATATAATAATTTCCGTCTTTCCAATATGTATATCTTATCGTCTTCATAATTGCTTCCCCTATTGACAAGTCACTTCATATTCAGTAGGTGTGTTTTGGACTCTCACATAATGATTTACAGCAAAAAAACTAATATTTTTTTAGCATACCATCATAAAATTTTAAATTCTCATAAACTAATAAAGTACCGAGGCTCATAAAAAATTACTCAGCATTTCTTGATGTTCCTGACTCAGTTCACTGATAACCTCTTTTTCTTTTGGAGTTAAAACATACTCATAAGGTATGAGTTGCTGTTTTTTACCCTCTTGAATATACACACGCTGCCAAGGTTTATGTTCTAAGTGACTGGCTTCTATCATCTCTTCAGCGGAAGTCTCATAATATTGACTCGCTAGTTGTTCCATGAGACGAAGTTCGCGTTTGCTAAAATAACTGTTATCAAATTCGGCAACTGGCTTAATGTAAATCATTAGCCCATTTTTGACGGGAATGAGTTCAAATTGAACGCGACTCAGCATATCGGCTGCGGGTACGTAAAATTCAGCGTACAAATCCACCGGTACAGGACCCATTGGCCATGCGTAGTAATTTAAGCCAGTCACACTACGTCCAATTTGCTTATAATGTTCAAAATCAAGGAAATACATAAGTTTGAACAATTTTACTTTGCCACACTTTTGGGTATTTTGTGCAAAATAAACCATCACATTAATCAGTTTTTCACGTTGATGGTTTCTCAATAATCCATGATTTTTAGGTTCAAGCATCTTAATTTACCTCAAGGCTTGACTTTCAACCATTGTCGCACTGAACACCAAAATCGTTTTTTGAAGTTTCGGGAAATCCGCTCCGCTCCATTCCCGAAACAACTAATCCAATCGTAGGGCTAAAGCCCTACTTCCTATCTACGTAACATCAGTTGTCATATTTTAGAAAAGCTGTGCGTAACGTGAGTTATTTATTAAACTAATAGCAGAAATAATTGGTTGAATCAATTGATATGTTTTGACTTGTCCCTGCTAATAACTATCGGCTGTCGCACCCAAGCGTCAATATTTTTTCCGGTACCTAGCTAAACATAATGCTTATGCTCTTTCCGACGAGTGCCCGCCCGTTGAGTAATCACTCCTTTAACTGCGTCTAAGTTTGAAAGCGTCAATGTTGGATATTTATTATTTAAAGGCTTGAGAAAATATTGCCCATTCTCAATGTGTAATTGCCTAAAAATATACTCGTCTTCATGTTGGGCAAAAACATAAGAGCCATTTTGAACCACTCCGTCAGGCTCAATAATAATAATGTGTCCTTCGACAAATTCCGGAGCCATACTGTCCCCTAACACTCTCAGGGCGAATGGCTCGCCTCCACATTCACTCATAATTAAGATTTCCTCTTTCCTACCTCCGTCATTAGTGAATTTAATTTTATCAAAAATTTAATTATATGGTTTGAATGACTACAAGATTGCGCGCCCATTGCTCTGGCGTTGATGTTTAAACAGACGGGATTTTGCAAAATCCTTGCGCCGGAACGTCTAAAGCACTGTTGAATTTGCTGGACAAATTTTGAAAGGCAATCAACCCAGTTAATTCCACAATGCCGTCGTCATCAAAAAACTGTCGCAATTTTTCCATTAAATCGTCACTGACATGCCGATCGGTGTAGGTGATCGCTTCTGCGTATTCGAGTGCTACTTTTTCTTTGTTATTAAAAAGTTCGCTTTCTTGCCAGTTTTCTAGTACCGAGGCTTTTTCTATTGAGCCGGCTCTTTCTAATAGAACCGAAGAGTTGAGATCGACACAAAAATGACACCAGTTGATTTGCGATACTCTGACGATGATGAGTGAACGGAGAACTGGATCAAGTGGCGATTGTTTTCGTTCTAATGCCCCATAAAGGTGTGCCACGGCGACAAACAGGCGGGGCACTCTCGCCCAGAGTAAGCCAGATTTCAAGATTTGCTTGTATTTTCTTTTTTGGCTCCAAAAAAGTGGACGAATATACCAAGGGTATTGGTGTAATGGTTTTTCAGGAATCCTCATATTTTATTCGACTCCGTTTGTTTGCACGCGGTGGATATTTCAAAAAAGTCAATAATACCAAGGCGCCGAATAGTGAATAAATCAGGGTAAAAATCCAATCGGGGGCGGTGTGAAAGAGAAAGTAGTGTATCCAGTAACTAATAAAGCTCATGCTATGCGTAGCTTCTCCCGCTAAATTACGTAGGTGTGATTCTAATAATGTTAATGGGCAAGTGATTCCTAGCCAGGCTTCTAAAACCACGTAGCCAATGGCGGTTAAATGTAAAAGTCTGAAAATGAAATTTTGTGTCCAGTGCCATTTTATCGTCCATCCTATTACAATCAGCACTTGTCCACCAATCACAAATAATACAAAACTGGCATGTACGATTACCGTTAAGTCGGCAAGGAAAGAATATAGTGGGGCTGACATTATGGTTGAGAGCCACAGTGATTTTTAATCAGTGCCAAGATTTTTTTGGCTTTCTTTTTGGAAATACGCCGACCATGAAAGCTTGCACAAAAGGATGTGATAATGTCAGTCATATTATCTTCTGATAGATCGTCCTTAAGTTCCTTGTTATTAATTACAACTAAATTTCGACCTTGGGCAAGTAGGGTCGATTCGACGTATTTATACCCAAAACGCATCAAGCGGTTTTTATGTTCTATTGCAATGATTTTGACCGATGGATCATTTAACAATTGCATGAGTTTGGGTCTATGTTCATTCAAATATGAACCAATTTCGGTGACTATGTTTGAAATTTTCAAGCCAAGTTGAGTCGCTGCCTTGACTATTTTTGCCACTTGTTTATCTAGTTCATCTTTTTGATTTGTTGAGGATACACGAGCATAGACGACGCATTCCTTATTATCGTCAGTTTCCAAGGATTGTACTAGAATCGTTCCGGTTGCTGTTTGCTTGGCTGGTACTGGTAATTTTCCTTGATTGAACCACCGCCATGCTGTTTTGTACGATATACCTTGTGATTTAGCCCATTCGCTCAGTTTCATGTCATAAATGTCTGTGGTTGGAGAGAGTTTAAAGTGTGGTATGCTATTCATTATCATTATAAATTTTTTTGGAGAAAATAAAATGTCTGCTTTAATTTGTGGCTCCTTTGCTTTTGATACCATTATGGAATTTAATGATCAATTTAAAAATCATATTTTGCCTGAACAGGTGCATATTCTCAATGTGTCGTTTATGGTACCAGATTTGCGTCGTGAATTTGGAGGGTGTGCGGGCAATATTGCGTATAATCTTAATCTATTGGGCGGAGATGCTTTGCCTATGGGCACAGTGGGGATGGATTTTGCGCCTTACGCCGAGTGGATGGATAAGTGCGGTATCCCACGCAAACATGTCACCACAATTGATCATACTTATAGTGCCCAAGCCTTTATTACTACAGATATGGATAATAACCAAATTACGGCTTTTCATCCGGGCGCGATGAATTTTTCTCATTATAACAAAGTTTCTCAGGCTGAAGGTGTGACCATTGGCATGGTATCTCCTGATGGGCGTGATGGTATGATTGAACATGCCAAACAGTTTGCAGCACTTGATATTCCTTTTATTTTTGATCCCGGGCAAGGTATGCCGATGTTTGATGGCAACGATTTGTTGCTATTCATTGAGCAGGCAAGTTGGGTTATTGTCAATGATTATGAGTGGCAATTGATGCAGCAACGTACCGATTTGTCTCCGGAGCAAGTGACGGAACGATTGCGGGCGTTGATTATCACTAAGGGAGCGGAAGGTGCGATGATTTATACGTCTGAGAAGGTTTATCAAGTACCATGTGCAACGGCGAATGCTGTTGATCCAACGGGGTGTGGGGATGCTTTTCGTGGTGGATTATTGTATGGTTTGATGAATGAGATTGATTGGGAAACCACGGGGCGGATTGCATCATTGATGGGTGCCATTAAGGTTGAACATCATGGCACTCAAAATCATAGTTTTACGCTAGATGAGTTTAAACAAGGTTTTGAGAGAAATTTTGGCTATGTATTGACGATGCATTAGCCATCGCGATTAATCACATAATCAGTGATTTTACCTAAAAATGGTAATAGCAACAACCAAGGCAGTGTCAAATATTTAGGCTCACGAAATTGATGAAGTCCAATCTGCATACCTTGGTGTCCCTTAATTGGTTGTGCCTGATAAGTGCCAAATAGTCTATCCCAAATTGATAAATTAAAGCCGAAATTACTATCCGCTTCGTGATTAATCACTGAATGATGGACGCGGTGCATGTCAGGCGTGACGATTAAGTAGCGCAACCATCGATCTATTTTTATTGGCAATGCGATATTACTGTGGTTAAACATAGCCATTCCATTCAATATTACTTCAAAAAGTAATACTGCCACTGCTGGTGGTCCAAGTACCATAATCACAGCGAATTTAATCAACAGGGACAATATCATTTCAATCGGATGAAACCGCGAGCCCGTCGTCACATCATAATCGATATCTGCATGATGCATGCGGTGCAAACGCCACAGTAGCGGGAGCGCATGAAACACGACATGTTGTAGATAAATCATGCCATCGAATAGCACGATAGAAATAATCATGCTTAGCCATATAGGCAAGTCAATCTGATTTAACACGCCCCATTGTTCTTGTTCCGCAAGCAGTGCTAGTCCAACGCTTGCTATGGGAAATAGCCAGCGCAACAGTAAATTATTTAGTAGCACAATACCGAGATTGTTTAGCCAGCGTAGCGTTTTAGAAATCGTTAATGGGCGACGCGGTGCCAATATCTCCCAAAGCCCCATTAATATCAATATCCCAAAAAAAGCACTGAGGCGAATACTCATTTCATGTTGCATCAGCCATTCATTCATTTTTTTATTTCGACATCAGGAAAGGGACAAAAAAAAACCCCTCATCCTCAAGGAGGATGAGGGGTATGATTGTAATCTATTGCTTAGAAGTTACCTTGAACTTGTAAATATAAGCCCCGTTGATCTAAACCAAAATTGTTGCCGCCTGCAGCGCCGTGTCCAACACCCGCAATATCGCCAAATTCTGCATATGCAGCCACTATAGCAAGATTGTTACTAGGGAAATAGGCAAAGAACAGATTACCCCAGTCGTCTTCTCTAAGACCCTTAATATTATCTGGTTTCATGCGATATTCTAAACCAACTACCGTTTGATCGTTAAGAAACACGCCAATTGATGTTTCAAATTCGGCTTCATAATCGTCTTCCCATTTGGACTCGAAACCCAAAATGCCGATCTGGTTGCCTTTGGTAGCACGAACGGTAGCATTAAGCAGCAGTTTCCTATCAGCACCAATCGGCATGACTTTGGTTGCTGCAAGATAGAAATCCAGTCCATTGTCTTCAGCACCCATAGCATCCAGGAAGATCTTTGTTACATTGGTTTCTTTATACTGGACACCCAGTGCCACTGCCGGCGTAGAGTCGCTCATTTCAAGCAATTTTACTTTAGCCCCAATCACATCGACATCGACTTTACCTAATAACCATTCCTTGTCTGGATCGAATGTGGCTATTCGATCAGTGTTCAAGATTATTCCATCGTGACTTGGATGCCGTCCGGTGTCAAAGGTTATCCGTGCGTAAGACAACTCAAGCCAGTTAGCCATGCTAGTTTGCAATGCCACACTGCTTAAGGTGTAATCACCAGTGTCTACCCAAGTTGCGGAAACCGTTGGTGAACCTGCTGACAGTAGTCCCCAGGGGACAACACCACCACCTGCCTGACCTTCAACTTGAGTCACCGCTGCTTGAGCACCCGTTAAGCAACAACTAGCCACAGTACATGCGATTGTTTTTAGTAATTTCATAATGTTATCCTGGTTTATTTACATTTAGCTTACAAAATAATGTATTGCATAATAAGATAACACTATTTTACTTGTCAATCTGTTTTAATCGTGATTAATACAACACTAAATCTTGTGTTAAGATTTTTACTTATATTACAATAGATTATTTCGATCTAATTCTATTAGATTATGTTGTAATAAAACAACCAATGCCAAAATCCTAATATGAAAAAGATGTCTTAATTTGAAAATTGTGTTTATTAGTAAATGCTAATATCTTAATTAGGTATTTAAACAATATTTTGCTTGTTTTTCAACTACTTTTATTCTTACATTTTGGGCAAATCCCGTAGAGGTATAAACAATGCTCAGTGATTTCAAATCCATGTTGCTGTGCAATAGCACTTTGGTGTTTTTCAATGACATCGTCAACAAATTCGACAATCTTGCCGCATTTTACGCATAGAAGATGATCATGATGCCCTCCTTGGTTCAATTCAAATACTGAGAGACCATTTTCAAAATGGTGACGAATCACTAAATCCGCCGCTTCAAATTGCGTCAACACACGATAAACGGTTGCCAAGCCAACATCTTCCCCGTTATTGAGTAATGCTTTATAAACGTCTTCAGCACTCATATGGCGTTGTTGGTGGTTTTCTAACAACTGGAGTATCCGTAGCCGTGGTAAGGTGGCTTTTAAGCCCACTTTTTTAAGGTTTTTACTTTCCATAAAATCAAAATCTTTCTATTGTAAATGTAGTATTTTGGAGTCCAAAGCTAAAGCTTTGGACTCCAAAATGCCACAAGGCTTAGAAAGTGCGTTAGAATAATAGGAGTAGTTTAAATCAGATTATGGGTTTGTGATGCAAAAGTTTATCATTCTGTGCTGTTTAAGTTTATTATTTGGCTGTTCCGTACATAAGATAGATATTCGACAAGGGAATTTTGTTACTCAAGAAATGTTAGATCAGCTTGAACGGAATATGCCGGCTAAAAAAGTGCGCTTTATCATGGGCACACCATTGTTGGTGGATGTGTTTCATAAACATCGCTGGGATTATTTGTATAGTTTTCAAGCAAGTGGTGGGAAACGGCAACAGCGCCATATTTCTCTATTTTTTGATGAAAATCAGCGTCTTCAAAAAATAGCTGGTCAGGTCAAAATTGGTAAGCCACGTCTGCAAAAACCGGTACCGTTGCCTGAAATTGACCAAGAGCCTATCTTGTAGAGGGCATGTGAAAAAATCCTATTTATTAAATGACGTTACGCATTTTCCTTTCCGTATACTCATTGTTGTTAAATCTAGTACAGCGGATTAGGGGATTAAACGGATTGGTTTTAAGCCTTTTAGGGGACTTTGTTAATGACTCCAAATCTTCAATCAAAAAATAATGATGTGCCAGGCTCAATCCGTTTACTCCCCTAATCCGTTGTACTAACTGTATTTTGACTTTTTTCCGAGGTTTGGGAACTAGAGTGCGTAACATCAGTTATTAAAGAAATAGGATTTTTTTGACCTTAACCATTCACCCCTTTTTTTTCATGCCCTTACCCGCACGCCGTTTGCGAACTTCTTTCGGATCGGCAATCAGGGGACGATAAATTTCAACGCGATCACCCTCACGCAATTGTGTGCTTAAGGTACAGGGCTTGCTGAAAATCCCTATCTTGTTTTGGCTCATATCTATTTCCTGAAATTGCTTTAATATACCTGATTGTTCAATGGCTTGTAATGTATTACATGCCATTGGAACATCTAAAGGAATAATCACCTGTTCTCTAGGTGTGGCATACGCCACTTCAACATGAATGGTGTCGTCCATATAATTCATTGGCTCTAGTGACAAAAGCATCAACTAAGGTATTTGCAATTTTGGTAAAAACTGGCCCCAAACTCATGCGTAATACCGGATTGGAAATTTCAAATTCCAGATCTAGAGAAATTTTACAGCCCTCTTTTCCTAGTGGATGAAAAGTCCAATGTCCTAGCAAATGACTGAATGGCCCTTCAAGCAAACGCATTTCAATCGACTCGTCCAATTTAATTACATTAGTAGTCGTAAAGGCCTTTTCCAGCCCCGCACCGCCCATCTTGATTGTGGCAACCACATTTGATTGAGTCCGCGAATGTATCGTGACAGATTTGCACCAAGGTAGAAATTTAGGATAATCACCAATTTCATTGACTAATACAAACATGTCATGATTTGCATAAGGCACCAAGGCCATTTTCTGAATACGTGTCACGATAATACACCAATTGCATTCAAAAAGATCAAAATTACAGCTATCGGTGCCACATAACGTAACAAGAAATGCCAGAAACGAAAGCCCAAAGTGTCAGGAGACGTGTCTAATTCGTTTGCAACAATTTGACGTTTCATCAACCAAGCCACGAAAATGGCAATAAAGAGTCCGCCTAATGGCAACATAATATTAGAGGTTAGATAATCAATTAGGTCAAATATGGTCTTGTTTTCAAAACCGGACAACATGGACAAGGGTTTGATATCACTCCAAATATTAAATGAATAAATGGTGGCAAATCCGACCAACCAAATCGCCACGCCGCAAGCCATCGTGGCAGTCACGCGACTTAATTTTACCGTCTCAACTAACCATGCTACCGCCGGCTCAAGCAATGAAATTGCTGAACTCCACGCTGCCAATGCTAATAACACAAAAAACAATGTTCCAAAAACGCTCCCAAATGGCATTTGCCCAAATGCGATGGGTAAAGTGTGAAATACTAATCCTGGTCCTGCATTGACTTCTAATCCATTACTAAAGACAATGGGAAAAATAATCAATCCTGCCAAAATAGCCACAAGCGTATCAGCTACCACAACTGCCGTTGTTGTTTGAGCGATTGAAGCTTGTTTGGGTAAATAGGCACCATAAACCATGATAGCACCCATACCTAAACTCAAGCTAAAAAAGGCCTGGCCCATTGCCGCCAAAAGTCCTTTCCCACTCCAATCCTCCCCATTAGGATAAAATAATTTATTGAAATCGACATCAAACATAAAATGTAAACCTTTCATGAATTCAGGCGTATTCATGGCATAGCCCACTAGGACGAGCAATACAATAAATAAAGCCGGCATCATAAACTGCACCGCTCGTTCCAATCCGCCTCGTACTCCGCCTATCACCATAGTGATGGTTACCATCATAAAAAGGCTATGCCAAAACATTAAACGTAAAGGATCACCAACTAAATTATTAAAGACTGAGCCAGCAAAATCGGCTACATCGTTTTGGGGCATGGTATTGACGGCTGCAAACATGTCCGAGGCTAAAGTTGGGATATAGGCTAATGCCCAACCAGCAATAACACTATAATAAGATAAAATCAAAAAACCGGCGATGACACCTAGCCAACCTAACAGTTGCCACAGTCGAGAATGTCCGCCCTCTTTGGCTATAATTCGCATGGTATTAATAGGGCTAGAGCGTCCGCGTTTTCCCAACAAGACTTCAGCCATCATCACCGGCAAGCCAATCATGGCAACGCACAATAAATAAACAATGACAAAGGCTCCGCCACCATTTTCCCCAGTGATATAGGGGAATTTCCAGATATTACCCAAGCCGACTGCGGAGCCGGTAGCGGCAATAATAAACGCTAAACGCGATGACCATTCGCCATGTATGGAGGTTTTTTCTCTACTCATTCTCCTATCCTTATTTAAATTTGACAGCGCGTATTTTGAGTGAAAAAAAGTTTTTTCTCAAGCTTACACTTGACAGCTATAATAAAAACCGTATCATGAATTAATAATTGTTATCAACAACACTATGAAAAACAAGCAAAAAACACCCAACAATACTATTGGCATCAATAAAAAAGCAGGATTTGACTACTTTTTACAAGAACGTTTTGAAGCGGGTATAGTTTTAGAAGGTTGGGAAGTCAAAAGCTTACGGGCGGGACGCCTACAACTCCGCGACACTTATGTACTGATCAAAGAGGGTGAAGCCTGGCTGCTCAATGCGGTGATTACGCCCTTAACCGATGCCTCATCACACATTAATCCTGAACATCGACGCACACGTAAATTACTATTGCACCGTTCTGAGTTAAATAAACTCATCGGTGCTACAGAACGCAAAGGTTATGCCTTAATTCCCACAGGGATGTATTGGAAAAATGGCCGTGTTAAATTGGGGTTTGCCCTTGCTAAAGGTAAAAAAGACTACGACAAGCGCGATACTGAAAAAGATCGCGATTGGCAGCGCGAAAAAGAGCGTCTTTTTAAACATTAATATTTACGACTTGCAATTGGCTGTCCAATTTATCTAACTAAAAATAGAGCAGCAGCAGCCTCTCGCTACTGGGGCAATCCTTCATGGCTGCCCGAATTATTGAGGGAAAACACAAGGAAACACTATGCAAAAATCATTTAACACCGCTGGACCATGTATCCCTTCCGATCATTACATGGTATCAATAACACCCCGTTTTGAAAGCCTAAAAAAACTGATCGACAATAAACGATATTTTATCCTACATGCCCCCCGCCAGACGGGTAAAACGACGCTGATGCTACAACTAATGGAACATTTGAATCAGGAAGGTAAATACATTGCTTTGTATGTGAATGTGGAAGCGGCTCAAGCGTGGCTGAATCATATTGTCGAAGTTAATCAAACCATTATGAATGAATTCCGTATCAAAGCCCAGATTTATCTTCCTAAAGAATATCAACCCTCTAAAGCGTGCTTTGAAAACGTCGGTAATGAATTTTCTCTCTTTTTGACTCAATGGTGTTTGGAGTTATCCAAACCCTTAGTCGTGTTTATGGATGAAGTGGATGCCCTGATTGGAGATGGTTTGATTTCAGTTCTACGTCAATTACGCAGCGGTTATACACAACGCCCCAAAGCCTTCCCCCACGCCCTCTGCCTAATCGGCTTACGCGACATACGCGACTACCGAATCTACTCAGACGCCTCCAAACGATACATTATTGGCGGTTCCGCATTCAACATAAAAGAAAAATCCATTCGTTTAAACGACTTTACCTACGAACAAATCAAAGAACTATACGCACAACACACGGAAACAACAGGCCAAAAATTCACCCACCCAGCTTTACAACGGATTTTTGAACTAACGGCTGGACAACCTTGGCTAGTCAACGCATTAGGACGAGAATTGTGTTTTGAAGAACATGCCATTGACTGGAAACAAACCGTTAACAAAGCCGATGTAGAACAAGCTGCCGAAATTTTAATTCAACGACGCGACGTGCACTTAGATCAATTAGCAGACAAGTTAACCGAGCCTCGAGTGGCACGGATTATTGAATCGATTTTGATTGGCGAAGATGAGACTGCCAGCCAGGAAGAAGCGAGCAGCAATTTAAGTGAAGATAAGCAATATTTAATTGATTTAGGTTTGGTACGTGTCGGAACCTACGGCTTAGAAATTGCGAACCCGATTTATCGTGAAATTATTCCCCGCGAGTTGACGGATTATCGAGAAAATATGCTGGGAATTAATCCGCAGTGGTATGTGACAGCTGATGGTAAATTGGACATTGACAAGGTTTTGGATACTTATATTGAATTTTATAAGGAACACAGTGAATTGGTGACTAAACGCCGAACTTATACTGAGGCGGCGCATCATTTGTTGTTTCTGGCGTGGTTGCAGCGAATTGTTAATAGTGGTGGGCGAATTAGTCGGGAATATGCGGCTGGGTTGGGGCGTTTGGATTTATGTATTGAGTTTGCCGGGGAGCGGTTTGCGTTTGAGTTGAAGTTGAACAGTCGAAAAGCCTTAAGCAAGGGTAAGGAGCAGCTTGTTGAATATTTGCAGCGATTGGGTTTGGAGAGTGGTTGGTTGGTGATTTTTAATCGTAAGGCGGTTGAGGATTGGGATGAGGTAGGGAAACGTGAGTGGGTGCATGAAGCTGGGAAGAGGATTGAGGTGGTTTGGTTGTAATACTGGCTCTGGCATACAAGGTTCAACGGCGAAAGCGTTGACCAAATTATGCGCTTGTTGACAACTATTCTGCATTTATTTAAAACATTTTCTTTAGGAAAATTGGCGATCGTGTTTGGTTTCTCTTTTCTATGATATTTAGGTGCAGGACGGGGTTTGCAACCCCGTCCGTGACGTTTCAGCTCTTTGATGCGCGCAAGATTGTTGCGGGCGGAGTTGCAAACCCTGTCCAGCGCACAATATTGATTGAAAATCAATACATTGGCATTCAGTTAATGGGATTGAGTCTGACTAGGGAAAGTTTTGAATTAGCGGAAAATCAGCTTTATAAAGCATGTTTTTTCAACAAGCGATAAGTATTGCGTTCACTGATACCCAATATACCTGCGATTTTTGCCCTATGGCCAGAATATTTTTCTAATAAGATTTGCATATAATCTTTTTCTATATCTTCCAAGCTCGGTTCATGTTCATAACTTAACTGCACCACCTTACGAGAAGGGTTTGATTGATTACCAAAGCTCAGATCGTCAGGGCGAATCGCTTTCCGTCGTGCAGACATAATGATAGCGCGTTCTATCATATTTTTAAGTCCCCGAATATTGCCTGGCCAATCATAAGCTATAAGTGCCTTCATAGCAGCCGGCGTGACGGTTTTATTGATACGCCGAGAGAATGTATGATTTTTAATAAAATGTTCAACCAGATGAGGAATATCTTCGCGGCGCTCGCGCAATGGTGGTGAGTGGATAACAAAAGCACTCAGCCGATAATATAGGTCTAAGCGAAACGTACCGGTTTCGCTCATCATTTCCAAATCCCTGTTAGTCGCCGCAATAATCCGTACATCAGCTTTCAAATCTTTGGTGCCGCCGACTCGGCGGAATTGACCTGTTTCCAGCACCCGTAGCAATTTAGCCTGAATTGGCGCCTCGATTTCACCAATTTCATCTAAAAACAATGTGCCACATTCCGCCCCTTCAATCAGTCCCTTTTTTTGCCTATCGGCACCAGTAAAAGCGCCGCGTTCATGGCCGAATAATTCTGACTCAAACAATTTTTCCTGTAAAGTACAGCAATCCAATGTCACAAAATTTCGATTGTGGCGTTGACTGCGTTGATGCAATTCATTGGCGATTAATTCTTTACCGGTGCCGCTTTCACCTTGGATTAATACGCTCATATCCGTCGGGGCTACGGCTTCAATCAATTCATGAACTTTCTGCAATGCTGGGCTATTACCAACCATCAATTTTTGGCGTTCAGAATTGCGCTTCAGCTCGTTTTTGCAAAACTGATAATCCTGACGCAGCGCCGCATTTTCAAGCACTCGCTCGACCATCATCTCAAGTTCATCCAAATCAATGGGTTTAACTAAATATTCGGCTGCTCCCGCTTTCATAGCTGCCACCGCATTTTTGACTGAACCGTAAGCCGTTAATAGGATAGTGGAACAACCAATTTCATTTAACTCCGGCAATAGCTCCATCCCTTCCCCGTCTGGCAAACGACCATCCAAAATCGCTAGGCTTGGCTCATGTTTTGACAGATACGCCCGTGCTTGCTTTAAAGTAGTCACACCCTCAGTTTGGTAGCCCATTTGATTGAGGTTATCCAACAACATCTGATTAAGAAGGGCATCATCTTCAATAATTAAAATATTGGCTGTAGTCGTCATTTAGCTCTCCTTTGCCGAAACCATAGCAGGCATACTCACCGTAAATTGGCAACCTTGTCCCCATTGACTGTTAACTCCAATATGTCCGCCATATTGCTCCACCAAGGTTTTGCAAATGCTTAAACCTAATCCTATTCCCTTTTTTTGATCAGCACGATGACTAAAAAATGGATCAAAAATCCGTTGTAGGAATTTGGCTGGAATGCCACAGCCTGTGTCTGTAAATGCCATATAAATCTGTTCCTTATCTAGCCAAGTATTAATATTCAGCCTTCCACCCTGCGGCATCGCATGAAAAGCATTTTGCGCTAAATTCAATACTACCATACGAATATCATTTTCCCGCGCCAAGACACGATCTTGTCCCGCATCCAGCCGCAGTTCAATCTCAATATTCTGTTTTTGGCTTTCAAATCTTAACAATGCCATGGTTTCGCTGATCGCTTGATTGATAGCAACCAGTTGCCGTTTTTCGCTGCCGGGCGTACCCAATTTTAACAAACGTTGAGTGACATCAACACATTTATCAATTTCACCATCCACCAGCTTGAGATAATCAATAATCTGGGCTGGTTCCGATTTTCCACTATCCAAAGATTTGAGAGTACTTTGCAAAGCTAGGCGCACGGAAGTCAAGGGATTATAAATTTCATGTGCCATCCTAGAAGCGACTTCACCCATGGTAGCCAGTTTCTGTTCATGGGAAAATTTGATGGCTTGGTTTAAATCGCGTGCAGATTCAACGATAAATTTGACTGGCTTGCCATCGAGTTCCAGTGCCATCGGTGCTGCAATCACTTCCACATCCAATAAACTGCCATCGGCACGAATATGTTGCGTGATGAATTTAACGGGTTGGACAGTTTTCTCAATTTCATAACAAGGACAATTGTTCAATGTTGGCGGGCAGGGTGTCTTTTTAGCATAACTGGATTCATAGCAAGTTTGCTTTAAAACCGTGCTTCGACTCAAGCCAAGCTGCTGACAAAAAGCTCGGTTCACTTGAATCACTTGAAAATATTGATTAATTACTCGCAAACCGTCCGGCACAGCATCGATTAGGGCTTGGAGAAAGGCTTCTTTTTCACTAAGAGTGCGTATATTGTTTTGCAGCTTGGTTGCCATTTCATTAAAGCTATGAGCTAAGAGACTCAATTCATTTTGTCCCTCTTCAGCCACACGAGTATTTAAGTCCCCTTGTTGGAGTGCTTTAGTGGCATTGGCTAGGCGTTGTACAGGTAGGATGACAAAATAGTGTACAAACCACCAAAGGATTACTATAGATAAAGTAATAACCAACAAACCCGCCCCCATAAACAGCAAAGTATTATAACGCGCTTTTTCCAGTATGGGATCAGCATTATAATCGACAAATAACACACCGTTAATCGGATTCTTTTCCATAGAACCATGACAACGGCTACACGCTGGCTTGTTATACACCGGATTTACACTACGCAGCACATTTTCACCTCGTGTATTCACCCTAAACAGGCTCAATGGCTGGAGCGGTAAACTACCCTCTGGCCAACTTATTTTCTGGCCAAGCAATGTCGGATCAGAAGAAAAACGAATTTCCTGTTCTGGATTACTGATCATAACCAGACGTACATCTGGCTGTTGTCCCAATTTTTGCACGATCTCCCGTAAACCATCAAGGTCCTGTTTCAGCATGGCATTTTCAAGAGAAGTTTGTAAAAGTTGATTCACCGCAATCGAAGCCGTGCTACGTTCCTGCGCCAATTGTTTGTAGTAAAGACCAAAAAATAGAATCAGGCAAATCATAGATGCAATACTCAAAACAGTGATCATCGCAACACTGAATTGTCGATTCAAACTGGCAGCAATCCAAGACATAAGATTTCGCTTGATTGTGCTTTTCTGTGTTTCTCTTATCATATTGTTACGGCTTATTTACCTATATTTTTAGGTGGAAATATGAGATGAGGCTTGATGAGATACTTTTCAAGAAAGTTAAATAAAAATAAGGCATTATATAATAAAATATTATAATATTATTATTTATCAAAACACCATGAACTGCCAGATTGGCAGAAGAGTCCAAATGAGAATTCCTATGAGCTTATTCTGTATTTATGCAATTATGTCAAATTGGCACAATCAAAATAAATCAATAATATTTAAATAAATTGCGGATACCAACAATATGTAAATTTATTTAATCTGACAGAATGACAGGGCATTGATTAAACGTATTTAACATTTAAATTATCAAATTTATAATATAACATTATGTAAAATAAACTAAATTCTCTGTTGTGATGATGATAGGCATAATCATTGCTATAGAATATGGCAACAAGTTTATTCAAGTGAAAAAACTTAATTGTTTAGTGACTGAAGCGAAGCGGATTTCCCGAAACATAAATAATATCAATCGTTTCGGGAAATCGTACCTCATTCCCGAAACAACAAATTATCAGAGTTTCGGGAATGGAGCAAAGCGGATTTCCCGAAACATAAATAACAAGTTTTTATTCACATAATATTTTTTTTATACTCCTTAACTTAACACAAGAGAGAGAACCAAAATGTCAACAGCAAGAGAATACGTAGAAAGTCTTTGTCAGCGGGCTGAACAGCATCGTGCAGTCAACCATCCTTACCTGAAACGACTAGCCAAGGGTGACGTGCCAAACATTGTCGGCGCTCTCCAGGACTTGACCTACCAGTATCAAGCCTACAGTGGCGATTTCTTACGCTACCTGACTGCGACGATTTCGCTGATGAAAGATCGCGATCACAGGAAAGAGCTGCTGCATAACCTAACCGAAGAAACTGGCCAAGTCAGTGACGAGGATGCAAAGGCACTAAAAGAGATTGGCATCGAAAAAGAATGGATTGACGGTGTCGCACATCCTCGTTTATTCCTGAGATTTCTTGATGCCATTGGCATTGATGAGAACTATCGCAAACAGTATCCGCTTGCCGATGAAACGGAAATTTGGCGGGACATGTTCTATGACCTTTGCGCGAAAGGCGGCCCTGCCCAATCCTTAGGGGCTATCGGTTTGGGAACAGAGAACGTGGTCAAATTCATCTACCAGCCAATTCTTGAAGCTATCGACAATCACCTTGATGTTTCCAGACGGGATCGGGTCTTTTTTGATTTGCACGCGGCACTTGATGATGAGCATGGCGAGGTGCTCACCGACATAGCCGTTGAATATGCAGAAAAGGGCGAAGAAAACCGACGCAGCCTGAAAGAGGGCATGCTGATGGCCTTAAGTATCCGCGGCGCTTTTTTTGATGCCATGGAAGCCCGTGCAGATGCTATGGCAGCCGCCTAAATTCACCTAAAGGAAAACAACACATGACAGCTCCAAGTAATTACATCTACTCTTCACGAGATTTCGGTAAAACTAAGTCACACCTAGAAGTTGACCTTCCAGAGCGCCTGATTCACAAAGGCGTAACCAAGGGACAACTTGACGACGAATTTTCTGCGGACCGCAAACATCCGGTTCATGTCGTGGACTTACCCTCAAGAGCCGTGAGTATGTCCATCGGTGGTCTCGAAAAAGGACAAAGCACCCGCAACCATCGTCATAGTTATGAAACCATTATCTATGTACTTAAGGGTAATGGCCACAGTATTGTTGAAGGTAAGCGCGTGGACTGGGAAGCTGGAGATGCGATTTTAGTACCACGGTGGGCTTGGCATCAACATTTTAATGACAGCGACGGATACGTTGAATATATCGGTGTTGAAAACGCCCCGATGCTGCAAAACCTTGGCTTAGCGTTGAGGGAAGAACAGTAACAATGGTATTTAGTTAGAAGCCCATGTTGGGCTCCTAACAACCCAAATTCTCACCACTAAATAACTCATGTTACGCACCCTCGTTCCTAGGCTCCTTTAAAACTATAGTACAACGGATTAGGGGAGTAAACGGATTGATTGTTGTAGATATTTATTTGGACTCATTGACAATGACTGCTGCCAAAAATGTTTAAAACCAATCCGTTTGTTCCCCTA
>Ga0209780_1000743_pt1 | contig 18997 bp, 14 predicted proteins | sample WorMetexBAHAMAS2_FD_187384 | JGI IMG/M metagenome (GOLD analysis project Ga0209780, IMG submission 187384) | Marine gutless worms symbiont microbial communities from Max Planck institute for Marine Microbiology, Germany - Inanidrilus exumae... | ecosystem: Host-associated > Annelida > Digestive...
ACTTAGGGGTAACGTACACGGTTCATCTATGGCTCGTTGGTAAGCGCGTGTTCGACTTCCTATAGGTGATAATTGAACTTCTTTCGCTAGCTATCACGGTTGAGGCGCTATGAGCCGATATTTGTCGAAATTGCGCTGTTTGAAAGGGGGTGGGTCACTTTGAACGCAAATGTCCCCCACCAACGAATTTTGGCATCAGAAAACTAGAGTCCTGCTCTATCGTATGGTGAAAAAAATTGCCGAAAATTTCAACCGGCTGAGTAGGGTGCACCAACGTCACAGACAGACAGACGACAGACGACAGACAGACGGATCTGCGATAGCATATAGGCGAACGTGAACCCGAGTTCACGTCCGCTAAAAACCTTGAACGTCGCGTATTTCTCAGAATAAACTTGAAGTACATTTGATAATGTGTACCAGGTGAACGGTCGTGTTTGATTATAACAGCTGATTTTAACAGTGACAGATATGATTCTGAGCGGATGATGATGACAATCATGACGATGACAATCACGAGTAACTCTGTATCTGTGCTATATACTGTCTTATTGTTGTTGTTAGTATATAACAGTAAGTAAATCCAAGACTAAAATTAGATGCAAACTAAAACTAAAACTGAAACAAAAAAATACTGTAAAACTAAAACGAAAGTAAAACGAAAAAATTAATCAGAACGAAAATCACACTGGGTTGGGCAGACGGACGGGCGGGCAGACGGGCAAGCGGACGGCCAAAATCGAGCGATTTTGGCTCGTTGGTTTTAATATGCAATATCGGACATCGGACATTGTCGAAAATTCGGGCAGGTACCTTTTTGTGCGGAGCGTACAGCCAAAGGGAAAAGCTTTGCATTGATGCTCACTTTGGTAATGTTAACTAGGCCTAATACTAATAGTATTGCTATATTCTATTGATAAAGCGTAAAAATTATTCTGTTGCATTTACTGGTTTATTATTTAAATAGTTGGATATTGTGCTTATCATGAGACAATTACTGTTACTCATCTGTGTCAATCAATAGGCTTAGCTAGTACTCCTGCTTCTTTGTACATAGCACCTGCTGCACACTGCACTACTTTCTCATGTCATTGCAGTGTTCTTTGGCGTCTCGTTTAAGTAATGCCACTTAAAACAGCGCTTCAGTCGCTTGAGACTTAGAACTGTCTCTTACACCCTTATCGAAATAATACCTTGGCGCTTAGGTCCGTTGAAATTAAATTGTGAATATGAATATTCCAAAAGACTTCATCTAACCGGTTGTACAAGCGGTTGCACAACCGGCTGTACCGTGTATACGTAGCTTGAACAGCGCAACATACAGCTGGCAGCTGGCTCACATCTAGGCTAGTGCATGCCACGGCATCATCACTGGCCTCAGACCTGCATTGACGTCACTGTTGTTGATGCAGCAGCAGCGATGCAGCGCTGCGTGCGGCCAGCCACTGTACCAGGGTCCACTTTCTCGTTGCTGACGTCACTGATTCACTATAAACGGTCGACAAAGTGACAAGTCGGACATTGTTGTTTGTCAGTGTGCACTCAATGCCATGGCCGGAGGCGCGCTGAGGTGACGTCATATTGCTGCTTGGCGTGTTTAGAATTTTAGATGCTAGGGCCCTGCACTGCACTGCAGCACATGTAAAAAATGCAAATTCCAATCACGTCTGTCGGTCCACTGCATATGATTGTTAGCTGTGAATTTATATATCGATTTCTCAAAGTTAATAATTAGCAAGAGAAGTGGCGGTGAGTATGCAACCAGCTACATGTCTTGTCATTTACGTAATGAACTCGCTAGTTCGTTCTTAGTGTCTGTAGGCCTATAGGCGTATCGTTTTAATCCATATATGGGGACCATAGAGCATGTCCGACGTGTTATCATTGTATGCGACTTTTTGCAGTCAGCTGGACGTTTCCTTAGGAGATACAGCATAGGCGTCGGAACCGTGGGGACTTGGGTCCCTTCACTTTCGTCATAGCGGGGGCCTGGCCCCTCACTTTTGCATTAGTTATTGCGTTAACGACAATGAAGTTACATTGGTAATAATATAGCCTATTTGTGTAACCTACAAGTGAGACACAGAGAGGAGAGCCACCTCTGCAAAGACTTATGGGGGCCCATCGTATAAAGTGGGGCACCATAGCTGTAAATATATGACTATGGGGGCACAACCCAACAAATTGTTTCCGGCACAAAGCGCCGAAAAATGGGTCCCCTCACAGTTTCCGACACCACTGAGATTCTCGCTTAACAAGGATGGTACCTGCCTTAAAGCAATGGACATATGAACAGCGACTTAAACGTCTGAGATTGTGGACCCTTGAAGAACGGCGTAATCGTGCTGACTTACTTTCTCTTCAAGATGTATAAAGGATTGACTCTGACTCAATTCAGTCGATTCTTTACTATCAGTAATGTTTCTTCTACACGTGGCCAGTGGCCACTGGCCAATGGCCATACAGCTAAAATTGTCAAGAGTCATTGTCATCTGGATATACGCCGATTCTTCTTCTCGCAAAGAGTTATAGAGAGGTGGAATGGTTTACTACAAAGTGTCATCAGCAACAATTTGAACAACTCGTTCAAGAATGGTCTCGATACGAAGAGAAAGGTCGCCGTCTCGATGGGCTACTTCAAGGACTAACCGGTCCGCTTGGCCCTCTGGCCACATTCGTTTGTGGATTCATCTCCGGAGCAGGTGCGGCCACACATGGTGAATGAGATACAGTAGTGGGCCTAGTTTCTGTCGACGACGACAATGTCGTGAGCGACGATGCGTCATGCGAGTGCACGTGCGTGCGGTGGCCTGGCCTGGTCAAGTTAGGTCAGTGCGTCTGCGTGTGTGTGTGTGTGTGTGTGTGTGTGCGCTCATTGGTCAGCCCTGCAGACACGCACTGTTTATGTGCACCTATCTCCGTTCACACGGCCGGTGTGGCCCGACCCGGCCACTGCTAGCCAACAGAGTGATCGCCCGTTTGCGTGCGTGCGAGCGAGCGTGCGTGCGATGACTCGGTGCGAGTGGGTGGGTGCGTGAGGAGTTGACTGAGCCGAGTTTCGATCAGTGCCCTGCCGTGTATATCGAACTGCGTGCGTGGGCGGCTGTTGGTCGGTCACTCAGAGCGTCTGTCAACGTGCGTAGTGCTGGTCCGGTCGTCTGTGTGATAGCCTACTAGCTGGACTGTGACGACGGCCGTGCCGCGTACTGGACAGTGGACACTGGCGGAAGCACGTGGTCTGTCTGCGTTCACGCCGAGCTCGCTAGTAAGTAGATCTAGGTTTGTGTATGCGAGCCTTATCTTGTCTTCGTATGAGGCTTGGCCTACATAGATAGTTAGTGAGTGCCCAGGTGTGTTTGTTGTCTGAGTCGAGTCGAGTCTGTTGTGATTAATATTCCACCGTCGCACTCGTACAGTGGATATCTGGCGTGGTATAACGTAGTGTTAACTGCACGATCACTCAAGCGTGAAATACAGACAACTGGTACAAAGTCAGCAATCGACCATTCTACGCTTGAGTGATACATGGGTTTAACAATACGTCATACCACCACGCCAGACATCCGTTGTAGACATAGACACTGGTCACTGGATCGGTAGAAAGCGCTGACATTTCTCCTGAGCTGTATCACCTTCATCATCACATATATCAGATACTTTATAACCGATATCAAAACAAGCAGTAGCACGCATATCTATGACTTCTCTCAGCTACGAACAACTTGCTTCCACTGACAGGTGAACACACAACCGAGACCGCTGTAATGGTTGGATTTGGACTGACGCCTGGAGAGTTTGGTTATGACGGGAGCATGTTTATCGAGCAGAGAAGACAGAGTAGTATTGTAGGAGATCATAGTAGAAACGAGATATTTAGGAGGATGTGTTATAAGTCGAGAGGATTTTAGATCAGTGAGAAATGAGTCATGAAGTATCTATAGAGTGAAGCCGGCGAAAGGAGTGGATGGTTGGAGGAGGAAGTGGTGTAGGGTTAGTAGACAGTCTGCTAAAACAGGGGAGTGATCAGATGGAGAGCAGTGGGTGGAAGAAAGTGATGGAGCCAGAGAAGAATCAGAAGAGGTTATGACCAAGTCAAGAATGTGGCTTTTGTTGTTGGTGGGAAAATTCACGTGTTGACTGAGGTTGAAAAAGGAGAGAAGAGATTGAAACTGTTAGTCTTGGGAAGTTGGGATGGGATGTCTTCTCTACTCGATAAACATGCTCCCTCCGTCGTAACGGTAACTGGACACTTCGCCTACTGGTCATTTCGCCTACGAGACATTTTGCCTACTGGACAGTTCGCCTACAGATTGCCCATTTTGTCTACAAAACTCCCGGAATAAAATCAGATGTGTACTGTGTAGATTATTACTAAGAACGGCTATATAGGCCTAGTTTAACTGCAAAGACATTGTTTACAAGTTTTAATTTTAAAAAAACGCAGACAAACCGCGCCAGAACTTAGCAACACAGAAATGGTAGGCCTACTAATATGGAAGTAACAAGCCTATTACTAGGCTGACAAAAATACGAGATACCAGCAGAACTGATCTCGAAAATGTTCTATTTTCATTCGGTCTGTATACCTATAATTCCTTACATTTTAAGACAAGTACATGCTGCAATAATTAGGACCACTTCAAAAGCACAACTGGCGGCGCACTTGCGGTTATATGCCGCCCGCAACAAATTGCTCCAATCTTGCCGAACCCCCATCGTCATGATCATCATCATGAACAGCAGTGCTAGAATTACCGGGGGACGGTGGTTTCTTCGGCGCCTCGGTGTCATCCCCCACTACTTTTTTCTTAATTCGACCACTGATGAACAGACTTTTAACTAAGATTAACATGTTTATTTTCTAAGATCTTTGCTTTTAACAGGCCACTGTGCATACAAAGACTGCTGCCGACGCACGCCAGATTCCAGTAAGTAGGCCTAACTACCGATGATGTGTGAATATGCCGCTTAAGCCTTAATGTTCTTACTAACAACCTGCACCAATATGATTCAATGTTCGTGTGACTGCAACGTAAAGCAAATATCATATTACACATCTGATTTCATTTTATTTTGGTAGTCTTGTTGGTAAAATGAGCAATCTGTAGGTGAACTGTCCAGGCAGTAGGCGAAATGTCTAGTTTATAGGCGAACTGTCCAGTAGGCGAAGTGTCCATAATTAATTCACCTCAGTAATGGGAGTGGTCAGGGATGTGACCCATTTAAAAATTGGCCTCCAGTCATATCTTTGGAATCGGTGAATCTCGGCACTTCAAATTTCATGTGCTGATTGATACTCAGAAGTACTAGTGCATGCGTGATACAGTACCCCCGAGAGGGGTGTGTTCAGGGTCACTTGACCTCATTGTATTTTGAGAAATACCTGATACTATGTTGAAAACGGTGCAGGAAGGAGTCGTTGTTACTACAGACCACTAATAGGGAGTGAGTATGGCCTATCGAATAGCGGCAATTCCGATGACCTTGAGTGACCTTCCAGGTCATTCACCTACTGCAAGCACATTAGAGACTGTGTGACAATGCGTTATACAAATCTACTTTTACCGTTAACATAACCAAGTGTGATTTTTAGTACAGCTGTGTACTAGCGGTTGTCATGATTTAAACGGACATAGTGCGTCGCTCGGTCCCTTTGCGATAGCTGAGCTTCTTGTTCACATTAATGTAGTGCAATTTTGTCAAACGTGACGATGACTGAATGTGTGTGCAGTAAAATGCGAGGTGACGTGACGTCATGCTTGACGACACAGCCACATCATCAGCTGTTAAGTCGTCACGTGACGCATGTGACTGTGAAGTCGTTGATGACGTAGTAGTACCTGCTGTCCGCCAAGTTAATGACGTCAGTGGGATGATTGTCGGCGAGTATGACGTCGACACAACTGCTGAGTATGTTGACGTCAGTAGTACGTCATCAGTGAAGTTATGTGCTGAACCAGTGGACCGGTCATCGTCAAGTGGTGACGCTGCTGAGAAGCACGTGACTGGTCCCAGGTCAGAGTGTCGAGTGTGTGGTGATGATGCGGCTGGCATGTACTTCGGAGCACTTGTTTGTGTGCCTTGCAAGGTACATGCATCGCTCGTCCTACTACCAGTACAGTACTTGATTCTAACTTTTAGTACTAACTACATAAAGGCTAAAAGATAGGTAATTCATTTGCATACTCGTTACAAGGCGTTGGGCCCGGAGCTGATCCCGGTGTACAGGCAGTCAGCCAGCAGGTGACTATAAGTCATGCACCCGGCGGTAGGCTGCCATTACTTTCCGCCAGGCCTTCGGTTACCTTTCCAGCCGCAGATTATAACCGCCCTTTGGCTGGTACTCATTTTACTGTCCCACAAAGACTAAAACGCTGAGTCGACCTAGACCTAACTATATGGTGGCCCGTAAGTCTCATCCTTCACACCAGATATTTTGCACCACAACCACACCACAACTACTAAAAACCGAAATAGACCACATCGAGATGCAAGGCTTCAACGTAATACCAGGTACCGTTTAAATTCTCCAGTGTATACAGGTCTGGCATAGACTCTGAGAATTCAAGCGCTTTATCCTGTCTCTTACTCTGCTACAGTCGAGCCAAAAAAATCCCTTGCCAAAATTTCCGGTGTGGTGCAGTTGTGGTGTGAAATATCTTGGGTGAAGGGTGAAACTTACGTGCCACCATATAACTATTGTAGTTTTGCTTAACCGGCTTTCTCTGGAATTCCAGAGTTGGGCGTGTTCGTGGTCGGGTCTCATTCACAAGTCATTGCAGCAGACAGTATGTTTATTAGTTCAAGAAGACTTTGTTTGCTGTCACTTTGCTGTAAGTTGCACAATATAAACGGTGTATTCTTTTGTGCATAGTCAGAGCTGACGGAAGGGGTAGACGAGGCAGGCACAGGCCTATAGGGCCCCTGCACTCTGTACAACAAAAAATTATGTGGGTACATTTTGAGGCGTTTTGGATTCCATGGATGTAAAATAAACCAATCAACAACGTCGTCAGAATCATTCATAATTCGTGCAAGCGGACCTACACCTATCAGTTTTCACACACACATACACACACACAGTTTAGGGCCCGCACCTGCTTCCGTCGCTACTGTGCGTAGTGTTTTTTGAGTGTTGGTGTTGAAACGTTTAGCCGTTTTGACACAATACCGGCGTGTGACAGACAGTGGGTCTTGGTGTTGGTCTTTAAGCACTGAGTCTTGCAAGAATCCGAATCCGGTTGTTTACTGTTTCATTCAGTCTTGGTTGTAGCTGATGCCGGTAGCCGGTATAGTTTCAGTGGATTGCGTAGTCTGTCGAACTTGTCGTGTCATATGTGAAAACGTCACTTAATGAAGGCAAAAGACGGTGATTTTGTGTCCACCCTGTGATGTTCGCAGTGCTTGTGAAGTGAGGGCACTGTTGAAATGTGGAGGCAGGGTAAACAATTTCTGCGGCCTTTGCGCCGAAATGTGTTCTCCTCCCCTTTCAGATCAGCTTCGACGCCGCGACTGTGTTAGTTAATATTTCTTTTCTTCTGGTGAATTTGTAATGTGTGGTCCATGGGCTCAGTGCTGTCAGCTTAGTAGAGCTCTGTTGCCGCCCCCCACACACACGCACCTCGCCGCCAGTCGTTGTAGTCTGGTCGTAAACTGTGTGTGTGTGTGTGTGTGTGTGTGTGACTAGACGTTCTTCCTGCGCTATGCCGGTGACGGTGACAAGTTTAAGTGCAAATATTATGGCAGATGTGAGGTGACAACGGCGACCCGCACACACTGCAAGAGCTGTCGATACGAGAAGTGTCTGCGAGTCGGCATGAGGCGTCGCGGTATGCACAGTGTTGGCTCACTTAAGCCCCGTCCACACCAGCAACAATGTCGAAGCAATACTCGACTTTGTTGCCACAAACGGCACCAATGTCAAACGAAATTTCGTCCTTTCGACAAAGTCGAAACAAATTGAACATGTTCAATTTGTTTTGTCTTTGTCGAAAGGACGAAATTTCGTTCGACATTGTTGCCAAAAACGGCAACAATGTCGAAGCAACATTCGACATTGTCGAAAGAATCGTTCAACTTGTGACATTCGACAATGTTACATGGACATTGTTGCTGGTAAGGACAAGGCTTTAGTCTTGTTTGTTTCTGCTGTTGTCAGTGCTGTATGGGTCTGTACTCTGTACGGTGTAGCGCAGTGTAACAGGTGCTTGTTAATCACATTCTCATCCTCATCATTTCAGGGGTGAAATACGGAACCCAAAAGCTTAATTTTAAAAATTTGGGAATATAAACGCCCATAAGGGTGTACCCCTTTTTGGGCCAAATTTTCAGGATTTGGGAGTAATGCCATGATGGCATGTGCACCGGATGACCTCAGATTGAAAGTAAACTGAAGACCGGTATAGCTACATCCCATTCATGTGTAGTATCCGGTGATATGCTGGGCTGGCGAAGACTGTATTTTTTTCAGAATGTTTTGCGGGGAGAGCAGGGGGAGGGCAATTTGGCTTTACTTTGGAGTTCAAATTGTTGAAGTGCTGTGTAGAGTTATTTTGTTACTTTGGTCTTTATGGATGAACGGCCATTAAACGGACCGGGTTATTGTTCGTCACTACAGTTGCTCACCGCAGGCACGCGCGCCCTTGTAATGGCTTGCTATGTCATTATTCGGCTAGAAGCTGGGTTCAGCCGAATATTGGATTCACTTTGCGGCGCGTTTTGGCGGTGTTCACGCGTTCGGCTATAACTCTGCCGAAAATGAACAGATTTGGATAAAACCTGGAGCACTCTTAGTACATTGCTGGGGGCTGGCCCTGGCAGATTTTGGGCGCGATCCGAGCAGTAGCGACAACTGGAGAGCCAAGCGAAATGTTGTTTTTTTTTATCAGGTAAATAACGCACGATTTCACCGATTTCAGTCGGCCAAATTTCACAAAATATGCACACAACACGTCAATCTGTGAGACGATGAAAACTCTCCGAAGCAAAAAATCGCTAAATTTTTGATGTCTTGCCACTTCAGGCCGCCATAACTCTGCAATGATTACAGATCGCCAGAAATTCACTGCCAAAATAACCCTCTGGGATGTGTAGTTTCCATTTTTAGGTCAACTCCTCCGAGTCGACCTAATAAAGTGGGTCTCAAATGTCCGTCCGGCCGTTCATCCGTCCACAGAATGTTTCTTCGATTTCAATGAAATTTGGTATGTAGGTAGAGGTCGATGAGTGATGTATCACGAGCCCCTGAAAGTAGGACATTCGGCTGTTTTCAACCGCTATCTCCTCCCCCATTTATAATAGGGGCTGGCAAATGACCACGGAATTTTAAATTACCGCACAATACCTAAAGCTTATCGGGGCCGGATTTTTGATTTTTGTCCTAGTTTTGGTTTCACGTGACTTTAAAATTGGCTGTAACGACAGTTGTGATTTTCGAAAAAAATTTTTCCTTCCGATCTCAATTAAATTTGGTTTGTCGGTAGAGGTCGATGAGTGATGCAAGATGGTATGCAACATGACCCGATCCAAGGTCAAGGTCAAGGTCATGAGCCCCTGAAAGTCGGAAATTCAACCATTTTCAAAGACTCTCCTTTCCCATTTATAACGGGGGCTGGCTTACAATTCCGGAGAATAACTGTGCAAGAACTTTGTTTACTGGTAATTTGTGGCATCGAAAGATTTCCGTCATCTCATTTTTATCGTGTGCCTTTGTTTTATTAAACTTTTGCAGAAGTCTGCAGTCAGTCAGTCACCTTTGCATAAGCCCCGATCTATCGATTAACGCGCGCTCGTTGGAATGCGGGTAGTTGCCAGGGATTGGCCAGTTCCGCGAAGTCTTGGCTATTGTCGCTACTCGTTAGGTCTAGTAATCGATAGTAGGTCTTGGTACTAACAATCTGTTTCTCGCTCGGTCTCCGTGCTATAAGTAAGTAAGCCGGCCTGCGTTAGTGAGGCCTGCGACGACCACCACCAGCAGCAAGCAGTTGACTGTCTGCAGTTGACTAGTCGTCAGTAGTCCAAATATTAACCGATTTTCAAAATTATTTCATTTTCGGAACCAGGAGAAAATTTGTAATAATGCTATCACTAAAGATCCCACCACACCTCAATTGTGTTGCTACACTACCTTGTGAAATGTCAAGTGTCTTAAAAGCAACAATAGAAAACAAGACCACTTCTGTAACAAAACATTTTAAGAGTGCGTTGTGTTGCAGCAAGACGGACACATTGAACATTTTATGTAAAAACTGTACAATGTGACAGTTACTTTGGACAATAACTGAGACAAGCAACACGTTGTTTCCTGTTGTTAATTTCTTAAAATGTGTTGTTACAGAAGTCGTTTTGTTTTCTATTGTTGCTTTTAAGACACTTTACAAGGTAGTGCAGCAACACAATTGAGATGTGGTGGGATCTTTATTGCAAATTTTCTCTTGATTCTGACAGTGAAATAATTTTGAAAATCAGTTAATATTTGGTAAAGTTAAGGCGTACAAAAAATTGTGCCGATTTTTTGGGCCACCCTGTATGTTTGGCGATCTGGGAAACTGGTGAGTGGCCAGAGGAATGGACGTTCTCCACGTTGATTCCACTTCCCAAGAAAGGTGATCTTAAACAGTGTACAGAACAATTGCTGTTGTCTCACGTGCAAGCAAGATCCTTCTTCGGATCATACTGGAAAGGATCTGAGACTGAATGAAGACCAAAACAGAAATTGCAGACGAACAGGCGGTATTCCGACAAGGAAGGGGACAAGAGACCAAATCACGAATCTCAGAATACTGATACAGAAGGCACGCGAGCACTAGCAACCACTCTATATGTGCTTTGTGGACTTCAAGAAGGCATTCGACTCGATCTCCCATGATAAGATCTAGGTGACTATGGTGGACATGGGATATTCCTCTGCACTTGATTGACTTGCTGGCCCAACTGTACAGGAAACAGATCGCTAAGTTCAAAGTAGCGGGAACACTATCAGAATGGTTTCGTGTTAAGGAGTCCGAGAAGATTGTCTCCGTTCTCCGTACTTATTCAACAATCTAGCGGCGATGGTGATGAGGGAGACCCTCGATGGATTTCATAGTGGACTACAAATTGGAGGGTGAATAGTCACAAACCTTTGCTATGCTGATGGCATCATCCTGTTGGCCACTTTGGAGGCAGAACTGCAGGAGCTGGTGGATCGCCTAGACCGAGTCAGCCGTAAATGTAGCCTAGTCATCAACGTCGACAAGACCAAGGTAATGGCGAGCGACGGCATAGCGTGCTGCATACTCATTCAGAATGAGCAACTGGAGCAGGTGGATACGTTTCCATACCTTGGGTCCTTGATTATAGAAGATGGCGAGTGTACGATGGAATTCTCTGCCAGGTTAAACAGGGGGCAGGCGAAAATATGGAAAAGTCGCGGCATACCGATTACAATGAAGATACGAGTAATGATAACAAAGAAAACAAATGAGTGGGTTTTTAACAAAGCTGGAGTAAAGAGGGAACTGTTAGACGCTGTCAAAGCAAGGAAACTAGCATACTATGTTCACACCATGAGGAAACAAAGGAGTTGCCTGGAGAAAGAGATAATGCAGCGTAGCAATGCCAGGTGCACGCAGGCGAGGAAGACAACGCACTGCCTGGATGGTCAACATCAATGCGTGAGCAGGACTCCCCGTTGAAGAGTCAGTCAGAATGACAGGACAGAGATAAATGGATGAAGTAGGTCCATGGTGTGGCCATTCCTCAGATCGAGGGCGGCTAAAGAACAGAACATTTCTATAAGGAAGTGTATAGTTAAGGGTGCAATTCCACATTGTGGTTGAAGTGCATTGTCTACGATTGCCTTGTCCCCTCTGATGATAAAAGCATGGAAATTAGTTTAAGAGTCTAAATATGCTACAATTATTATTAGACCGCATCGTAGTACTGCGTACGTAGATGCGGCTTCTTGTTACCGACCGAGTAGCGTGGTCTGTCGGTTTGTCTGTTGATCTGTCACACTAGTGAGCCCTGCAAAAACGGCTGAGGCGATCGAGATGCCGTTTGCGTTGAAGACTCGGGTGGGCCCAAGGAACCACGTATTAGCCGAGTGCTTCGAGCCGAATACTGTGTTGTGGACATTCCACACAATACAGCCATTTAATTATTACCCACGCCGGCATAGCCGCCGGCGTGGGTAGGGCGTTCAGTCTGTCTGTTTGTTCGAAAACGGCTTGAGCTATCAACACCAAACTTGGTACACGCATACTCCATAGCAGTCGCTCGGCATGCATTGACCTAGAGGTCTAAAGGTCAAAGGTCAAGGTCACACGATTACGAAAACCGTCACGGCGCACGGTTGCTAGTGACCATCCCGGGTATTGCCTAACCCAGTGCAGACGTCGCCCCGCTGCTGCCAGGTGACAAACTGGACAAAACATGCACGTTGTCTTTGATTCTGACCAATTGGCTCTATTATGTGAAAACATGGCGTCATCCACAAAACCGGAAGTACATAACTTTTTGCATTGCCGTCTGAGAATTACCAAGCCACGGCCACAGGTAACATGTACTTCTGGTGAAATTTCAAAATTTGGACATGTGAATTTTGAGACATGCGAGCTGACTGACATACAGACAGACAGACAGACAGACAGACACACTGATCGCAATACTTCGCCCTACGGGGCTAAGTAAATACAGTTAACTTGGAATATGACTCAAGAGATACATGTACTGGCAAGTTCATTGGTTTGACTGCAGAGTATATGTCATGGACAGGGAGAAATATTAGTGAAGTGGCAGACATTTTAATGGGTGCAGTGCCGTCAAATTTTGCAGCTGTGAGGATTCTTCAAGGTCCAAGGAAGACATATTATTGCGACACAGCCGTGTTGTACACGTTCGTCCACATAGCGTGGGTAGCGGCTGCTGCTGCTGTTACTACTACTAGTGAGATGGCTCATCTTTTATTAAACTTATTTGTAGCAGCACGTATTATAATTGCGCTGTCTGTCTGCCTGTTTCTCTTTTAATCATACCTACCAATAACTGGAACATGAACAGACCTAGAACTGTACATATTTCTATGCCTGTTTGTGTTCATCATTTTTCCTGTTTATTTTTTTATTTTTATTAACTACCTAGTGATCATTTTTATTCACATGAATATTGCACGATGCACAACATCGGATGCTATTGCAGTCCTGTTTATATGTATTTTATGTGGTGTATTAACAGTAAGGCCAGCTCAGGTTGAAATCACTGAAGGTCAGCAGATGTGTGCCATTTGTTCTGATGTTGGAAATGGGATCCATTTTGGCGTTATCACCTGTGAAGGTTGCAAAGTAAGATCACTCGAACTCTTACCATTTGAAGCTGAATTAACAGCGATTATGTGAACACGTGCACTGCAATGAAGCACAAGTGTACATATACAGTTCGTTCATTTGTTCTTTGCGGGAAGGTGTCCAGCCTACTCTGGACGCCAGAGCTAAGACCTTTTTGAATCGGTCCAATGCGCAAGTCCAGGGAGAGGAAGGGAGTTGATAGGTGTGTGTGGTGTGCGCGCTATGTAGGGTGAAGGAGGGAAAGTAGGCTTGAGCAGCTTGTCAGGTATTTCTAAACGCACCCCCTGTAGACGTGGCCTACTGTCTGACTAAGCCGGGCTGGCACTTATTCAGTGCCAACCCAACCGGTCTGCCGTTCACCACCCGGCCACCTTATTGACACTTCTGCATCGTCAGCCAGGAGACTTAGTCACATCTATCTGATTTGGCTCTCACGTCAGCGCGGCTGATACCTTGACGCTGCTAATCAAGGCATTAGCAACGGTCAGTTAATGGGACATGCAGCACGTCTACTTTAGTTTATTGGCGGATTCCCAAGAAAATTGTCTATGAACTTTTGCTGGACCTTCCACCTCACCTTAATTGTGTTGCTACACTACCTTGCGAAAATCAAAACTTTAAATTAACGGCTGAACGTTTACTCATACCATCAAAATTAATTAAGTTTACTTGAAACGCAACAATTTTTAGATGACAAATGCTACCAAAAAATATCGTGGTGATGATTTACTTCATTTATGTGCAACATATAAACCTCAGAATGCAGATAACGCAAGAACATTCAGAATATGATTTGGTGACAAACTTCGTGAAGTTTATGCAACAAACGAGTTCATCACTGTCAGAAAGCGACAGTAGTGTTTGTAATTAATACCTACTGCACTCCATCTACCTGATAGATAGTCCAAAAGTTAAAGCAAGTGTTCAAACTGTCCGTCTCTGGTACAAACATAAGCTCGCAGATGTTTAAGCCCTTCACTGTTATGAGCTTCATCAATGACTGTGTGCCGCAGCACACGTTACACTTCAATGATCCACTTTTTCAATTCGCTAACATCACGGATTTTTTTTCTGAACACTGCTGTATTGTTTTCTAGATTTTATAGTGATAGGATTCAGACCTGAGCTGTTAAGGTGGCTTCATATCTAGCAAGATGAATTATGAGGTCTCACATGCTGTATGCCATTGAAATCGGCATCAATTGTGAGATTCAAGTTTCACAAGGTAGTGTAGCAACACAGTTAAGGTGAGGTGGAAGGCCCTGCAATGGTTACACAGAGAGTTTCCTCGGCAATCTGTCAGTGAAAAAAATGTGAAAATCTGTGTACATTTGTGGAAGTTATAATCAAAGGTCGTGTATTGTTTTTTTGGAGACACAGTGTCCATATGTGTAAAGCACCAAAAATTGTGAAACAAGTCTGGATGTGCTGGCACTGGGTGACTAGACGGCAAAAGCAGACTGGAAGAGATTGGATTTTAGTCGACGTTAAAGGAAATTCTTTTGTCGATAGAGCGAATGTGTACAGGCAGAATTCCAGGTAGATGGTGTGGTAACAGAAAAGGCCTGTGAGGAAAAGTTACTGGTGGTCTAGTCACAAGATTTTTGTTAGAAGAATATGAATCTTAATATAAATCTTACTAATTTTGACCTTCCCCATTGACTTTGATCGTCATTGTTACTATCGTGCGAGTGTGTGATGTGACATGGAGCATCGCTTGCTTGCTCTGCGATAGTTAAGCCTATTGCAATGATGCGTGTACAAAACTATGGAGTAGCCGAATAAAAAGTTCCAGTTGCGGAAAATGCTGCTCAGGCTGACACAGGGATCTGTGTGTCTTATATGAACTACAGTAGTACAACAGTTCAACTGACACACAGCGTCGCGCGGGTCTCTCGGCGTTAGCTGAACCTCTTGTGAGTTCTACCAAAACGGCTGAACATAGAATCATATGATAGCCCAAGAACTGTTAGTTTTCTGACGCCAAAGATGTCAGCAAAATTCCAATGGGATCACCCCAACGAGGGCACCAAATACAGGTGGGGTAGGTTAAAGTTGGTGGTCCCTGCATGAACGTCTCTCAAACACCGGAACATGAAAGGTGACAGAAAGCAATATAAACAGAAAAGCTGCATTATTCAGTGCAATCAATTTCTACCGATTTTGGATCCGTACATGATATGACATAATGTTAAAGGCCTATTCAGCACTGAACTGTCAATTTCAGTATCTCACATCTTAAAAGCTGAAAGCACATGAGTGCCACACACAGTTTGCTAATTTTAAAATAGTAAATTTACTCAATTTATTGCTATAACATGTGGTGGGCTATTTCACCACGACTCAGATTTATTGCACAGTACCTGCTAAGCTTTCCTGTGGCCAGCAGTTCATCTGAGACTGTGGATGGCCTATTAGTAAATTTTACTGTTTCCGTCATGCAGATATAACAGACCATCAACGGTGTCAGGCTTCTGCTGGCACTGGCACTCTTCAGTTTTTGACCAGCAGTTTAAAGCATCCTTCCAAATGAACTGCTTGCTGCAGGAACGCTCAGCAGGTACTGAGCAAAAAAGCTTAGTCGTGGCCATACTGTCACGTGACGTTCTAATTGTCATGACTGACCAAAATTACACCTGCATCTGCAGTATTTCCTGGCAGTGTCCTACTGTTACCGATGTATTACAGTTTTGGTTCTTCCATCATGGGATCCTGCAGAAACCCGCATGAATATTCCCGTTACCGCCCTGTGCAACATTGTAGTTAATGTATAAAGACCAAAGTGAACAGTGATATTGATGTTTCTGATAACAGAAGTTCTTTCGTCGTGGATTGGTTGAATGCATGTCGTACCAGTGCAAGAATAAAGGTTGTTGTTTGATCAATCCTCAGACTCGCAATCTGTGCCGATTTTGTCGCTACCAGAAGTGCATTGCTGCTGGAATGTCAAGAAATGGTAATGTATATGTCTTTGTGAGTAAAATGACTAGACAGGACTCGGTTTGTTATGCAAGAGAAATAATTAAATATGCAGTTGAGTATGTGAAGTAACTGGGAAACACATGAGACTCTAGTAGATACTAAACGATAATAATGAGACATTTGCAGCAGTATTGCCCTATATGGGCTTTAGGGCTGTAATTTATCCTGATTCATTTGTTGATTCCGGCATTTTCTTACTTACTTCCTCACTTACTTACTTACTTTTCTTACTTCCTTACAAGTGCTAACCTTGACATGACAGACTACTATGTAATTGTTACGGTCAGGTTCACGTGACCAGTTTTTTTGCCCCAATTATATCTTTCGAATTGGTGAAGCTAGGTATTTCAAATTTTATATGCTGATTCAATTGATACACAGGAGTACTAGTGCATGCGTGATATATTACCTCCTAAAGGGATGTGTTCAGAATCAAATGATAATAAATGAAATAAATGATAATATCTTGTTAATTGTGCAAGACAGAGACATAGTTGCAATGGAAGACTAATAGGAAATCGTGTATGGCTTATCAAATGGCACCATTGCCAATGTCCTGGAATGACCTTGAAGGTCACTTTTGCTGTTTGAAACCTAACTCCAATACCTCTTGAAATGTAGCACGAATTTACTAACATAGCATGTCGCTCGGTCCCTCTGCGGTACCCGAGCTTCTTATTAGGTCGACTCCTACCTAATAAAGTGGGTGTCAAATGTCCGTCCGCTCGTCCGTACGTTTGTCCGTCCACAAAAAACTTCTTCGATTTTAATGAAATTTGGTATGTATGTAGAGGTCGATGAGTGATGCATGACGGTATGCAGTATGACCCAATCCAAGATCAAAGTTACGAGCCCTTGAAAGTCGGAATTTCGGCCATTTTCAAAGACTATCTCCTCCCCCATTTATAATGGGGGCTGGCAAATGACCACGGATTTTTAAATTAGGGCACAATACCTAAAGCTTGTCGGGACCGGATTTTTGATTTTTGTCCTAGTTTTTGTGTCGCGTGACTTTGAAGTTGGCAGTAAGTAGGAGTCGACCGCCAGTCCCGTACGGACTATGGAGCTAATTTTTATGTTGTGGTTTATTTTGTTACGGATGCATGTTTGCTTTTGTTGCGTTTGATTTAGTTTCTGAATACTAAGCCAAGAGAATGGCTGGGGAAGTAGTCTCCAAAATGACCTGTTTTGTTTTGGGTGGAACATAAAACCTCAATCAGTGATGACACAAAGGAATGAGTTACTTTGAGGAATTGTTTCTGTGCATTTTTGTCAGTGAACTTGCTAAGCTAATAACACAAACGGTTAACTGTCATTCATTTTGAACTATTTAGATTAGTTTTTGTGGTGTGACTGTCAGGAAGATGTTTTTAACACTTGGAACGCAAAACTTCAAACTAGATATTTCTTCAATTGCAACATTTGTAACTGCAACATTTGTAACTGGGGTGATTGAAGAGGAAACGCAGGCTGATTGTGCTAGTGTAGGCGTTGGGAACTGCGGTGAAATTATGACTTCATCTCCTGACATCTCGTCAGCTGAACCCAGCGGTAGAGTTTGAGACATAACAAAACAGGATCACGGTAATAGGATGCCATTTCTGGTATCTAAGGTCATACTGCCTAGCCATTCGAGTCTTCTATTTACTTCTTATACTTCTAACATGAGAGAACATGCAGTCATTAGTCGGCGTCATACGAAGAATTAAGTGTGACCAGTAGCTTCCCTCATCTGGCAAGGATGGTGGTCGATGTTGTCCTCTACACTTTCATCCAGATCAACTAGCAGATTTTTGCATAACACGAGTTTTTAGGATAATTTGCAACAGTTTAATGTTTTTCAACAGCGTTTTCAGTTCAGTTCAGTTCAGTAGCGACCATGACATGTACATTTGCCATACTTTATAACCACGCAACATCAAGCCACGTGCTGAAGACTAAGCAGTTGCTTTGAATGTCTTGCTACAACGAGAACTTCGCAAATGAAACTGCACGTGAAACTGCATAATTTCTTAAAAATAGTCGTTCTGGAGGGAGCTAATGTTAAAATGTAGAAAAGAAAACACATTTAATATTACACAAGAAACATAAAACGTCCTCCATACTGTCAACCTCAGTAACTAACTACTGAAACAAAAATGTTTTTAAAGCGACACAAATCCGCCTAAATATAGCCGACAGTTTACAACAGTTCTCCCACTTATTTGGCGGATATGTCCATTATGTCCATGCCCATAGCTTCACGAAGTCTTTTAAACTGTTCTTTCGACAACGCATTAGTTAGTATGTCTGCAACCATTTCTTCTGGATAGCCTCGCGAACAAAGTGATAACGTATGTGGATATGCTTGGTTCTCGCATGTTCCACTGGGTTGTATGCGATAGCAATAGCGCTTTGATTGTCCTCCATCAGCGTCGTTGGTACATCAAGAGATATTCCAAGATCAAACAACAACCGTCTGATCCATATAACTTCCATATAACTTACGAAAAGACCAGATCATATACAACCGATTGCGTATTGGACATACTCGTTTAACACATTCTTATCTTATTGAACACACAGATCCTCCAAAATGTACAAACTGTAATCAACTTCTCTCTATCAAACACATACTAACAGAATGTACTTCATATGATCAAGCACGACATCAATACTATTCTTTTACTGACATTAAAAACATCCTCAGT
>Ga0209780_1000744_pt1 | contig 18991 bp, 10 predicted proteins | sample WorMetexBAHAMAS2_FD_187384 | JGI IMG/M metagenome (GOLD analysis project Ga0209780, IMG submission 187384) | Marine gutless worms symbiont microbial communities from Max Planck institute for Marine Microbiology, Germany - Inanidrilus exumae... | ecosystem: Host-associated > Annelida > Digestive...
CCCCCCCCCCAAAAAAAATTGTTGGGGCATAATATTAATTGGCGCCTTTGCAGTTTTTAGGGTTACCGTATTTCATCTAATACAAGCAGGGTCTCTAACAGAAGCCGGAGTGGGGGGGGGTCTAAGGGCGAATACCATAGAGCTAATTGCACATCACATCCCCCGGTAGCACTGTGGTGCATTGCGTCATTCGTGCGTATTGCGTGATTAGCAGAATGGTGGTATGGCGTCCGAACAAAAAGTGATGTTCTAATACAAGCCGGGTCTCTAATAAAAGCCGGGGGGGTCTGACACTATTGTTGTAATAGAAGCCGGTGGCTTCTATTAGAGGAAATACAGTAGCAACCTTCTTTAAAAATCCCAAGTTTCCTCTTTGCAAGACCCGGCGGCCATCTGGTGAGTTAATAATACAAGATTGCACAAGATCCTAGATTTATAGTGACACAAACCTGAGAACTGTGGCGTTCTCATCCTAATCCAAGGCAGCAAGGGCATGTAAAACGGTGCATCAACAAAATTGTCCAGTTCTGAACTGGACGTGCCACCTTACACACACGTTGACCTGTACAAAAGCCATAAAACGAATCTTCAATGGTATCGTTACTATAGTCTACTGATGCTGGGTGGCGCAACGGGTAGACCATTGGACTTGTGATCAACAGGTCGTCGGTTCAAATCCTACTCGGGGCAAAAGCTGCGTAATAACCTTGGGCAAGTTGTTCACACCTGTGTGCCTCTGTCACCAAGCAGTATAACTTGGTATCGGCCAAGGGGCGGTGATGCTCTGCGGCTGGGAAGGTAACCGCAGGCCTAATGGAAAGTAATGGCAGCCTACCGCCGGATGGATGACTTATAGTCACGTGCAAGCTGAGTGTCTGTACACCGGTAACGAGTATTATAACGAACCGATGAGCAGAATATAGAGACAGACAGAGTAGTAACAGTACTAATAGTTTACTTTGTGAACTGTTAGTAACAGTACGACCGACCTCGCTTCCCGTGAATCGACAAGTTGTCTTCGCTGGAGCACCTCCATCCTCACTCAGTGACGTACTGGTGAAGTGCTTCTCTGCCAGCTGAACCATCTCGGTGTGGTCGACGGCTGTCATGAAACATCACTACTAGACACAGGCTGCTAGCATGACGGCTTGTAATATGGTGAAAGGCAACTGATGCCGGCAAGCCTAGATAAAGGGACCACCGCTAGTTCTCTAAGGATTGATTGAGTTGTGGTTTTTACGTCCCACTCGACACAGAATAGGTCATTTCAGATACGTTCTTCCCAGCCAATCTCTCGGCTTAGTACTGACAAACTAAAACAAACACAACATCCGTAACAAAATGTACTACACATAAAAATTAACCGAACAATTAAAGCCTATTTTTGTTGCCTTCTACGATATCCGGCCTGGAAACGGAGAGGGCCTATTCTGGTTTCGGCACTTCATTAATTTGTCACTCACTCACTTACTTACTTACTTGGACACTTACCCACTGACTTACAGCCACGGTGATCCTTCTCTAAGGACTCCAGTGGTGGATGAAGATAGTGCAAGGCCGGAACACTGGCTGCAGTCAGAGCTCCTGGTTTCCTGCTTTTACACTGTGAGATGCAGAGAGAGAGCTCTGTCCTAGCAGGCCAGAGCAGTCATCCTTATTTCAAGCTATTTGTTCATCGAAGATTCGACGGTAACACAAACTAATTCTGCCCAACGCTGCACAATTATAATGTTGGAAGACTGTGCCTACAACTCATTGGCTGTTGTTGATAAATCCGATTGCCGAGTAGCAACTAGTGGTTTCAATGGTTCTGGTTTGCTAAATACCACACCCTTACAAAACAAATATTCTGCTGCCAACTTTCACCTCTCATCTTTAAAAAATATAGCTATGGTATAGAAAACCAATTTTTGCACAAAGCAGTCAGTCAACTTGCAGGAGGCACTCCATGTAGCATAACGGCGAGTTCCCGCACTATGGCGGTTGTTGGCACTGTAAAAATATCTGCATCAAAAATCCCCGAGGTTCTATTTTTTCCTACAACTGGCCCCTACACTACGTGTAGGCGGGCCAGTAATAAACCATTAAAAATACACGGTTAGGCACTGTGACTCATATAAAATGACGTAGATGTTCAAAACCTCCAGCGGCTGCAAGGATCATGCGTGGAGCTTTGAAGTACGTGCTGACGAATTTTGAGACATCTGCACGCAGCAGGCTCCTATGCACACATCATATTATCTACTGCTGTCATCAGACGTTGAAGCAGCTCAGAAACTGACGCAAGGGACGTGAAACAAAACGAAGAAATACTCCTGTCCTAGCGGCGAGGTTGTGCATCACTCACTCACCATACAAGTTTAACATTTTCTGCAAAAATGATGCATGTTTGTATAAAGTTTGCGGACGAAGGAGGCGATGAGGCAGCCCGAAAACATAATGCCATTGCCACACCATCGGGTGGTGAAGAAAAAAGGAAATGACCACACACACACACTGACCACATACAGGTAACACAAAACCGGGCTACTGGTCACTGTGAGTCAAACAGGTGGCGCAATATTTCACAAGGTAGTGTAGCAACATGTTTAATTAAGGCTTGGCGGGATCTTCAGATTCGCTGCTGAGACAAAATAAAAGATTGTGAACATCAGTCAGCATTCAGCAAAGTTATTGATAAAAACACCAGATCAATTTCTGACACACGGTGACAAACTGAACTGAACAACTAAAGTCACACTTCTTCCAGTCTGCTTTTACTATCTAGTCACCCTGCGCCAGCGCCTCTGATTCGTTTCCACGATTTTCGCGCTATATAAATTTGTTTGCATGTATGTATGTAAATGGCCAGTTTTTTGTCCCACGCTGTATAACATAGACAAACGTAGCAGTCATGAAAGTACAGTGGGTATACCTAAGACTTTCCGAAGTGCCAAGGACCGACTTAGCGAGGGGTGTTCCCTGGAACGCCGCGGAATGCATGTAATCTTGTGTCACCAATGCAACATCATCCTCGGCTTCCTGAATTCCACATCACAATAACAACTACAGAAATGTGCAGTCGTATCGACATGCAGGACCACGCCAGGCCGCATATCGGCCCATCCCCACCACTAAGGTTAAAGCTCTAACCCGAGGGTTAAGGATAGGATATGACCTTTGACCTTTTGACCTCCGGATCAGTGTATGCCGAAGTACTGCCATGTCTACTGACTTTGGTGTTGATAGCTCAAGCCGTTTTCCTTTTACAGCACGGACAAACAGACAAACAGATAGATGCGACTGAAAGCCCTACCCACGATGGCGGCTATACAGCCGGCGTTGGTAATAACACAACATATTATTAATTTAACTTTACCACAGACAGAGCTCTTGCAGCTTAGAATGTCACACTTAATACTGATCATCAAGATTAAAGGTAACAAAATCCAAAAATTACGGGGCTAAATCTAACAAGCCCGGATTGGACCCTAATTTTAAAATAGAGAACAGTAGGGATGGCAAAAAGAGTTCAAAAGGAGTGGAAGGAGAGAAGGAATTGCATACAAATATCGCAACAAGAGGCCTTATGTCACGCCTAAAAAGCAGTATAAATCGTTTTCAGTCGAGGCTCCACTATTTTCAGGAAAATTTAGCTTTGACAAGATCATCAAAAGTGTACTAACAGAACGAGTAATATAAGAACACACATTAGCGCAGCACTTTTACACAAAGTAGTTTATAGGTAATCATCTCATCAATATGGCGTGGCATCTCTTCTCTCGGGAGTTGAGTGGCAGGCCAATAAAGGATAAGGCCAATAAATCATCTGCAGTAGCTGTCATCACAGCTTTGTTTACCCTTCAGTTCTTTGACAGCGGCTTTTGGACCAGTTATCCAATTATCAGCAAATCAACCCAGACTTGCCTCAAGTTCTTTCAGAAGTATCGCCTTCTGCTTTTCAATATCCTTTTCATCCAATGCGTTTCCCTGAACCACGTCCGCCAATATCTCGACAGCTGCACAGTTGGTCAAACAATACAAAAACAGCAAATTTACCTAAAAACCAAGTAAAAGTTCAATTAGTTTGGTTTGGTTTAGGGACGTTAACCGAAGTACGAATACTTGAAGCTCTGTTTTCAACACGGAACTCGACTCAAATTTCACCAACTCGAAACTCGATTCACGTAACTTGAGCCAGGGCGACAGCCAGGATGTAGCACACTCGCCTGCAGGCATAGTCGATGTAAGATGTCAACAAACAGAATAATGAGTTGAGTTTCAAATTCTAAAATCGTAGCTTCAAATATTAAAACAAACCGAGTTTAACATCCCTAGTTTGGTTATTACTAAAAAATCACAACGACGCAATGAAAAGTTTTTACGACAATAAATTTTGCAAACAAATTTCAAAACATATTAGAGAGAAGATTATATTTGTCATGAAAATAGTTAAGAGATTGATTGCAGTATACTACAGTGCCATCAAAAGCTAAGGAATAAACCAGATGGACTTCGATGCCCCAGCATTAAAGTTGATGCATTCGCCACCTTGATGGCCTGCTGTAACCATGACCTTTGACCTCCAGAATCTAATCAGGTCACTAGCAAAGTTAGTGAATCTACCCCTGTCAGTTTTATCAAAATTGTTCAAGGCGTTCATGAGATATCATGGCAACAATATCCGTCTGAACGAGTGGACAGATGAACGTGGCAGACGGACAGCCCGAATACATTACCTTTGCTGACAATATCCAGTGGTAAAGGCGTAAAAAATTACAGTAGAAAAGTAGAAAGTGACTAAACTAAACTGTGATAAATGCTTACTTGCATGTCTAGTCTCCATGGACAGACAACAACAGTTTTCAAGAAAAATACTGTAAAAATTTCAGCCGAAACTAACAAAAAATTTTCTGCTTTACTAATTCCAATCTGTCGGAATTACAAAAATTCACTGCAAATGTAGCACGACGCATTTACAGCAAGAAAGGAAGTAAACAACATCTTAGCCGACCTTTCGGCACTTCATTAGCGAGACATTTCGCTTCAACTGATGTGAGTTCCCTTCCAGTGTGGGCCGACAACTGAATGGCATGTGCTTGCGCCAACTGCTCTATGTCGGCTGCCGATTTCTTTGCAGTTCCCTAGCATAGAAATACACTGTGAGCCATAAAAAAAACGTGAACTTAATTCATTTTCATGTTTCCTGGTGATTTTTACACTTTCTGTACCATTGGAAACAGAAATGGATACTCTACATAGCAGTTACAATATTTATACATTCACCCTAATTGTGTTTCTCACACTACCGGTACCTCGTAAAACTAAAACAACGTAACAACAACAGTTTTCGAGTCAATCATCACAGTATTTCAATACTTTACAGCAACAAATAAGTCTGCGCTATTGGAGATGTTTATTTATAAGCTTCATTGGTGTTTTCAATACGCTTCTGAAAGTTATGTGTCACCACTCCATTTAGTAAGTAAACTGTGAAGTATTTCTTCATGTTTCCACTGGTACGAAAGTGTAAAAATCCACCAAGAAACACAGGAGTAACATGCCTAAATGTGAGACTTTTTTTCATGGATTATGGTAACATACATACATTGCAGTCCAATGGAGATAGTTTGCCCACCCAAAAGATTTTCACTAATCTGAGTCTACCTTTGCTAACCGACATACTTACTGGTTCCACTCACAATTAAACCTCGGTTACTATCTTTCTTTCTTCGTGAGTAAACCAATATATCCGTCTGATCACGCTGACTTCTGTCCCATCCAACGTTAGCTTATGCTCCTCTTCCAACAGCTTACAAGACGTACACATTTTAAAATGTGTTAGAAAATGCAACATATCTCCCGACCATTAACCTGAGAATAACAAATATTACTTTGAAAGCCAGACGCTCAAGCAGATGAGCTACTCCATTGTTTGCATTAGTCTCGTGCCGACTTCCAGCTTCAATCCAAACTCCGACCTGCAGTGCAAAACCAATAAAGTCATGACTGGCATAAAAATACAAGTAAAATCGCCGTCGGAACAACTGTCAGTTGCTATACTTAAATCTATATAACCAATGCAAGATTTTTTTAGACCATTCCCCGCAAACATTCTCACACATGCAACGTTCGAACGTCGTTGGTCACGTTCTAACGCGTCAGTAAAAAGCCTATTTAAGACTTCATTCTAGAATGAAGTCTTAAATAGGCTTTTTACTGACGCGTTAGAACGTGACCAACGTGGCATCACAACAGACATGTCGACGGCGGCCAGCAACTGTGACCACATGCTGGCTGGACAACAACTTCTGTACTCACAACAAGTGCCTGGCAGTCATTAACAAATAGCAATGACAAACACAGCTGCCTCATCCTCTTTTCATCCATCACTGGACCCCTGACAAAACGATGCTAGTACCCGTAGCATCATATAGTCTGTGCGTGATCATTTGGAGACACTGACACAAAAACACATAATCAAAGAAATGACTTACGGTGGCTGTTCCTCCAATACCAGCTTCAGTTGCAACACGTAACTGGTTTTTCAGTTTGCTGGTTTTTGACTCGTAAACGTTTAACACATCTTGGTGAGACACTGCTAGCGAAACCCATCGGTGTGTCTGCTGCAAATTCTACAGCACCATAACAGACAAAGACTTAGCCCAATGAACAGCATAATGTAACTAAAACGATGCTGATTCAAGATAATCTACATGCATTACATTCATACGCTATCCATTTCTGGAGCCAGTTTACATATGCAAATAGAAAATTTCCTGCCAGACGCCCAGACCAGACCATAGTCTTAAACAAAGTTAAGAAAATCAGTTACATATTTAGCTGATCATCACGTCGTTTACTTCGCTTTGCTCCGCTTGGCGAAGAAAAACTCTATGACCTTGCAGGCAACAACATTGTAACTCCTTCAACATTTACGACAATTATCTGCGAACAGATATTTAGTTGCATATTTGTATTAGTGACTAAGGAAACGCTTCTGCAGTCGAAACTTACTCTGTTAACATGCAAAAACAGTTTATAACCGGCTGAACCTGAAACAAATCTTACAGCCATATTTCCAAGAATATATAACTCTAAAATTATTTATTTACGTATCAGTGAAGAATATATAATACAGAATTACAATCTGTGTCTACTCGAATAGTGTTTTACGACTCGAGTACTCGAAAGTCGAAACTTTCTACTTTCAGTTACCGGTACTATTTCCACTTCCAGTCACTTTTTTCTAAATATTTGCGTTTTTGACGTCGTTTGGGTTTGAATTTGAGTTTGACGTCGATGGTTTTATTAACGTTTTATTGATTGATTGATTGGGTTCGTTAAATTCTCCCATTTTGGGGGACTAATTCGCTCTCCCAGAAGCCCAAAATAGGACGAATCGGCCACCCACCAAGAAGTAAAGTTTACCATGGGATGGCCTACCTGCAAACGCGTTTGCCATGATCCCTAAAATAGCACGCCTAAGAGGACAGAAGTTCCAATGTAACACGCGTTTTTACAGGCAGTGAATAGGGATGCGCGAATCGTTTAATTTTGAAACCATTTAAACGAAACGTTTTCAGGCTGCAAATGATTGAACGATTCGTGCGCGGGAGCGATACGAACTTTTGTCAAATTACTTTGACCACTTGTTTATGTCGATAATGATTATAAACTTGTACATTCTGTAAAAATGTTTACAGCAAGTAACTTCACCTAATGTACACATTTTGTGGTCTTGAAATTCACTGATGTATATTTGCAGCTACTATTAATTTTAAAGTAGGAATTTTGTGATGATTGTTACTGCATGTCAGTTTCATCAAGATTGTTCAAGAAGCTCATGATATGGTGTTCGTATCCGGCATAGAATGAAGCTGGAGACGAGAAGATGGGATTTCCGATATTAAACCATTTCCTGGACGGCCTGCTGTGACCTCGACCTTTGACCTCAAGTCTAATCAGGTCATTAGTAGAGGCCAACGAATATTCCCTGTTAGTTTTATAAAAAAAACTGTTCATGGGATATTGTGGTTACAAGGTCTGTTTGCACGAACAAACGAACGGACGAAAGGGACAGACCAAAAACATAATGCTTCGCCGACACTCTAGTAAAAATTCTGTCTGTTTTCTGACTAACAGTCGGGTTTACATGGTGAACTTTTCGTCCTTCATCACAAGCCACCTTGTTTCCATGTTATCAATTGCACTAGTTCTGCATCTCATACAGGCTTCCACTCATTCGCAAGAACGAAACGAGCAACAACTTTTACAAAACATTACAACAACTCTTTTTATACAAATTAGCCAGAGAAAAAAAAACATTCAACAGGACGCCATCGGAAAAACCAGAACTAAAAGCTAGACTGGCAGTGCGATATGTATGATACTAGCTATCGTAAAATATTACCAAAACTAGCATGCAGACTAACAGGGGCACAGCCAGGATTTTTTAATTGGGGCGTACCCAAACCAGCGAAGTGCAGGAGGTTCTTCAACGAACTGTGACCATGTTTTAAAATGTTTTTAATACCTATTAAACCAATAAAAACAGCTGTGAGAAAAAAACACAAAAACTAACCGTGTTTTTCACGGCAACTACTGTTTCGTCGAAAAGTATCTCAGATTGTACCATTTTATGCTATATTTCCAATTTTCTTATAACAATATTGGGCCCTGGTCCTCTGGCTGAGCCCGGGGGAGGGGGCAGTCAACTGCATGGGGACTATAGGTTTTGTCGCCAATGACGAATGCGTAACATCATCAACATCAAAACATTTTCTCAAGTGACAAGTCGTGCACTAGCCATATAATATTGGTGAAAAACATCAAAACATATAATAGCATTCCATAGTATGCTCTCCAACTAACATTCATAAGCTGATGTGAACAGTGAAAGAACGAGGTGATAGTAGAGATTCACGAATCGTTTAATTTACTATTCGTTTAAACTAAACAGGTGAACGTTTAGGAGACTTTTTCTGACGTTTTTTGGAACACTCTGAATGAAAGGCTGAAGTCAACAGTAAGTTTATATACACCGTGTCTGAAAAAGATGGCAAATTTGTGGGCAAAAATATAGTGGCACTTTTTTCCGAACACGGTGTAGCGGACTTTTCCAATGGTACCAACGCAGCCTTCCTCAACACAGCAGAAAGTGACGAGACGAGTAAGTCCATTAGTGCTTAATATGCTAAACGTTTAAAAATGTAGCGTTTAAACGCGTGAATGTCGAGACGATAGATTCAGTATTACAGTGACAGAGTGAGAAAGCAGTCTTTAACGTTCCATTCAACACATAAAAGATCAATTTGGAAGCAAGGATGGAACAGACACTGGAGAAGCATGGTTCTATATCCACTGCAGCCACCATCACCTCCACTTTCCCTCAGTTTTTTATCCACCCAATCAATTTTTTCGCCCCAGCATCGACGTGGATCTTTCGTCACCACTTGCTTAGGCCTTCTGTGACCTTGACCTTTGACCTCCAGAATCTAATCAGGTCATCAATATGGGCTAGTGAATATTACCCGTCAGTTTTATCAAAACTGTTCAAGCCGTTCATGAGACATCATGGTAACAAGAACAAGTCAAAAGAATGCCTTCATCCGCACTGTCGGGTATAAAAGATATTAAAAAAACAGAAACGTTTGAAAAAGTCTGGATTTTGCAATTCTGCAACTACTGCTTACACATTGAATAAAATCTGATAACTTGTGTCTGTTACTGCTTTTTGGGACACACTCGATAATCCTATGTGCACTTACAACCACTTCATAATATTAACCACTTGCAACAAAATATCGAAGAAATAAATAATAAATAACAAAATTTTACATGACAATTTACATCAATTGTGACATGTAGAAGAAGAACACATGTATGCTGATAAACGTGTTCCAATAAACTCTGTAAGCCACAACATCCAACCGTTTCCGATTAACAACCCTAGCCTTGACACCGACCAATATTCATCACAACTGTTTTATGCATTGTAAGCAATAAAACATCAAATAGAACAGAAACTCATTAAATCACTAAAGGTTAGAAACAAGCAGTTTAAAACAAACAGTTTAGCACTACGTAGAGGGCAACGGATGATGGACAGAGGGTTCTACCATTTTGCAGTGCCTACGACAACCTTAATCCAGGCCTGCTCTGGCCTGTAGCTTTATCAAATGCCGACAAAACTTCTAAATTCTGTTACCATCAGACTCCAGAGTAAATCTGCAATAAAGTTCTCATTAAGGAGCCCGACACATCTTAAATGTGTTTCCACACTATCATGTCAAACATCTGCAGGCAACTTTTTGACTGTTGCAGCCAACGGGTCCACATTTTTGCACCACCCTGAACTAGCACTTCAACCACATGGACAGAAGGTGTCGGCAGATTAATTTCGGTTTCAAGTTCTGTTAAATTTTCAAATGCAACATTTCTTTATCAACAATTAAGCACAGAAATCACAAACCATTTAATGGACAGAGCAGTTACCAGTATGCATAGAAAAAACTGTTAGGAACAGAATACAACGAACGTACTGCAAAAATATTATCACTTTGTAGTAATACACAGAATTGCTCATTTTTCATCCGTAGAACATATAATACTGAATAGATAAGAAAATGAAGTTTGACTCGTATCAAATACACAAAAATTAAAAGAAACAATATAATTGTAATCACATATTGCTTTTTAATACAAAAAACAGAGAAAATCAATGGTGATAATTAGATGCCAACATAACATATCAGTTGTCAAACTAGACCAGCATTCTTCGCTTCACGAAAGTTCTGCTATTGTTTACAGCCAACCCTAAAAGCAATCACAATATACAGTCATAATCATTAGTAAAGGCTGGACGCCTGTTTGAATATTATAATCATCATATTCTATTTGACGTAAAAGCCCACAATTACGTGAGTACATAACTATGTGATTTTTTAAAAAGGTAAAAGCTCCCCATACTCGTTACCATGGTAACCGCCACGAGGCGGCGATGCTCTGCGGCTGGGAAGGTAACCGCAAGCCTGGCGGAAAGTAATGGCAGCCTACCGCCGGGTGGATGACTTATAGTCACCTGTGGGCTGACTGCCTGTACACCGGGATCAGCTTCGGGCTGAATGCTCGGTAACAAATATGGGAAGTCTTTACCTACGTTAATCAACAACATCAAAGCACTAAAGGAAACCAAAGAAGTGACCTATGCCACAGACAATCACCTGCCAGCCTCAAGCAAATAATCAAACGGTAAGCAGAATAACATACCTGTGCAAATGGTGACTTGGGGCTGGATCGGAAGCTTGGATATGAACGCCGCCGGCTATTATGAAATCGTCCACAAGTCTGCTCATGTGCCGTCTATAAGTGACAAACAAAACGCAACTCAACGTACAACAACTATGTGTCGCTCTTCAGACACACTGCAACATTGCCGCTGGCTGCATATCTATGCTGGGTTTTCCCTGCTACAGTGCCCCGCCGCATTAGTCATCACTTCCCCACGCCTACTGCTGCCGCTGTGACACACTACCACGCACTGCACGACAGTGCGACACGATGTCTGGAACCTCTTGTCGCTGACCTACCTGGTCGGCGTGCTCTGCGGTCAGCAAGTACCAGCCGCCTGGTCATACCGCCCATCAAACTGTCTACTGTTGGCAGCCGTGCCTTCCCGGTTGCTGCAGCTCAAGTTTGGAACAGCCTGTCAGAGGCCGTCATCTCATCGTCATCACCGCAGACTTTCCGGCGTCATTTAAAAGACTCATCTTTTTCAACTGTCCTATCCACACCTGATTCTCTGACTGCTTGTCTGGCATCGTTACAGTGGTCCTTGTAGTAACGTTGTTATTTAGGCCACTAAAAAGTTATGTTTACTTACTTACTTACTTACTTATAGACGGCCAGTTTTTCCATGTGTGGAGTTTTTCCAGTCACGGGATAGATGGATGGACGGACGCCAAACCGTTGCATACCTGCTATCTGCTAGTCGCAGCCAGAGGCAGGTATGCACATACAACTAGTTCAACAGACATCTTTCACGTAAACGTCTACGTCCTATCAGATATTTATTCGATGAATATCTCACATTGCATTATCTACCATATTCACCTGACTCGGCTGGCCCTCTTAACGTGTTTGGGAGACGATTCTTTTACATCAAGTCCTAATCATACAAGAAGCTCAGCTACCGCAGAGGGACCACGCGATGCACTATGTTAGCCAATTCGTGCTACATTTCACGAGGTATAGGAGATAACAGCGAATGTGACCTTAAAGGTCATTCAAGGGCATTTATGGTGCCATTCTATAGGCCACATACGATTTCCTATTAGTGTTCCATTGCAAATACGCCTCTAAAACTCTATCTTGTACTGTTAACGAGATATATTCACTTATTTGCCAAATTCAAAGAGGTCACATGACTCTGTACATATCCTGCATGCACAAGTACTCCTCTGTATGTATCAGCACACGAAAATTGAATTAACTAGCTTCATCGATTCCAAAGATATAATTGGTGGCAAAATTTAAAAAACGGCTCACACCCATTAGGGGTGAATGTATTGAAAAGACAAAAAGTAGCCTTAGACCACTTTCCCTGATGTCATAAGTCTTCCTTACATTTCTCTTGATTTATCCCCGACCACACTATTACTCTGGATTTCCCAACAATCTTTCGGTTCCCAGATTTTGCAGATTCGACAAAGTCATACCAGATCTGACGGAGACATAACTCGTCCGCAGTGAATGCACGGTAGCTGTACTCGTCCAAGATCTTCACCTTCAACAAAACACAAACATTTACACATTAGTCAACATAAAGCATCATCGTCATCTGTAACAGTCGCATATGCAACGTAACTCATCAAGGGGGCAACACGCAACGGCGGGCCAGTAGTTTTACGTCCCGCTAGGGCGATACCGTGTTTGTAGTGCCGTGACTGTGAACACAACTTTTCACAAAGTTCACTGTAAATTTTGCACTCTCTGCTGCGAACTGATTTGATCCACATTTGGACTCAAAACATTTACAACCTCACTCAAAGCTCCAATTCCAGTATATTATTCCACCCAAGATCTATAGAAGAGGACTTCACAGTTATGCCAGTTATTATTATTGCTGTTATTAGACGTAATTGTGATTTGCCATACATTGGTACAGTGATTGAGCAACGTCGCTCGAACTTTGTCAATAGTTTTGTGAAAATCGTGCGAGGGATACGGCTACGGGCGTTTATATAATTATTTAGCTCGTCTTTTTATGTTTTGATCATATTTCTCTTGTGCTGTGCTTTGTGCCATATTGTTTGTATGTTTTACGTTTTCCCCCCTTTCTTTTCTCTCTTTTTTAAATATTATTTTTTAAATTACTTTTACATGTGTGCTGCATTTATGGGAATAACATACATTATGATATACATTATGACGATTCTGTGTCAAGTGGGACATAAAAACCTTAACCGGATCAATCAATCAATCAATCAATCAACATGCCAGTCATATGACAACAGTACCATGGATGTAATGTACATCATTACTGAGGATAACAGATGCTTACTTTTTCTAGCAGTTCTTGGGGTATGCCTGGAAGGTTTGTTCTTGAACATGGGAACTGACCAGTCCCACATTTCATCAAAAGCCGACTGAGTCCCCGCTTTCTTCGGATCAACTCTCATTCCACTGGGGATGTCAAACCATTCTTCATCTCCACTGCCATCATTCCCCTTCATAAATGGACTTGTAAACCTGAATGGGTTTGCAGCAGTTTCAAACATGCCACGAGAATTGTTGCTCTCATAAAACTCATCAAACTCTCGCTCAAAATCAGTAAAAGCCTCCTCAAAGAAATCATTGTTCCATTCTGGTCTTTCTGGCATGGTAAACCTAAATGAAAATGTAGTCTTTGGCTTGTTGAACTGCCTGCTGCTATTGTTCTTAGCACCAGCGGCTGTCCTTGCTGTTCCAGACTGTGTTGGACTCTCGGAGAAATCATCAAAATCGGTGAAAAATGTACCGGTAAAGAAATGGTGAAACTGGAAAGGACCACTCTTGCTGGATTGGTTGGATCGTCGAAACCGCGCCCATCCTGTTGAACTGGATGCATTTTCTTCTTCCGGATCTGAGTGCCTAAATCTTTCCCATGTGGACGATGAGGACGAATCTGATTCACCCGGCTGGTATTTTTTTGGCCGTGACTGTTTCTCATTATCTGCTGGCTGCTGTAAGTCATAGGTTCTGCGTTTATCGGAATCAGACAGAACCGCATAGGCAGCAGCAATTGCCTTGAATTTCTCCTCAGCTCCCCCGGTTTTATTCTTGTCTGGATGGTACTGTTTCGCAAGACTCCGGTATGCCTTCTTGATCTGCTCAGTTGTCGCCTTTCTGTCCACGCCCAGCACCCTGTAGTGGTCAGTCACCGCCATTGCACCCTGGCACCACACACATCTGCATTAAAAATACACTGACATTGTTAGGGTGGCTCAGTTAGGGTGTTGGACTGGCAAATCAATGGTTGTGATTTCGATCCCCGGCCGCCGCACTATCGGTCAGTTGGTACTGGTATAGGTGACCGTCTTCGGGCAGCATACCACCTCTGTATGTCACCAGCCACCCAGGCTTACTCAGCCTCCTACCCTCTGTTGGACAGGAAATGAGTGCTGGCCAACGTGCTGTGATGCTGAGCGGCTGGGAGTAAAGGCAGGATGGCTCATTCCATTCGTGGACAAATGTGTGGGTGGCGGGTAAAACTGTGTAATATTTCAACACATGCCATCCTGAGTGTTTTAGAGATGAGTTTCATAATTAGCATTATACAAATCTATGCTACACTACCCGCCCTCCCCCACGCGTCCGCTTCCCCACTCGCAAACGACAGGACTGTCGGGACAGCAGGGACAGTCTAGGCACTGTACTTAGTGAGACCGTCGCGATGGTCTCACTTAGTGCACCCGATACCGTCGCATGCAGTGAGCAATTGGTGCATTCTAGATTAACGATTAGGAACGATTAGGAAGCCACGACATCCACTTGTTTCCGATTAACAACCCTAGCCTTGACACCGACCCATATTTGCCACCGCTACGGGCAGCGACACCGCGGTTGCATGTTAAAAAAAGACCGCCACCGACTGAATTGCAAATTCCTGCCACCATAACAACACTACTCGTCACACGCGCTTTTTTTGTGATGAGTTGACCATGTGACGAGTTGACTGACTAACGGTCAACTCGTCACAATGCCGTCAAACCATACGGTCAACTCGTTTCCTCTTCTGATTCACCACTTTGTACATCTATAACTCCATCTCTCTTTCACTCCCGGCTTAAAAGCTACCTCTTTCACAAATCCTACGCCCCTTAGTTTCACTTCTTCCTCCCGGACTGCCTCCATGGACTTTTGCCTGCACCGTTTCTTCTGAGCTACTTCGGTTTTTGATTTTTATTTTTTTCATTATTTTTCGTTTCTGGGCCGTGCGCTAGATTAAGCTGGCCATCTCGTCAGCTTTTGAGCGCACGTAAATCTACCGTATCGTATCGTATCGCATCGTATGGTATCAAATGCAGCACATGCTTCAGAGACGATCTGGAGAGCACGTTTCCACTGCGATCAGAAAGTCGTTCAAGTTGCATGTTGATGATTCAACATGGTCATGGCTGTACGGCCCTACTGTGACACTTTCATAGCTCAAACCATTTGCGCGAATTTACAAAAAAATGCACAAATTTGCGACCAACAAAATGAGACACGAGTGCTAGTTATTGGCGTAGCTAGCGGAGGTTCCGAGGTCATAGAATCTCCAATCAAAGGACATTTTGAACACAGACTGAATAGGTGTAAATTGTACTTCGCCGCCGATAGGTTGGCTAAGTACCGGTATTGCGAACAGCGTGTCTGTATGTTTGTTTGTTTGTCTGTCTGTCCGCTCTCATATGTCAAAAACGACATGTCCACATTTCATCAAATTTTTTCTGTACATTATCTGTGACCGTCGCTCGGTCTTCCTCTGACGACGATGCAATGTGTTATGTACTACTGGTTTTGTGCATGACGTGACATTTTCACACAATGGAGCGAATGGGCCAGAATCAAAGACAACGCGCATGTTTCGTCCAGTTCGCCAGGTGGCGGTACCGGGGGCAAAGAATACCATCTACGACTGGATCTTGTTTAGTTATGAAAATTCTTTTAGTGTTAGTTTCAGTTTTAAAATCTTTTTTTTGTAAATTAGTTATAATTAACTAAAAGCAATCGTTTTAGTTATTATTTAGTTTAACTGCATCCGGGTTTCAAATTGTCGTCGTGTTTCACTATCAGGAGCAAGTGTGACAAAACTGACCAAAGTAAACACACACGCACGCACACACACGCGATATGCAATGCAACATGACGAAACGTCCTTCCCAAGTCAGGTGGACCCATAGGGTGGCATTGATCTCCATGTATGTAGCTCTCAGACAGACAGACAGCAGCTAATGCTGCGAGACCACGGATACGGGGCTACTGTATCGAGTGGTGCCTGTTTGCGCTACAGCTTTCGCCTTCGCCGGTGCCAAGTTATACTGCTTGGTGACAGAGCCACATGGCTGTAAACAACGTGCCTAAGTAAGTAAGTAAGTAAGATGATTTATACACGGCACTCCTAAGTAAGGCGTCACAAAGCGCCGCGGTCCTAAACACCAAAGAGATGGGGCTTCAGAAGAAGACAGTTTAAACTGTCCGAGACTGCAGAGCAGGCAATGGATCGGTGAGTCACGGGTCAATGGGTCAAATTGGTCACTTTTTCAATGGGTCACGTGGGTCATGTGTCACGCTATCTTGACCCATGACTCACCAACACCAGGTTAACTCAGTACGTTGCAATAAAATACCCATTTACAGTGAATATCAGCAGCTGACTTTATGATAGCCGAGATGGCTTCTTTAGACGAATCCGCGAAGCTGTATGGGAATCGAACTCGCGACCACATAGTTGCGACTTGCGAGTTCAATGCCCTAACCACTAGACTACCGAGCCGCATAAACACAGAGAATATTTTGTCAGTATTTAAGAGCAATTTGCCGTTATCCGTAAGAAACGCTTATATTTCTTTACTTACGTAATTGTCGCGAGCGGCGTGCAGCGAATTCCACACGAAAACCACTTACCGGCTTGCGGAGTGAGTCGACAATGTGCCGGCATCACCGGAATAACCAACGGCTTTTATATGCCTGACATCGGATACGGTGCCCACCGGGCGGCAGAGGAGGCGCTGGTAAGGGCGAAGAAGACCGGACCTCGTGGTCTGGGAACGTCCGCGGCGCCAGTGGCCGCTGCAGCCTAGCGTCATGCCCGCCAAGTCCATCCCGAATTAGCCGACCCTCTGCCGTTCAGACAGGTGCTCGTACCGGCCTCGTCGCTGCCAGGCTCCGCCGCTTAACAGTTGTCCAGATTTAGTTTCGGTAGTCGTCGCCGCAGAGGCCGACCGCGGCGCGCCGGCGCGGTGGCCATGTATGAACGCCCGACCGACTTCCGATGCTGGCAGATCGTCTACGACGAGGAGGCGATCTCAGGGCGAGCCTGACCGACCATGCGTGGTCATTAACCACGCTCTGCTTACCGGCTGTAAACTCATGTACTGTACCTTTCTCACTGACGCGTTCGTATACCGTCACCGTCGACGGCGTTCGAACGCGGGCGACGGTCTCAAAAATGCTAGATTTTTTGTAGCGTTCAAACTGACGCCGTCGACGTCGGTCGCACGCCGTCGAACTCCGTCCGTCGACGTTTGAACGTCGTCGACGGCGTTCGACGGCCGTAGACCCATTCGACCGCGGTTGACGGCGTCAGTTTGAACGCTACTGAAATAGCAATGATGTATTTTTAGACCGTCCCCCGCGTCCGAACGTACATTACTCCTCCCGACGCCAAGAGCGCAAACCCGGTCCATAATCAAATGAAGCCTTTTCTCAATCTTACCATTATCAATCTTCCTTTTCCTCGTTTTCTTCTTCCCCTTTCGCCTTTTCGTTCTTTTTGTGCTTCCCCACCGGACATTGTCGGCGAAGGCTATTATGTTTTCTTGGATATCCCGTTCGTCCGTTTGTACAGTGAGATACTGTTACCACGATATCTCATGAACGGCTTGGACAGTTTTGATAAAACTGACAGGGAATATTCACTAGCTCTATGGTGACTTGATTAGATTCCGAAGGTCAAAGATCAAAGGTCACAGCAGGCTTAAGTATGTGGTGGCGAAAGCAACCACGTCGACTCTGGGGCATCGAAGTTTATCATCTAGTTTTGTTCTATATCCTTTCTCACTGAACTATCTCAGCGGCTCCCTAAAGCCAGCTGGGGGCAAACGCAACCAACATTGAATATGATGCATTTAGGCCTAAGCGCACTAAGAACATACCTATAGTGAGGGAGAGGTGCCCGCCTGTCATGTTCGCCTGTCATCCGATTCGCCGGCTGATTTTGGGCTTCTGTGGTGCAAAGTTCCTCAAAATGTGAGATTCCCTGTCCAGACGCCGATGAACCACCGTGCAAAATTCGACGCCGATAGCTTTATCCTCGGCGGAGAAATCATCAACCGTGCAAACACACACAAAAAAACAGACAAATCACAGTAACCGATATATCCACACCTTGATATTGAGCTACTCCAGTCCGAGACGAGATCACGTAGACGGGATTAAACTCGTCCGACGTTAAAAAACGACGCACTCAGTTCCGGTCTGCGGATGTCACTTCTTCTAAGTTCCAACTTCCAACTCCATCAGGTCGTTTGATACTGTCTGCCGTGGTCCCTTACGAAATCCTCCCACTTGTCGTTATTTTTATTTCTTTTTTTACTCATTGTGATTGTATGTTTTTTATGTGCTGCATTCGTTGCGTAATAAAACAATAATAATTAATGAGTCTGCTTTGGTATCCGGTTGTTATTAGGCCTACTTCGCGCCGGCATGGGTGCGAAGTATTGTAAACAGCGTGTATGTATGTGTCGTGTGTCTGTCTGTCTGTCTG
>Ga0209780_1000745_pt1 | contig 18989 bp, 14 predicted proteins | sample WorMetexBAHAMAS2_FD_187384 | JGI IMG/M metagenome (GOLD analysis project Ga0209780, IMG submission 187384) | Marine gutless worms symbiont microbial communities from Max Planck institute for Marine Microbiology, Germany - Inanidrilus exumae... | ecosystem: Host-associated > Annelida > Digestive...
TATGTAACCAGCACACCCAGGTCAACTCAGCCTGGCCATCCCTCTGTTAGTATAAACGGCGAGTTCTGCGTAACAATAAGCACTGTTACCAGACTGCTGGCACACTGATCATCGGTCGTATGCTGGCCTAATTGGGTTCAACAAGTTAACAACCCTCATGGACTCAAAGCGCCGCAAAAGGGGAAGAGCTCCCTTGCAACGGACCTTAGCAGACAATGCGAATCTTCTTCATCCTGCAATAGCAGTTAGTTGAACGGAATGTTACGGGCCAGTTGATACATATATTTGTATATATTTATATCTGTACGTTTGTGTTTGTTTATATGTATTTATTTGCTTGTGTACGTATGTATGTATATGTGTTTTCGCTACCATGTATTGGTAAAATAAAATGAATATATAAAATGAACACGCGTAGTACGCTCGGAAGTTTACGAGGCCGTCGAAGAATAGCCTACGCCCGCGCCGCTTAAAGGTATCGTTACGTACCGTTTCTGCCACAGTATGCCCTGTTGAGGCCTCCGATGTATATATTATCCAATGCATCAAATTTTTGCGGAGGCGCGGCAGCGGGGTTTGTGGGTGGGCCCGTTTTTTTCCGTTTTCTGACTTTTTACCCATTTGCTGACAAGAATTCGATAGTAAGTTCATACTTTATCGTTGAAAAGAGGGTTTTTTTTGTGGGGATATATAAGAAAAAGGGGCTAGGTCTTTTGTGGGCATAACAGAAAGACGAAATTTTAGAGTTACGAATTTTTAGTAAAAAGTGTTGTGTATTTAGTTGCATTTGCACAACGTTGTGTATATAATAAATCTGTTGGATTGTACACAAGGGTGTGTATATAATATTATTCTTTTTTATATATATGCCGTTCTGATAACGTTTTATGATTTTAAATTTTTAATCCCGTCTCCACGGCTGCAAGAACAAGGCAATCGCAGATATCAGACCGCGCCTACGCGGATCCTATTTCTTAATGAATATTTTGTTTGTAGTGCTGCTACCTAGGAGGATAGAATAGATAGGCCCTACTATTCAGAAATTATGAATTGCGTTAGCAAAACAAATTACCAGCGGTTACATGCCTTTATTTCGTTGGTTAATGAGTATTCAATACTTGTACCATCGGTTAATTTTGATCAGGTTATTCACAAAATTAAGAAGTGGATGTTTTTTGAGCCACAGTGTGCGCGCGCAGTGCATAGGCTATACTCTGCGGACGCGGACTGACTGCGGATTGGAGATTGCAGTACTTCTGCGGATGCTGATCTTAGGTCAGGACTGGAGCCATGGACTGACGCGGACCGAAAATTTGAGGATCCGTACATCACCGATATACTTCCTTAACCTAAGTCTCATTAACGCTATATTAACTTCGCTTTCCTACGTCCATCATCCATGCATCAAAGTATATTTGTTTCTTGGCCAACGTTCACCGTTACCATAGTAACAATAGCTACGGCGACCTGCGTTTCGGTAATTCTTCCCATTAATCGTAAAAATTTCTCCATTACTCTTTTAGTTGCAAGTAATTTCAAATAGTTAGTCAAAATTATACCCTACAATAATAAGAAATTGAATTCTGGCTGTTAGAACCAAAAACCCAATCAAACGGAAATTATGAAACACTTACTTGCTGTGAAATTTCTTGCTCTTTGAAAACTACGGAAAGAAGTTGGGGGACTAATACACTGTTGGTCCCCCCAACCTAAAAGTTGGGGAACCAGTCTCCCCAGGTCCCTACGGTTGTTGCGCCTATATGCGGCCTATCATGGCGTGCACGTCCAACGTCCATCAAGGCCGCATTAAGGCTAGTGCGGGCCCGGGTACTGTGCCAAATGCGGGCCCCTTACAGACCTATAACCAGCTTACCACTCCCACCAATTGCGGGCCCCTGAAACTGCGGGCCCGGGTGCTGCAGCACACCTAGCACCCCCCTTAATGCAGCACTGACGTCCATATATCATAGCGGCTCCAGCCTTGCCTCTTCCACACGATAGTATTTTCAACAGTGCCCACATCAGACCTGGCCAACACCGTAAAAATTCCATATCACTGGAAAGCACTTCTGTGACAAGGTTCTATTCTGTAATCTATTCTTAGACCTAGAACATCTCATGCAAGCGAGCGAGTCACGTGAATGAATCGATTGAAAGCCACAGTACTAATCTGCTGTTTTATTGGCATCCAGGCTACAGAAAAAAAAACTAGACGGAATATCCATAAACGAAAACAAAACACATAGTCGCATTTTCTTACAAAAAATTACAGTTACACGCATAAGCTGGACGCATGCTGACTCTGCAGTACCAACGGAAAACATAGAGATAAAGCGGAAGTAGGAGACGGCAACCCACTCGTGTGACTGTGGGTGCAACAACACATACGTTCACAGTTCTGTTTATGACGAAAGAACAGAGAAAAAATTAGTATAACCAAACAGTGTTCCACCAATGCTCGACACTTGCTAAACATCAGCAAAAGAACAATTATTGACAAAATGAATGCACCTGTTTTCTTAACTACACAGTCATTTAACTTCAGAACCATTCCAGTGAACGCTAGCCAAGCCGCGTCTAATGCACAAAATTACATTTCTGCACTGAAAGATTAACGATAATGAATAAAATATTTGAATGTTCAATTAATATCCACGTCAATTACGCACATCTGTAAAGCAAAGGCATGAACAGAGCATCACAATCTACTGAGTTCACAGTACTGCAATGAAGTAGGATTTATTGTGACTACGCAATACGACACGTACTGGTTTCCGGGTGGAACAGCAAAGATGGCAAACAAGTCGATGCTAGGACAGCACAGATTCACTACGGTACGTTGGCTGTAATCAAGTTTCACGCTGCTCATAGTAATGTGCTTGGTATGCAGCATGAAAGACGAACATAAATTTCTCACATTATTTTGCAGCAGCATGTGGCAGTATGGTCTGTAGTGGTAATGGTGTTGGGTATTTGAACGAAGTTACTCGACGTCCGGCCCCATTAGCACTGGGATGGGTGACCATCTTCGTACGGGCAAACCACCTCAGTATGTAACTAGCCACTCAGGCCAACTCAGCCTTCTACCCTCAGCGGGACAAGAGATGAATACCGACCAAAGTGTGGTGATGCACTGCAGCTGGGGAGTAAATGTGTCATGCGTGGGTGGCAGGTCAAACTGTATGATCCCTCATTAACGTGTGCCATATCTGCATATTTTAAGAGGAGCTTTCTCATTACAGCGCTATACAAATGTCCTGTTTACTTCACTTCACTCTACTTCATTTCAAACTCTTGTTATGTTATAAATAAATGAAACTGGAATGATGACATATTCAGAAATTCAAGTATTAAAGTGTTGTCAATCTCGGCAATTTCACACAGTAAGTATAATCAAGATAATAAACAAAATAACATAAAAGAAAAATCAAACTTACACTTAAAATCATGATATAATAATAGCATACATACAACTTGCTTGCCAACACTTGTCTCGAAACAGATAAAAACTCACGTTTTGTGCAAATTAAGCAGCAAACTCGTGTTATAATAATTACCATTAATTGCCAGAAGCTAACAAAATATTCATGAGCTGGCAAGCAAATAACTCAAAAAAAGTTATCAATATTATAAAAAATAACCCTACTTTAACATAAACCTTAACCATTCATATACAGCAAACAACAGTGGCAAGATAATGAGAAATACAACAGATTAAAAGTAAACAGACCAGGGTCAGGTCTATATAGTCCAACAATAAACAGCCTTTCATTAACAGAATTAATAAACGTGGTGGACGACTCCACAGTTTGAAAAAATACCAAATTATTTACACTAAACTTTTACAGTAACTTATTTACACGTGACAATAACACCAAAAGACGTTACGTCCAAAACTGTGCATTATGGCAACCGCTGATTCAAAACAAATACACTGACTGATATGAAAAGAAAAACAGATGGAATTAAATACTATGGCAAACGTGAAAACTTGTCACTAAAAGATCAAAAATGTTATGAAGCTTAATTAAGCGACTGTAAGATTACATGATTTGCTACTCACTTTCAAAGTTCGACATTACTTGTCAAGTGTTCATTAACTGGCATATGTAGTCCTATAATGCACATCTTACCAATGGCTGGCCCACTGAAGTTCAACGATGTTTTCAACACAATTTAAGGTATTTTGTTTACAGAAACACAAAGTCCACTGAATATGTGAAATCAGTTATAGTCGTAATTCATTACCACAACAAACTTAGAAATTTCTGTGTCACAAAAGCAGCTGTATAACATTAAGATTTATAACGACAATGGCAGGATGGTCAAGTTTCAAATGGGGTTGCTACCCAAATGATAAAATCAAATTTCACGACTTTTTCTGCTCAGAAAATCAAAATCACGATCTATTGTGTTACCATTTATAGCCTTCTAGCTGGTTTTTGATAGCAAAATACGATGCAGCAAGTGTTACTTGAAATGTTTATTGCTTGCTCAGTTTCTTCATTGTATGGACTAATTAACACTACACACCGTATTTAACACTACTGTTGTTTACATTTACATGTGAAATAATATATGCATGTGCTCAACTTAAGGCAAATTACATTGCAAAAACTGCTTAATCAGTTATTAGATTTTCAGGACAACATTAGGCAAAATGCAGGACTTTTTCATGTTTTTTTTCAGTACCATTGTCTAATTTCAGGACTATTCAGGGCCTGAAGAATCAACATATGAATTACAGGACTTTTCTTCTAGATCTGTGGGAACCGTGTTCAGCTGAGTGTGTGTGTGTGTGTGAACATCGCAATCACAATCATTGTCATTGTCATAATTTTCTATCTTCATACAACAACCAAGTATCACTGGCAAAGTGTCCAGGAACATCAACACCAACTGAAATAACAAAGTAAATACACTATGCGTGTAATGGGTGTTAAATTAATGATTACAGAAATCAAAACGTGTGACGAGTTAAAACCAGATCACGTATGGTACTGTACAGTAGTGTTCAGTGAAGAATACATCAATAACAACACTGACACGGCGACTGATCAGGCACATTTCGCTTATAGATGTTATCATGCTACACAGCCTAGGTTGGTGGTGGCGTGGCGTAGTGGTAGCGTCGTTGGTCTAGATCAACGAAGTTAACCTACGCTGAGCCCGGTTACTACTGGGATGGGTGACCGTCCGAGCTCGACTCCCGGGGCGGCACTTTATTTCGGTATGTAACCAACCACCCAGGTCGACTCAGCCTTCTACCCTCCGTGGGATGGTAAAATGAGTACCAGCCAAAAAGCGGTGATGCTCTGCGGCTGGGGAGTAAAGGGCATGGTGTAATTTGCAGGTAAAACTGTGTGATCCATGTCTGAGCACATTCGAGGCTTTGTGGTAAAACGCGCTATACAAATAGATGCATACTTTACTTTACTTCACAGCCTCACTGTACTGGTGGAGGTAGTCTGCCGTACTTACTGTAGTGGTATTCTACCGTACTGTGTTATTACGGTGTGACAGTGCAGCACGTAGCACGTCACAAGCTTTGCTGCAGCACTGTCACAGCAACCTTGATGTCACTGCCACACAAACATTCTCAGAAACGCTCAATAACCAAGTCAGTTGACAGCCGAAAATCACTGCACCGCTCTTCACACACCATTGGTGCTGTCAGGCTAACTCAGCCTTCTGTGCCTCCAGAGTGATTCAACAAGTGCCAGCTAAAGATGAAACTGCAATGGCAACTAATGTTCCTTCAGCTAATCAGCAACGTGTTGGTGACAGAGAGGAAAACTGTGACGACCTCTTCGCTATGTGTGCCCTAACCATATACAACTATATTCTGGGACATCAAACAGAAAGAGCAGAGGTGTGGAGGGGATAGAGCACATACGAAATTCCTAGTAGCCTTCCATAGTAACAATGTCCCTATCTTGCACCATTTCTAAGACATAGCACGACATTGGTTGAAAATTGCCCATTTTAACCTATCCCACCTGCATTTGGCACCTCCATTGTGGGTGACACCACTGGTATTTTGCCAACATCTTTGGAAACAAAAAACTAAGAGTCCTTGGGCATTGTTTGCATGACTCTACAGTGTACATAACTACATATAGGCATTCCTGGTAGAACTCCGGACTTGTGACAAAGAGACAGAGACACAAGATTGCAGTATACGTAGCACTGTGCAGTAGAAATAAAACACTAACGTTTGATGTTTAAGCAGGCTTGCTTGTTGAACTGTGTTTAATTTTCTTGTAACTGCAATGCTGTTTAACACTTGGCAAGTTGTGACAGAAATCGGCGGGCACAATACTGCAACTGAATAAGTGACGTCATAATAATGATGTCACCTTCAGAAAAATTTCAGTGTATGTCATCAACTGAATTCTGTACAAAATGCATATTCCTGATTTTTCATATTTTAAAAACTAACAGAATGACACAATTCTGTAACTTATTTAAGGAACAACCCTCACTGTATAAGATTAATTCTGGCATAATAAGCAAAATTCCAATCATCTATGGATGAACATCAGTTAAACAGCACAGACTATGACACTCTAACCCGGTTTGTAATAGTGTCAATCTTATACATCACAAAATTGTCCATCAGTAAACAATGCAGTTACTCTCCACCAGAAAACAGTGTTGTCGAATCACGTGCATGAGATGTGGAAAAACAGTCTAACATATTCCCTCATCAACTTCAAGTCAGTGATCTGATGCAACTGCTATTGCACCGCAGTCCATGGTCGATATGAGGCTCATATCTATGTTCAACAGTCGGCGAATCACGTCACTCATACGAACAAACTCGACTCGAGTAATGCTACCAGCAGCGGACTTTTTCATTGTCACTGAGTCATCGTCATCGGCAGGTGAGAGCCGACGATCAGATATCTTCTGACCGATCTCGTGAACAACAACTTCATCTGCATAGGCCGACAAGAACTTTTCACGCTTTATACCAACTTGTTGTAGAACATCGCGCAGTAGAAGAAAATTCTCTGACCTACCAAGAAAGTACACCAACGTGTGTCATCCTGAATTTTAAACATCACTCTGTAAAACAATTTGTATATGTCAATAAATTAGCCCCGTATGGGACTGACCTTCAACCCTTCCCAACTGACGTTTCTGCCAAGTTCAAAGTCACGTGACACAACAACTAGGACAAATATAAAAAAATCCGGCCCAATCAAATTAGATATTGTGCCCTAGTAAAGTAAGTGAACATTTATTTATGCTCGACAAACATCGACACATAGAACATGATTTGAAATATACAACCATGTAAAACTAAACGTATTTAAACAGACATCGTGAAATAAAGGGCTTTTATACAAATTGTATTTACAATGAGGAACGAGAAAACTATGACCTCTGTGTCTCAACTCCATAGAACAACTGTCAATAGTATCTGGTAAATGATGATAAAGACAGTGTTCTGGTCTTTGTACAAGCCTAAAAAGCCTAGCATCTGTCAAGTAATTCGGCTGTGGTATAACTTGCGTAGCAAAAACCAAACTTTCTAACCCATTTAAGAAAAGCATCCAAGCGTTCTTGTAGCTGTCTGGCCAGGTGCCCTCCCCAGGCTGGGAGTGCGTAAATAATATGGGACAATATAAAGGCCACAAAGACCAAATGTAACTGCTGTATTGGAAGGCCCTGACTTTGCAATGTTTTAACAAGTACACACGCTGAGAGCAAAGAGTCATCACAAAATAAACATGATCCTCAGTTTACCCGTAATAATTACACCGAGAAGCTTAGCAGCACGCTCCTGAGCAATTCCATCAAGTGGATCAGGCATATCAAATTTAGAAGGATGAGGCCTACAAAATACCACTTCTTTGGTCTTTGCCTTGTTGATAGTCATTTTTATTTTTCAAAGCCCAGTTCTGAATGTGGCCAAGAATAAGTGGTCAGTTGCAAGCTCCCACTGTAAATGGCAAAGACAGCTTTTGAAAATGGAAGGATTTCCAACTTTGAAGGGCTTGTAACCTTGACCTTGACCTTGGATCAGGTCATACTGCATACCGTCGTGCATCACTTATCAACCTCTACCTACATGCCAAGTTCCACTGAAACTGAAGAAAGTGTGTGGACGGACGGACGTACACACGGACGGACGGACATTTTAAGACCCACTTTATTAGGTCGACTCAGAAGAGTCGACCTAAAAATACAATCAGCATCTATGTAGCCTTCTATCAGTTTAAGTTTTTAAAGGTATCATATAAACAGTTATTAATGTTATACAATATCGGCATAAAATCAACCAGTATTTTGCAGTAAATCTAGTGACCTGACTGAAAGAGTTAAACATGCACATAGTTTTTATTTTAACTCTTCTTCATTTCTAGAATTACTCATGGTTGGACTGGGGCTCCCAAAACAAAACATCTAGGGATAAATGGAAGAAGTTTTAGAGGCCTGATTCCCTTCCTGCCACCATACCAACGGTGTAAAAGCACTCAAGGAAATTCAAAACACGGACACCCAACCCGGGACAATCATTCATTAGCCTCACTGTTCTTCATGCTCCAATGGAGTCCCGCGGCAAGGAACACGGCATCGTTCATTCCATGCTGGCTTACACTGGCACTGGGGCACCACAAACAATCAACAATTAAGCCATACATACTGCCGCAGTTTATCAAGCTGAAGGAAGTATATTGGAAGGAATGGCTGTTCAGAACCCTCAAACACTATCTGCTGAGCGGCCTCCTCCTCACAGTCTGATGGTGGGTCGGCAAGCACATCGTAAGTACCTTCAGCTGAAACAACACACTCAGTCACGTCAATGACAGCAGCAAAACTGTTTCCTATGAAATTCTGCATTTGTGTACAACTGTTATCTGACAATGTAGGTGGCGGCGTGACATAATGGTAGTGTCGTTGGTCTAGATCAACGACGTTAACCTACGCTGAGCCCGGTTAGTACTGGGACGGGTGACCGTATCCGGGTTCGACTCCCGGAGGCGGCACTTTATTTCGGTATGTAACCAACCACCCAGGTCGACTCAGCCTTCTACCCTCCGTGGGATGGTGAAATGAGTACCAGCCAAAGGGCGGTGACGCTCTGCGGCTGGGAAGTAAAGGCAGGCATGCTGTAATTTGCAGGTAAAACGGTGTGTGATCCATGTCTGAGCGCATTAGAGGCGCTTTGTTACAAATCAACGTATACATAAATACATATACATACATGTAAATTATTAACAAGGTGTCGCCCTAACGGGACGTAATACGACTAGCCCGTCATCGCCTGGCCTGCACAGATAAAGCCACCTGCAGGCTGGTCGCGGAGTGTTACAGACGACGACAACAGACGCCAGCGACCGTTATTAGTCTGGCCCCCTACAGTATGTGTAGGTGGGCTGAATACGGCCATTACATCACATGATAGCACCATATGTTAGTGGCAAACAGTACCAATAGCATAAAACTTACTACATGACATTCCCGGTTTGCCATCAATGGGTTCTACAAAGCTAAGGTTTATTGAAAAGCTGTCACAAAATGATAGGTTGCAACACAAAGCATCCTTCTGTCTGTGGCTCAGTGCAGAGACTACAGGGTGGCATAGACAAGAAGCTCAGCTACCACAGAGGGATTGTGCGATGTGCTATGTTAGTAAATTCATGCTGTTTCACGAGACATTGCACTTATAAAGGTTTCAAACAAAAAAGTGACCTTCAAGATCATTCAAGGGCACCGGCAATGGTGCCATTCGATAAGCCACATAGGATTTCCTATTAGTCTTCCATTGCTACTTTGCCTCTGGGAGAAATATATCATGCATATACCAGTACTCCAAAGTATCAATCAGCACAAAAAATTTTTAAGTGCCAATTCCAAAGATATGATTAAGGCAAAATTTAAAAAACGGGTCATGTGACCCTGACCACACCCACTAGGGGGTACTCTGTCATCCCAAGGCTAGCAATTGATATATTCCACGTGCATACAAAATTTGGCGACTCTCGCTTCAGCTGTTCCGGAGATATCATTGTAGGCATAGAAACTGAAAATAAGTCATGTTACTCTAATTATGCCCCTTTTATGGGTGATTTGTCATCCAAAAGCTATATGCATGCAAAATTTTACGATTCTAGCTTTAGCCGTTCCAGAGATATCGAGGGCCCCAAAATTTAAAGTCGGTCATGTAGCCCTAACCTTGCCCCTTTTAATGGTGATTTGTTATTCTTATACGGGGACTTCACGTAGCCTACCTGTGTACGAAATTAAACGATTGTAGCTTCAGCATTACCCGAGAGTTGGTGCCCACCAAAATTTCAATGGTTCACATGACCTGAGCACGCCCCTTTCAGGGATAGTTTGCCATTTGTAAGCTAGCACTGTCTACAGTCATCCTATGTAGTACCAAATTCGATGTCTCAATCTCCACCGACTACAAAGATATGAAAGGCGATACAAAATGTCGAAAACGGGGCAGATAGGGTCACTCAAGATTGCTGCAAATAGCACCATTCATTCGAGCGTACACGAATTCCTATTAGCGTTCCATAGTAAATATGTCCCTATCTTGCACCGTTTCTAATTGAGATATTGGTCGAAAATCGTGGATCTGATACTACCACACCTCTATTTGGCGCCCCCTTGCCGACCCAGTTGGAATTTCGCCAAGATATTTGGCATCAGAAAACTAGAGTCCCTGGGCTATCGTATGGCGTTGTTTGCATGATCCTACTTTTTAGCCGTTTTGGTAAAATACTGGCATGTCACAGACACATAGACGGACGGACAGAAACATGCCGATAGCACATACCACGCTAGCATAGCATCGCGCAGTAAAAACAAGGCCATGGAGTACTGTATGCCAAAGACAGTGCCACTCTCTTCCTTGCCACTATATTCTTGCTGTAACTTCGCCAAATGCTCAACGACATTTTCAATTATTCACCACGAGACCCACCAGTAAAGGTGTCGTAATGTCATTATTAAAGATGCCACCAGTCCTTAAATATGTCACAACACTACCTTGTGAAATATTTGTTACCTTTTGACTTGGTGTCCAATGGCAGTTTTGTGCTACCATGTAGAACAACTACAGCCTATGTCAGCAAGTAAATGACTGGCATAGTATGGCATGTGATAATGTGATATAAATGGAAATACATTGAAGCAGACAAGTAGCTCAGCTGTGTGCGACGCACTGCATCACGACAAATGGCAAAATTTTAGAACAGTCACGTCACTATAACCATGCCCCTTTTGTTGGTGATATGTCATCCTGTTGCTAGAAGTGATATGGCCTACCTGTGTACAAAATTTGACGACTTTAGGTTCAGACGTTCCAGTGATATGATTGGAGCACCCAAAATTTCGTAAGGGGTCACATGACCTGACCTCGCCCCTATCAGCGACAGTTTGTCATCTGTAGGCTGTGACTTGCACATTCAACCTTTACATCAAATTTGGAGTCTTTGCGATCGCCAATTACGAAGATGCATGAGGAAATGCAAAATGTAGAAATTGAGGTAGTTTAACGTGCTTAGAGGTCACCCAAGGTCATCAGCAACATAACCATTCGATAAAGCGCATTCTCATGGTTGAGGCGCTATGAGGGGATATTTGTCTAAATTGTTGGGTTTGGAAGGGGGTGTGTCACGCACAAATTTCAGGGAGAAGGGGATCGTCCACCAACGAATTATGGCGTCAAAAAACTAGATTCCCTGGGCTATCACTTGGCGTTGTTTGCGTGATCCTAAGTTTGGCCGTTTTGATACAATACCGGCATGTGATACACAGACATACAGACAGACAAACGATGACACTCTAGCGCCATGCGGGTGAAAAACCAGCAAATCATAAAACTGAAATGAGAAACAGACTACAGCACAAGTACACAACTTGATGACACCAGAATATTAGCAGCAGAGCTGGTATCAAAGATGCAAATCTTTTCTTACCTTGCCATGATGGTAAAAAATTCCAGTCTACATCAGCACCACAGTCATATTGACTACCATTCTTGTCTATGTTGTGTGCTACATATGACAAAAATAACACACAGAATCACAGCTAGAAAAGATACACAATGACACTTCAAACTGATTATGTTACTATGCACAATCAGCTGCACGATGCAAGAGAATGTGAGTCATAACAGTAATACATAAGCTGACAATATCCACAATCCACGTTCATGGCTGAACATCATCATTTAAAAATTTGACTTAACAATGCATATACGGTACTTTTATCAGCAATGCAACAACACTTGCAAGTTGTAGCATCTAACAACAATAATAATACAACAACGATTTTATGGCCATGATACACGTAAATCTGTTTTAGCCAGCAGTTAAGGACTGGCGGATTTTGTTACAGCAGTTTTTACTGCCCAAATGCCCTTGCCAACGGCATTCTGATTGAAGAGTTCTCAATTGTGCTATCTACACCATCTTCGTACCATTAATAATAATAATAATAATAATAACTAGATGGAAAGTACTCTGAGACAGTACATATCCCCGCTAAAGCAATCGCCAAGTTTTTTTGACCGTTACGTTACGTTACATTACGTTACCGTTCGCAGATATGATTCAGCGTGCAAGTGTAAAATGTAAACAATCGCCGGTTTATGGAGTTTTTTGACCGTTACTTCCACATCCCTCTACCGATTGTAACAAAACACGAACTTGGTCTTCCCTTTCCACCTAGGAACCTTCCCATAAAATTTGGTACCAATCCGTCCACAATCTTTTTAGTTATCATAGTCACAGACAGACAGACAGACAGACAAACCAACACCGGTGAAAACATATGCTCCCGCTTTTGCGGGGATAATAGTAATCACAATAATACTCATTGTCATCATCATGAGTAACAATAATGACAGTGACTATGACATTTCTATCTTGCAGAAAGGTCTTAAATTCAAGTTGTGACACATACTTGTAGTTTTGGTCTCCCAAGTGTCAATGATTTGAAACTATCCGCACACTATCAGCAAGCATTTTCTGTCATGTCATGTTGCAAGAATTAGCCTGTAATATTTTGTAACTGTTGGCTGGCCACTAGTCAGAGCACCTGGTCCGTAAAAATCATGCTCCGTTGAGCATAATATGTTTTCTAAGAAGACCAACCTAACTTGTGGAAAAACGCCTAGTAAAACGATAACTAAGAGTAGCATCAGCCACAAGTACATAAGAAGAACTGTCCACAAAATTATATAGTTTCAAATGCAGATATTAAAGTGTATGATCTCAATTTATTACACAGCTAAATGAAATGACAGTGGCAGTGTATCTAGATGAGCACCTCGGAAGAATGTCCGCATGTCATGTGAGCATGCAAGACTCTCAACAGTCTTTCCCGAGTAAGTCGTAAGATTGATATCAGCACCGGCTGCCAGCAGTAACCTCACAATTTCTATGCAGTCAGAGTCGACAGCGTCATGCAGCGGCCTGCACACAGCAACCACAGCAAATTCACTGCACGCTCAGTTAGCTTCCCACCATGCTTCAATGATCCTCAAAGGTTCTCTTTAGGGGACCTGGCCAACCTGGAATAACTCTGAAAAAGAAATCCAGTGAAATGAGAACCGAAAGTAGTAGCAGTAGTATCAAATGAGCATCAGAGAACATGCACAGGTATTTACAGGTGAACACAGACACATAATTACACATCACAAATAAAAGCACTGTGGTTCCTCAATTTATGTGAGCACTTCTAATTTCATGCAATCTCTACTTCCTCAAGTCCCATTCTGTACATATGCTGTTATACTAACAAAAAAACACTTGATTATCGACGTTTCCATTCAGTACAGTTACATCCCGTATATCGAACATAGAACAGGTTTATTACTAAGATAGAACTCTTGTCACTGCAATAATTACTGGTAGTTTTTTTTACTTTCTTATTTTAATGTTGCTTGCAGCATATCACATGTCTGCATGCATTAAGATTAAGAGATAACAAATACATGGTCTTTATCGAGATTGAGATGTTGGGGGTTTTTAAGCGAGCAACACCACTGCAACCAATATGATGGACTCTTTTACCAAATACCCTGTTACCCATGAATAAAATGTATTCTGTTTCTGTGACATCAGTTCAAACAAAAAGCTAACAATGGACAACAGACAGAATGCAACACTGACCGAGCCCCATCAAGCCTTGATGCTGCATTGACGTCTGCACCGTATTCTATGAGACATCGCGCAATGTGTAGATGGCCACCAATACAGCAGCCATGCAGCGGCGTGTATCCAGCATTGTCGCGTGAATTGACGCTGACATAACCCGTACGACAGCACCACCGAACAATGTCCTGTACACACAACATATACACTTCTTGCTATGTGGTTCGACGTTCTTAGTCCGACGTCTGACAAATTCATTTCTAAACAAACTACACCGAAGCCAGTTTTGTAGCAGTCCATTAATTCCTGTTGCCACTGCTAGGTAATTTGTCTAAAAGTTTACTTGATTACATCACTACATACGTAGTTAGCGCCTATGACAACTATCGGTTTTCACAGCTGCAGGAAATGAAAGCAATGATCGTCTTAATTTTAACAAAATAACCTCACTCTTCTGGTAGTAAGTATTGTAAACAATTTCTAGGATCCAGGACAGGTCTGATAAATTCTGATCAGCGATTTTCAAGCATACAGATAACAACAAGTGACTGTAAGCAGCCTAACAATATTCATGCAAAATTTTTGTAGCACGTTTCTGGGTTGTCTATCAAACTGGAATTGGTAGTCGTCAAATCCCACATGACCAAGTCACTACTGGAGCAGAAATTATGACTTGCAAGTCTCGTGGCCTTCTCTCACACAATGACTCATAATGTAACACAATCAAATACGATTTGTAGCAATACAGGATTATACTGCTATAGTCTGGGACAAGAATAACGATATGATAAAAAAATGATCAAATTTCAGCTAAACAAAGAATAGAATCACCATACCCATGGTTGGTGACATCATGATGGGCAAAATACCAGGATGTAATCACAAAAGTAGAAACTGGAAACAATGACCTCTGGGAAATCAGACGAGAGGATGTAGGCTAAGGAAATAAACAAAACTAACAATACCTGTTTGACTGTATATTTTGGATTATAATACTCCATTTTAAACAATTTCAAGTACATTTCAGCTTTGCATTTATGAACACTGTAATTTACTTGTCTATTGGAGGGGGTAGTCCCAGTTACAGAATGTTTTATTACTGCAGTCCTGTAGAAAACATCAGCACATCTAAGTTTACCTCATATCCAAGGCGTGCTGCTTTGTGTAAGACTGTCTCACCGGTGGCATGACAAACTATCAACTTCTTTACCTCCAGCGGAATATTTCCCCGAAATGTCTGTCAGCACACAGTGCCACAAAACACAACAATAATTATGAAATTAATTACTCAAAGATAACTGTTAAATAACTTATCTGGTTCTTGTATGTTCAGTCACTGACATTATTTTAAGCACAGGTATGGCACTATGTAAAAATGACAGAATTCAAAAACCTCACTATAAGGCACCCAATCTTTACAATGTATTCTGCAAATCAAAAAGCAATAACAGTTGTGTCTGGACCACGAAAAATATTTGACGGTCTTCATTGATGTGCAAAATCTCATGGGAATCAATGCAGTAGTTCAGGCCTGACTTTTACCACTATATACACTGCAGAAAGTAACTGAAATGATACAAAACAATGTTGTCTATTTCAAAGAGAAGAGCAGCTGACAAAAACGTGTTGTACTGACATCGGAGAATGAGGCTGGAGATGACTTCGGCGTGGATGTACTGCCAAACGGTGTCGTACAAACAGTGAGTTCACCAATCAGCAATTTATCAGTAACAGTCAACTCGTCACTGGCAGGTTGGACGTCAGACAAGTCCTCTGCAATAACGTCATGTCCCTGTCTAACATGCTGAACGTTCCGACGAGTAATGTGTTCCCGGCATCGCTTTGTGTGTGCCTTCACTCGCTCACGTGCCCACGTATTTCTACCCCGTGTTCCTTGCATCTCCGAACCCGACAGTCGGCCGGTGGAAACACAGCTGGTCCTGGAGTATGTACATCGAGTTGCCAGTGTTGTCTTTGACTTGGAAGAGAAAGCCTGCGATCGCGACAAGCTACTGTTCCGATGACGACCTGATGTACAAATCAAAACGCAAACTGACATCCTCACTGCTGCAAAACAGTGTCACTGTGACGGCCGATTCTCAGTAAGCAACCCCAGCTAACGTGATTTCTAAGACAATGAGCTTCCTGGACAATTATTTTAGCAAATAAATACAAAGTAACGGGTCAGCAAAGACAAAATAAGTAAAATGCAAACAAAAAACATGCTCCATTACAATAACTACAGCCACTCCCCAGGTATTGTAAAATCCCCTAACACTCCCTGACTCCCCCCCAACTCTTCGCAGCATCTTATCGACGTCACATGTCATCATGTTATGCTACCCTTACTCTATAAATGTCAGTGTGTAAGGGCATATTCTACAAAAATGTTCACAATAGTTTAATAACCAGCAAAATCTTTAAAAGAGGTGACACAAGGAAGCAGTCTACTAGACACTAGTGTAGCCCAAATGTGATGTGAACAATGTACAATTTTTCATTTTTCCTGACGTTTCCGGATTTTCGGTCAATTCATTTCTCGGTTTCCAGACAAGCGATCACACTGTACAATGTGATTCAGCCTTGTACACACACACTTTTTCATTGTATTGTACTGCATGGGCTTCGAGCCTGATATTGAATGTGAATGAATGAATGAACAAACACGCATACATTCAATTTGTTTAACTGGTTTCTTTGCTAGAGTTACTGTTGGTTGGGCTGCGTCAGCCAACAGAAAACCTCTGGGTGCAATATGAGTACATTTATCACATCAGTCAACACAATTCATCGCCACATCAAGTACACAATGCAAGTCACAAATTATTTACCATACGCCCGTTTGGTCACGGAACAAACATTGATCTTCCGTTGATGTCTGGCTTCTTTCATTGCTGTCTTCATCTCCATCTTTGTGATGCACATTAGAGCCATCTAGACGCAAACAGATGGTCAACCTTATTCAGCCAACAAATTTCGTCTCAAAATATGTAAAAAGAAATAAGCAAAATGAAATTGAAACAATTATTCTTCCTCATCCTTGTGACATCAAAATAAGCAATACTGAGTACCGGTAATTTTGTGTCCAATACGTTTCTTTTAATATATCACTGCACTAATCACAGGCAGCGCAGTAGCGCTGCACTGTTGTAAGGCCCATTCAAAATCAATAGGAAAAATGGAAAATTCGACCCACTGTAAAATTGTAACCCCTGAAAATTTCATTTTGAAACTTGGCACACGTGATTACGTCGAGAACATCACCCACTACACAAATTTTCATGTACATCGCTTCAGTGGGGGCTTCTCCACAAATAGGTGAAATATAACCCTTTTGTGACTTTTTTCCTGTCCTGTCCTGTCCTGTCCTGTCCTTTTTTTTCTCGTTCACACGCCCAGCTCGAACGGCGCTACCGATTTTCGCGGTTTATGGCTCAAATGACGTGGTTCGGCCCAAGGATGGTCCTTTTGGGGGTTAGGACGATGAGTGACATCATTTGGGGGAAATGTGCCCCAAAAACCCCCCAAAAAGGGGCGTGAATAGGCATTTTCGAGCCAAATTAGCATAATATTAAAACTTACATATCTCGGCCGCGTTTCGAGCGATTTTGACGAAATTTGGCACGATGATGCAGTTCGACCCTCTAGACCGCATCGACCGTTAAAAATTTGAAATTTTCAAAATCCAAGATAGCGGCGGCCGCCATCTTGAAAAATCGATAAATCGCGATATCTCGGCCGCGTTTGGGCCGATTTCAACACAATTTGGCATGATGACGTAGTTTGACCCTCTTGAGCGTCCCCACCGTTAAAAATTTAAAATTTCAAAAATCCAAGATGGCGGCGGCCGCCATCTTGAAAAAAACTAAAAATTGCCACATTTCGGCCGCAGTTTGACCGATTTTGACGAAATTTGGCATGATGATGCAGTTCGACCCTCTAGACCACCCCGACCGTTAAAAATTTGAAATTTTTAAAATCCAAGATGGCGGCGGCTGCCAGCTTGAAAAATCGATAAATCGCGATATCTCGGCTGCGTTTGAGCCGATTTCAACAGAATGTGGCATGGTGACGTAGTTCGACCCTCTTGACCATCCCCACCGTTAAAAATTTGAAATTTTCACAATCCAATATCTCGGTTGCGGTTGGAGCGATTTCAACGAAATTTAGCACAGTGATGCAGTTTGACCTTCTTGACCGTTCCCACCATTAAAATTTTGAAAATTTTAAAATCCACGATGGCGGCGGCTGCCATACTGAAAAATTGAAAAATCGCCATATTGCAGGGATTCGAACTCATAACCATTAATTGTAAGTCCAGCGCCCTAACCACTAGACTTCCAAGCGACAAATTGCCACACCAGTGTGTTACTTGTTCATTTTAAGCTGTACGACTATGCAGTGTATTGTACAGTAAGAATTTGCTCCATAATCTTACTGGCGAATTCCGATGCAGTTTTCTAGTTGGACGAGACAAGTAAGCAAAAGTAGTTACTTTGTGTCAGCGAATGACGTGTTAATGATGACGATTACCAAATTTAAACCGCAAGTAGTATTCCAGTATGGCTTCCGTTCGTTTTTGCAACACCGCAACACTGTAAATAGGCTTGTGCAATAATATACATCCGTAAAATAAATTTAGTAGAAAAACTGCAAATATAAATGTAAAAAACTATCGTTTTATAACAACGTGTAAGGCTCATAAATGACACATATAAAACAGCAAAAATTCTTGTTGACACGTCAAGGGCCGTGGATATAATAAGAACTGTGTATTATATCCACGACCCTTGACGTGCCAAAAAGAATTTTTGCTGTTTTATATGTGTCATTTATGGGCCTTACACGTTGTTATAAAATGAT
>Ga0209780_1000746_pt1 | contig 18963 bp, 9 predicted proteins | sample WorMetexBAHAMAS2_FD_187384 | JGI IMG/M metagenome (GOLD analysis project Ga0209780, IMG submission 187384) | Marine gutless worms symbiont microbial communities from Max Planck institute for Marine Microbiology, Germany - Inanidrilus exumae... | ecosystem: Host-associated > Annelida > Digestive...
CTGTTTCGTCGACGTCTTTTTATTTCGGTTTCATTTCAGCACTTCGAAATTGTTTTATTTCAGTTTTGTTTCAGTGCTGCGGCGTTTCCAAGTGAAATAGAACTGAAATTAGACTCAAATAAGACGGTTTTATTTCAGTTTTTTTACCCGCACGATGTCTGTCTGTGTGTGTCTGTGAATGTGTTTTGCCGTTTGTCGTGATGCAGCGCGTCGCGTAGTGATTTGACGTAGGAACCGGTTCCAAGGAACCGTTTTCTGAATATATTTATCTTTATTCACCAAAAACGGTAGAGAAGAAAAATAACACAAAAGCAATAAAAATGTAAGAAAAGCAAATATTATGTCGTTAATGCATTGTTAATTTGTGTATTACACGAGTCTTAATTTGTCAATAATAAAAGCAGAAACGTTGGCTTGAAGCTAATGCGTCTTAGTTTTCACTTTTTTATTCATTCATACGTTGCACTCGGGACTGCAGCGCGAGCTGCTTACGATCCCGGCTGCTGGGAGATTATCCACGATGATAAAAATTTCTGATATTTGTTGTAACTTATTGGTTATATTTCGCCCGGCGTTAGTCTGTCTGTTGTCTGTTTGTCTGCCTGTTTGTCAGTTTGTCCGCAAGATAACTCAAAAACTACTGCGCCGATTTTGATGAAAGTTTGCATGTAGGTTGCCTACACTGCAAAAATTGATTTATGAATGTGACAGTCACAAAAACGTTTGTGACCATTACTACATAATTTGGTGACTATTTGCTTACAAACAAATATTTGTTACTGTTACAAAATAATTTTGTGAATATAATTTTGTTACAGTCACAAAATTTATTTTGTAAAACCAACAAATCCTTTTGGTTATATTTAACCAAATATTTTGTGTCTAACCCTAGCCCTAACCTAACAACCGAATCAGGGTAACCCGGTTGAAACAACCGGGTACCCGGTTCCTAAACCGGGTAATAAGTCAACTCACTAGCGTCGCGCGGGTTTGTCAGCGACAGCTAAGCTACTTGTATTTCAGACGTGCGTACATGTGAAACGAAACAGAAACAAAACACTGAAACAGTTTCAGAGTTGTTTCAGATTTGTTTTAGGGTAATTAGCATATTTATTCTCGTGTTAAAAATATTCATGAGGCAAACTTGTTTCAGCCAATCACGTTGCGTCGCCTGGGCGCGCGATCTCTAGCAGTGACTGCGACAACAGCTGCTTCGTACAGTCTGTTCATCGTCCTCCCCGTTTTCGTCTGACATGTCTGATTTTGACATGTTTGATTTTAAGTGATCCAACTTCTGTTGTTTATTGCTATTATTCGTCGCGTTTCATTGTGAGTGTATGTGTGCGTTTGTCACTATTCACTATACGCTTTAAAAACACGGCTACTGTGTTTTAACTTTTGATTGGCAGATAAACCCCGCCTACTTTTTTTGTTTCAGCGATTTATTTCACATGTAAGCGCCGCTGAAATGGAACCGAAATAAAACAATTTCGATGAAACAGCGTGCTAGTTTTGTTTAAGTTTTATTTCACATGTAAGCGCCGCATTTGCTGCCCGGTTATGGTTTTTTTGTTTCTTCCTTATTCTTCGTTATTTTTTGGTGCCATGCGCTAGATTAAGCTGGCCTCCTGTCAACTTTTGAGCTCAAGTAAATATGATCATCTCGTATCGTATCGTAAGTCAGAGTTCTGTCAAAACGGCTAAATAGCTCGAGTCAATTTTTGGCACAGAGACTACCCTCGGCTTATCCTACATTGTGTTGGAAGGGGATTCGCGTATCTCCAAAAATAAAGGTACTTCCCTCTAGAACTTTGTCCCAAACTCTGAACTTTACGCATAGGCGCGTCGATCGTCGCATGTGATGTCAATGTAGTTCGACCGACGACGACCGTCGCCAGGTTATCACATTGAGCGTCGACCTTTGTTGGGCGTGACGCAGCGCGTCGCGCGGGTTTGTCTGCAACAGCTAAGAGTGAGACTTGCCGCGTGTCATCTCGTGCGGTGCGACAGTCTACTCCTTGCGCTCGTCACGCCTTCCGGATCCTTCGTGGCGCCGCCATCGCAGTTGTCGACGTAGCTGCGGAGTCGTAAAGCGCTCGTTACCCAGCAGCGCCGATCCAATTAGCCGATCCGCCGTGGCGCAGTGGTCGCCGTGATCCGCATGAAGAACGAACGAACGCTGGCGCTCGGTGTCTCGGTATAGTCTCGATAGCCGCCGCCGCCCGGACCAGTCTTCTGTCCGTATATACCGTAAACTACTATGCCTGACTACACAATGCGCGATGAACAACGGGCACAGATTTTACGACCGTTTTACCGTAATACTCGCCAGTCGCACGACATCGTCTTGAGTCGACGGACCAAGCCTCGCTCTTGTTCGTAGCTCGTTCGGGATTTCGTAATCGTCGCCGCCGTGTCTGATCTGTGCGGACAACCGCTAGATGTTTAATACTCGACTCGCAGAGCCACAACGATGGAACTTCGCCTTGTAGCTGAATGGATCGAGATCGTTTTTGACACAAGAATGAGTGGCTTGGTAGTCTAGTGGTTAGGGCGTCGGACTTGCCATCCAATGGTCGTGAGTTCGATCCCCGGCCCCCGCAATATCGGTCGGTTGCTACTGGGATGGGTGACCGTCTTCGAAGGGGCATACCACCTCGGTATGTAACCAGCTACCCAGGCCAACTCAGCCTCGTACCTTCTGTGGGACAGGAAATGAGTACCGGCCAAAGTGCGGTGATGCGCTACGGCTGGGAAGTAGGGGCAGGATGATTCATTCCATTCGTGGATAAACGTGTGGGTGGCAGGTAAATCTGTGTGATCCCTCGTTAACATAGGACCGTTAAACGGTGGCCCAATTAGCTAAACGACGCAATGTCTCAAAAATCTAAAATAAACTTGTCAGTCATTAATAATCTCTATCCTTTCGAATAGTTTAGAGTTTTATCGTTACTGGGAGCTAATAAACGTTTACACAAATCCAGAAAATCACCAAAATTTTTAGGCAAGATCAGCAATTGGCGGCTAATTAGCATAGCCAAACGGGCGCAATGTATCAAAAAATATAGAACAAGACGTTTCTTGCTTGCGTTGATTCAAGTAAAGGACTGAAGCAAAAGATGCCAGTAAAACACAGTGTGTGGTCTTTCTTTCAGGCGACCATCACCTCGGGACGAGACCTATTCGCCTATCCTAAGTAGTTTATTTACACGTATTCGTTTTCCTTGCTGATGCTATACTAGATCTAATTTTAATGCCATTACGATATTACCATACCACTGGTACAAACGCTACCACTTCTAAGATCTATTTACGAAATGTTTACTAACTTGAAAATGGAGGCATGTTACAGCAAGTTTTCAATAATTTCCTTTTATAGTGTTATATTACGTTATCTATATAGGCCGATTTTCCGAATATAAAATCAGTTCAGTGGGACAAAGTTGGTATCAGAAGTCACCTTAGATCTCAAGGTCTGTTTTAATTATTACTTATTTTCTACTCACTGATAAACCGAGATTTTTTCCTGTATTTAATTATTGTAATGTAACAAAAAATCTTAACAAATCTGATTTTAAAACACTGAGGGCCAATTCTGACTTTAGTGACTTGAAACTATGGGCTATAGGCGTCGGGAATAACATGAGGCTTCTGAAATATCTAGCTTCAGCAACCTTCAAATCCTCTTTGGGGAGAAGTTCGGGTTCCCAAAGGTGTTTCAAAAATTCTAGAAAATGCGCCATTTAAACAAAAATCGAGATTTGCAGCGATAATAACACCGCAATAGTAATAGTGCACAGCCTCATGCGTACACGAAGCAATAATATTACTAAACTTAGGCACTATTTTCAACCCGGTAAAGTCTTTTGATAACATAAACCATCAGTCACCGGCGGCCAGTTGTCTCGTATATTCATTTATGCGGAGCCGTTATCGTAATTCGCATAGCTTCTCTGGTGTGCAGCTGAGCGTACTGACGCCTACCCGAGCTTAAACGAAAGTGCTTCCTCATCGCTGTCGAGCGTTCAGATTCAGACGCCCACGGGTATAGCGTGAAGATGCACGGTTTACCGGTTTCAAAATACCGCGGTATTACGGGTATCATGCATCTACAACAGAATCAGTATTTCGACGTGACAGTAGGGCGCACCTCTAGTTGATGGTCGAAAGGAACCGCAACGATGATCGATCAAAAACGAGACAGCCAGTGTGTCGTGATTGTGATACGTGATGGTACTTAAGGCGTGACCTGAAATGGAACTGACTGGAAACAATACTAAACTTCGTCAGAATGTGAAAACAGGGAAGTTGCGCTCTTGTGAATACATACTGCAAACTGGCAGTGGCTATCTTGAAAAAGACATAACTTGTTGCGTTCCTGCAGAGGATTGAACTACAGAGTGTTCCATAAAAAACATAAAGTCCAAAAATTTACAACCGCGAATCACAGGGTCACGCGGTTTTCACCAAAATGTTTATAAATTAGTTGGAAACACGAAAATGACCGAGCTTAAGTACTGTATTTAAACATTGTTTTATATACAGCTGAATACCGGCGACACTGTCAAGGCATGGTAGAAAGAGTTTGTAACAAACAATCGTCGCAGAATTAACAAAAACAACGATGCTCAGTGTGTTCACTCTGACAAGAAGCTCCGCTATCGCAGAGAAACCGCGCGACGAGCTATGTTAGTAAGTTCGTGCTGTGTTTCACGAGATATGGGAGTTACAATGGCTTCAAGCAGCAAAAGTGACCTTCAAAGTCATTCAAGGGTATTGACAATGGTGCTATTCGATAGGCCTCATACAATTTTCTATTAGTCTTCCATTGCAACTATATCTCTGTCTTGCACCGTTTCTCACATATTTCCCAAAACTTAAAGAGGCCACGTGACTCTGAACACATCGCTTTTTGGTGGTAATATATATCATGCATGCACTAATACTCCTGTATATCAATCAGCACACAAAATTTGCAGTGTTCAGCTTCACCAATTCCAAAGATATGATAGGGGGAAATTTTTAACACCGGTCACGTGACCCTGACAACACCCATTAACAGGCAGTAGTCATCCCAAGATTAGCACTTGATACATATTACTTGCATACAAAATTTGGCGACTCTCGCTTCAGCCGTTCCGAAGATATAATTGCGGGCATCGAAATTTAGCACGACCCTTTTAGGGTTGGCTTGTCATCCGTAGGTTAGGATTTGATACAATTTACCTGTTTGCAAAATTTGACCATTCTAGCTTTAGCCCTTCCAGAGGTATCATTGGGGCCCAAAATGTAAAGTGGGTCAGTCCTTGGGCTATTATATGACATTGTTTGCGTGATCGTATGTTTAGTCGTTTTGATACAAGACCGGTGTGCTACAAACAGACAGACATACGGACGGACACAAGATGACAGCATATACCGCGCTGTAGCATAGCGTCGCGCGGTTAAAATGACTGACCAACAACAGTCGTTTAGACCACTGGCCAGTAGAGTAATCGACTAGTTGTTGTCCCAGCAACTGTTCTGGACTCATTTCAGACGGTCCGTGTCTGTAATTTACTGACAATAGAGAGCGCCCAAACAGCCCAACAATCATTCTGTCAACCGTCCAGTCTTTGTCAAATCGTAAAGTTTTAATTAACAATCGATAATCTGCAGTCAGATGTGCCGTATTTGCATGTAAATGACGTCATTAATCAAAGAAAATTTAAACCGTATACATAAATTTTGCATTGATTGGTAGACATTAATCGTTGCCAAGCATTTCGATGCAAACAAGGTGTCGCCCTAACGGGACGTAACACTACTGGCCCGCCGCGTGCTGCCCCTGGTGAGTTACGTTGCATATGCGCCGAGTTACAGACGACGACAGACGACGACAGACGCCAGCGACCGTTACTAGTCTGTATGTGTAGGCGGGCCAAAAATAACGGGAGTGTGCGGCGAATGGTTCCAAGTTAATCATGTGCAAAACTATGCGGTTTTTGGAATACCCAGTAGACGGCAACTAAACCAACTATGTAGGCCTATCGTTCTGTAATTTGGTGTGCTAGACAGTTCTGAAACTACATTACATCGTCAACATCGCATGCAAATTGTTGGTCCTACCATCGGCTCTTTTAGTACCTTGGCGTCTACATTGACTCGGATCTGTCAGGGAATGGGTCACTCAGAGTGACCTATGACCCAAGTGACCCATTGAGCTCTTGACCCATGACCCGTGTGACCCATGACCCATGGGTCACCGTCACCGGGCCCGTCACCCCATACTAGCGCAAGCCTTACATAGATTTATCGACTACTCTGCACTGTATTTGGACATTGTATATGTACACACACCTTTAAGTTGCTACATTGCACATGTAAGCAAACTGCACACACAGACACCTGTAAATTTAGAGTTCGTTAACTGGAAGTTGAAACATTGCATAACATAACAAAAACAGGGAACCCCGCGGGCAACTGCTACTAACTACTAACAGCTGAAATTACCACATATGAACGTAAAGCAAAATTATCAAAATAAACCATATCACCTATAGCTTATTATCCGCAGTGCAACAACATAATGAACCCAGTAACTGTTGCATTGAAGCACTTTTAGTTGTTGTGGAAGGTCTGCACTGCGGTTCTCGCGTATGTCTGTTAGATTATGCTATTTTTGTATCATTCCAAAACAACTCAAAGTGCCTTAACAGTTTCTTGATGCATGTTGTTGCGCTGTGCAGATATAATGTGACGCGCATTGAAGGCACTAAAGTGCTTTTCACATTCTGCCGATGAAGCTGGGATACCGTATATACGTCTAGCAATGTCTAACAGCAGAGGAAACTTCTATATTATTATGGCCACAATATATAAGCCCAGCCTGCAGAGTTAAAAAAAACTGATGGGTCATGGGTCATCACCTAGCGACCCATGACCCATGTGACCCATCCCATTTTCGTGACCCATTTGACCCATGACCCATGACCCATCGACCCATTCCCTGCTCTGGATAGTCACGTCAGGTGAACCGTGTCGCGCTGTTTTGCCACTCTTCGCCAGCTACGAACCATCCGGCGTCAAGTCCCAACCGCTGTGTTCCAGTCTCTGGTTACCGCGCTTGTTCTGCCTCACTTAGACTACTGTAACAGCGTGCTGTATGGTCTGCCAACTTCACGGATCCGGCGTCTTCAGTCTGTGCAGAATGCCACTGCGCGGCTCATATTCGGTTTACGGCGTTCCGAGCACATCTCTCCTGCGCTCATCAGCTTTCATTAGCTGCGCATCTCCTTCAAATTAGCAGTTTTAACATATCGAGCCATTCACGGCGTTGGACCGAGTTACTTCCAGTCCTGCTTCACTCGAGTCGCAGACATGCCGTCACGACGACGACTGCGTTCGTCCGGCTCTGATCGCTTGCACGTACCGATCATTCGTCGATCCATAGTCGGCAGTCGCACATTCACAGCTTCCCGGTATGAAACGACGAATGGTTCGCCGCGGTATGGAACGACCTGCCGGCTCACGTCATAGCTGCCCCGTCACTCGCGGTCTACAGAGAGCGCCTTAAGAAATTACTGTTTAGGCTATGTTTGAATTGGACGATGAATAGAAAATCTTCATTTTTTAATGATTAAAGAAATGTTATTGATTGAAACCATTCCATCCATCTAACCAAGGTGGTAGCCAAGAACATTTCTTTAATCACTAAAAAATCTCTCAACTTCATTTCTTCTTAGCTATATGGCCCAGGTTGGCCTTCAACAGGCCAGAGCTAAACTCAATTAAGTACAAGATTTAGGGAGTCTATAGCAGTGTTAATATGAGTTTCAAGTCAACAAAATTAAAGAAATCGAGCAGCGAGTGGTGACTGGTTGAAGTCTTACGAAGCAACATTCACCGTTTAAGCTAAAAGATACAATTTTCGGTTTCTGTTTCCCCAGGTAGTGCAGAAGCAGTAGTTAAGCGAGGCGGGAAAATAAAGTACTATTTGACAGCTTATTTTCTTGGAAACATTCCTGCCGAAAATTATCAAAATCGGTTGATGTACGTCGAAGTTATAGCAAGCCAGAGTAGAGCAGTGTCGTTTTTGGGACACACTGTACATGCAAATAACGCGTTTATTTCAGCTTATACGCTGCTGCACTTTTAACACTTAGGCTATTTAAGTAACTTACACTGTCAAAATCACGCTATGCTAAAGTTCATTCATAAATCTTTGTTGCATTAGCATAACATTTATTGCCTGTTTTGACATAAATCGAAGAGAATATAAAGGTGCAACGAAGGTCGAATATAAAACCTACAGTGATGGATGATACGCCTAGCTGCTGTTCCGCTAGCTACATGCACATTCAGTCAATTAGTCCAGTTAGTACACAAAGCACATTTGTTGCCTTTAGCTGTTTTCATCAATCTCCGACATGAAGCGGCACTCCGACACGTGCCCACGATCGCCGTTTCACTGCCGCCGGCGTGCGCCGTCACCAACTGGGATGGACCGACAGGGCCGAAATGAAGACATGACCGGTTGGTCTCGGAGTAGCCGAGTCGATTGCTTTGTAGCGTTGGAGACGAAGCCCGCGGGTCGGCTCGGCGAACCGATCGACCACCGTAATGGCCCCCGTCCAAGCAGTTCCTCTCTTTCGGTGACAAATTGCCAAGCATCGACAGTGCCGTTGCTATTCGAAGACCGACCGCGTCTAACGTAATATCGTCAATCTGCTTAGATCGGCGCCTGACGCTATCGATTGCACTCATTGTCGATGATCGATCTTTTTAACAGAGCATGACGATCAGAGTAAAAGAGAAAGAACTAGTTACATAGATAGCATCGGTAAGAACGAAAGATGTAATGTATGTGTGTTATTGTTCTTTTATTCTTTGTGGCGCTTTGTCGTATAAATGGTAACGGCGTTGGGCGTATAAACTCACCTTGTAACTCACCTTGTGTGGACGGGAAATGAGTACTGGCCAAGGGTAGTGGCAGTGCTCTATGGCGTCACAGACTCTATGGTGTATCCATCTACGGGATCAGTCAATGGCCTAAGGAAGGCAGATCAGCACCGCACCTACACTTCTGTAACGAGTACGACACCAGGTACTTTTTATCGATTTTCCAGCTAATAATTTGTCAGAACATTTCAAGGGCGCATGGCATCATGGACCTTGAAATACGACATCGATATAGTCCGATAAGGCCGACACGCCAAGCTCACGGGTAACCTGGCGACACGCTGATTGGTCACATAGTTCGTAAATATTAATTGTACAATTGGTTTATGTATATTTTTTCGGTATTTATTTATGGGAATAACTATTTTAAAAATAGTTACGCTAATGTAGTCAACTGTTCAATAGAATTTAGTTATAACTAATATTAAAGTAGTTATAACTACTATTAACTACTTTTTTCAGAAAGTAATAACAAAGTAAGTTGTAAACAAGTAAACTGTAAATGGTAAACAATAATTGTTCACTTTTAACTTCCTATGTACTCATGTTATTGCGGCAATCTGCAAGTGGTCAACAATAAGCATTGAAGATATTATAACTTCAACAGTGTTTTAAACAACATTCAGATTTAGTCATCATTAATCATTTCCATCAAAAGAATAGTCTTTGCAACAACAACAATAGATGACTGTATTGTGTGGAATGCCCACAATACAGTATGCGGCTCGAAGCGCGCATGTCGATGTGCTACTAAAAATAGCACAGCATGACCACCAACCACCACAGCACGCCTTCTGGTAATGGCAACCAATAACAGCGCTGTATTTATAGTCCTATTCCGAAGCATCGGACATTGGCAAAATGCAATCCGCGTCGGCCGTCGCAGAAAATTTGGGGAGATTTCTTGTACCGGGTGTACAGGTCAGGGGAATGACAACTTTGAATTGATTTCAACGGAAAAAATCCCGTAGAGGGGTCATTTGGTAGTGAATTTTCGGCGATCTGTAATCATTGCGGAGTTATGGCGGCCGGAAGTCTAAAAACGCCAAAACACGCCATAAAGTGAATCCAATATTCGGCTGAAGCCTAGCTTCGAGCCGAATAATAAGGTAGCAACATACAGGAACAGAGCACGAAACAGTTATTTATATTTTTTTATTTATCTTTTCTGGCGCTTCATACTTTTTCTCATTCTAGATTCTAGCCTATAAGCAATTTCGCAAATAAACTGTTTACACTTCACGCCAGCTTATGTATTAAAGCGTCGTTGAACTGACGTAGACCTACGATGTGACTGGAACATTGATAGTGATAAACGCATACTGGCCACTCCATTACAGCGCCGTCGTAACCGGTTTAGTGGCGCTAACAAGGATTTATGGTAGCAATGTCAAAACCATTACAGACGCAGAAGCGAGAGATTAGACTTCATACTCGAGGGACGAACCGCTGACGACTTCACAGGGATCGCGAGCTTTCGTTGCGGCGAGCGTAAAGGCACACAGCTGCTGGACCACTGGCCGGTCTCAGCCAGATGCCGCAGTCGGCGGCGCCGGCTGCATGAAAGAATGATGTGGCGAATTTTGACGAAAATTGATGACCGATGGTGGGCGGCACAAGATCAGCCGGCTGAAACCATCGAGCAACGATTGAATTAATAAAATATGAAAAGCAGACAATTGATTATCTGCCACCCGTCTCTTCAACGTGTTCTTCGCTAATGCAAATCTAAAGTCGCAGACAGTGATATACATTAAGCCCCGTCCACACCAGCGACATTGTCGCCGAAACCGGCAACATTGTTGCCAAAAACACAATATGTTGCCGGTTTCGGCGACAATGTCGCCGTTTTTGGCGACATTGTCGCGGTTTTTGGCGACATTGTCGCTGGTGTGGACGGGGCTTTACGAGTACAGGACCACAGAGGCACGCGGGTGATGTCCTCCCGTCGTGGGGTGAAAAAATCTCAGGTCTTCGCAATGTATCGAATTTTTCTGTCGCGGATAAAACCCTGGCGGATGCTCGTGCCGCCAAATTTTACGCCTTCTGTCTCCCCTTGGAATGAGAGCTGATGCAGACGCAAAGCAATGTTTACATTATACTCTCATTTGCGTTCTTTAATATTAATGTTAATGAATTACCTAGGCACATACAATGTCATATGGTGAAGTGAAGTCACAGTAATCTGCGTCACGATACGATCTCCATGTCGTAAGGCATGACGTCGTACTGTGCGTGCGCAGTTAACTGGTGACGATTTGTCACGTTATTTAAATGAAATTGGATCGGTCGGTTTAAGAAAAGCTTCGTGTTAGCGCCAGATCGGCGATCTGACTGCAAGTGCTGCAAAATGTTTACATTTTCTTGCCCTACATCATGACAGCTGGGACATCTTGCGTGGTTAGGAATGAAAAAATTACGTCACTGTCACCGTATGCATTTGGATTTTGGACGCAGGCTGTGTCGCAAAAGTTCACTTCGAAGGCAGTTCTCCCTTTCTATGGGCAGATTCGGACTGCGATTTAATAGAAAGTATCTGTTCTGTGTGGTAACCTTCACATCTAACATCAGCTCGATCCGTTTAGAGATTTAGCCACAATACACCGAGGTATACGCACAATCCATACCGTAAGCCGCGCCGTTACCGCAGTCGGCTAACCAGCCTGGCTGAGCCCCTGAGAGGACGATATGAGACAGAACCCACAACCAACGCGGCAATGTTTTTTTGATTCTATGTGGCGTGATCCTAGTCCCCCAGAGACTTGTGTAGTCGCCTCGTGTACTGGCGGCCGTGGCTTAAGACGGATCATCTGGAGATTAAAAAATGACGTACCACAGCGTTGATCGTGTCGCTTTGGTTTGTCTCGTCCAGCAACAAAAATCTGAAGACTGATTTACGGATGCGCTATCTTGCTCCAGTTCATCTGTTGGCGACTTCGCCAGCTTGTGAGTGTTACTGAAAGCCGTATGACGGAAGGCAGTATGATGAAGAACGATTACGATAGACGACATCGTATAGAGTATATCGGCCTATGGACAGTGGTCCGGACGATATGCCTTTTATACGATATGATATGATGATGATGTGCTGTGCTCAAAAGCTGACGCGTAGCCAGCTTAATCTATTGCAAGTAATGATATGAAGTTCAGCAATTGGATATGGACCGCGGGGCGCTCTGTCAGTCAAAATCTTACGAACTGCTGCACATCTACAGGAAAAATCGCATTTGAAAAAGTTTGCAATACGCAAATCTCTTTGAAGGTCTCTCAGTGTCATCCGAAGTGGCGTCATTCGATTAGTTCCTATTAGTGGTGTGTAGTAATGAGTTACGTCTTTATCTTTCACTGTTTCCGACGTATAACCACTTTTACCGTGTACGTGACAGAATGCCTGAGAAGCAGTGGCGTAACTTCGGTCTGAAAGTGGGGGAACCAAGCAAAATTTGTGACTTGGCGTATTCATAAAGTGGGGTCCGTCCTCCCATTCCCAAAAAGTGGGGTCCGGACCCCCGTCCCTCCTAAAGTCCTAGAGTTTCGATACGACACTTAAAATTATAAGCTTCGTCCTTATCTCCGACAGTGGTCGCCGTATGCTCCGACCAACATCCGTCTCTCCACGTACATACAGCATTGTTTGGGCGACTGAAGCTTCGGTGTTTGTGGTTCGGTTTGCGCGAAACGGTTTGCCATCGTTCTTGCGACAGAACGTTAGCTAGGGCCTATACGAAACGTTTAAGCGACTACTGAAAACATTTCTCTTTGGGATCTAGTTGAGCTGACGAAAAATATGTCAAATGGCTAGAGTACAATAATTTTCATACTGCCAAGTCACTTGGTAAAAATGCCAAACTACCAAGTCTTGCGATATTTTGTGCAATTCTTTTGGTCGGAATTAAATTTAAAGGAATCCGCCAAGTCTTTAAAGAGGGGTAGAATATTCATGACCAGTAATTATAATTATTTGTCATTAACATTATGCATTTCTATTAATGACGGATACTCATTATTTATACTGTTTGTAAATATTTTGCCCGTCCTTAAATGAGGTTACATTCCCTTTACTTGAATTCGACCAAAACTGAACGTATGACATATTTTACAGAAGTTTTCAACTTGTCGGTCGTTTCTTAATGTCGTCGTAAACGTCTTCGAGTTGAAGCGTGGGTTATACCTCTGGACTCAGACTCGTCACGTGATTACGACGTTTCGAATGTGTCTAATTTAGGCCTATTTTGTGGTTGCAGTTATCGGGCAGATCGTCACAGTTTTGTGCGAAGACGTCGTTCTACATCGATGACCACGTGACCATCACAGTAGTAAACAAGCGGAAGGTCGACGACGACGGCGGCGACTGACGCACTGCACCATTACCGGACCTCGACCGCCTGCCGGCTTTTAACTCTGCAAATTACATGTCGTCTTGGCTCTCGGCGAAATATTGCTTATCGACTGTTCAATCAAGGCGCCGGCGGGCCTGCCTCTGTCGTCCCGGCGACTGCTATCAGCACCAGCGGCATCAGCAGCGCAACAACAGCAGCAGCCGCGACAACATCGCGGCTGAGATGAAACGACGGCGCGGAGCTGTCGACCATGCTATCGGACACCATTCATCTCGTCTACAGCATCGCACCGCGCATCCGACGTCGCCGATTGGCATTTCTCACCGACAAATAACTCGAAAATTAGATGCTGTAAAAAGACTCGGTAGTTGGCATTTTTGAGTGGCTTGGCCAGGTAAACGGTGGCAAAACCGAACAGTTCGCATTAATAAGTTTAGTGTGTATGACTGAATGACTATTTTCTCAGAGTTTTACCAAGGTTGTTAAATATTCTAGTTTTTGTTTTTAGGCCGAGTCGCAGCGATAGCTAGCGATAGCGGCCTATTGCTACGCACGCAGTAGCGTGGTCGGTCAGTGTGTGTGTGTGCATGTGTCTGTCTGTTAGTCACATTCGTGAACCCTGCGAAAACGGCTGAACCGATCGAGATATCGTTTGGGATACTGACTCGGGTGGGCCGAGGAACCATGTATTAGATAGGGGTGCAGATGCCCAAGGGAAGGCGCAATTTTTGTGGGGAAAGTGGCAGCACATTGTATAAAGTATAAGGACACTTTACCGTAAGCTGTGCAAAAACGGCTGAACCGATCGAGATGCCGTTTGGAATGAAGACTCGAGTGGGCCCAAGGAACCGTGTATTAGATGGGGTCAGATCCCCCCAGGGAAAGGGCACTTTTGAGGGGTGTCCTCCCATAACTAAGCATTGTAATACTGAGCTGTGCAACAACGGCTGAACGCTTATATTCGTGCAATACACCGACTGTAAGCTCTTGCCCTCAGCAATATGCAGGTATAGTTCGTAGGGAAATTTACATTTGCATTTACGAGAAATCAGCGATTTAAATCTATAAATTTTACAAAACAAGCAGCAAGCTAACGACTGTCGAAACGTTTCGGCGTGACGCTTCAACCAATGGCAGCGTATCCCTAATGCAATATGGATATGTAAATCGTTTAATGTTAAAATAGTTTTAACGAACGGTTTTCCGGCTGCAAAACAATTAAACGTTTCGTGGGCGGTGGGTGATGCGGCCATTCGTCAGATTACTTTGACCACTTGTTCACTTTGCTGTATAAAGAAGGACGATACCAAACATACAGGTCAGGAGTCATGCATAGTTGGTCACATCACATTATTTGAGACTTTGAGTGGCTCATTGACGCATGGACTGCTCTGCTTTCCATAATGCGTTAGGCCTATAAATACCGCTAAGCCAGACGTCAGCGACGCTTCGATCAATGTTCTTTTTATTCGCTTCCTAAAATCGATTCAGCGCAACGTCTTTCGCCGGATGATTGTCCTCCAGTGGCGTGACGATCTGTGTCGTTGACGCTGTGTTCTTAGCCTGTTACTAGACGCTAATCTTTTGTAATTCTGCATTATGTCACAGTTCTCAAACATTGGCCCATGCAAACCACATAATAACTTCCCAACTTTTCAACTCGAATTTTGGCCACATTTACAAAAAAAAAACAATCAATAGGTCTACCTCCCATGGAAATGCTCGACTTTAGACGAATTTGGTACTTGGTAGATTCGCTTTTATCTGGTCCAAAATGCTGCATATGAAATAGGCCCTCTTGAAACTCTAATGTGGTTTGCAGAAGTTATCGCACAAAGTTTGGACGATTTTTGAGTCATCAATAAAACGACGGATTTGTTCATTACATTGCAATTCGCTTGTGTTGCAACTTCATGGACAGTGGGGGTAATCGTGTTGACTAATTCCGTTTATTTAAATTGTCATTTTTATTTACAATATTCAGTACACTGACTGAAATTAGTCATGATTACCTCGGGTTCGGAACACATCAAAGTATATCCTATCAATGTTACATTACCATTTTACCAATACAATCTTTACGTCAATTACGCTTATGTGAGTTCCTGAGACTAGACCTATGACATAAGCCGAAAATAAGCCTATAGGCTAAGCCGCCGAAGTTTTGCGAAGCAGCCGCCGCCTAAAAAAATCTAGCGGCTAAGCCGAAGATAAGCCGAAATTCGTGCTGGGCTGCCCGCAGGTTAGGCTGAGGTCAACTCCACGGGCGATACCGTGAGACGCATAACACAATTAGCATAACATATTCGTTTTAAAAAGTTGTCAAACGTCACAACTCACAATGCGGGTTCACAACAAACAATTACTAGCAACAGTCGATAGACAAACGCAGAGACGAGCACGCAACTATAGAACTATGACATTACTGTCTTCCGTCTGTAAAAAGATCGCATAATGAAAAATGATCGCTTCATTAGGTCATATGTCACTCGAGGAACATCGTGAGAATGCATTCGTAAAATGAATTGCCGCGGGCTACTCGTTTACACCGTGGTCCATGAAAACGCGCCATATTATTACTGGCCCGACTAATGGGCCAGTATTGTTTTGCTCGCTGGCGTCTGTCGTCTGTCATAGTCTGTAACACAGCCAGCGGGCGAACGGGCTTGCCGGCCGCCGGGCGCGCGGACGGTCGGGCGAGTAGTGTTACTGTTACGTCCCGTTAGGACAACACCTGGTTTTTTTCACTGTAACTTCCGTATTTACTGATAATTTTTTTTACACTTTTTGTACCATTGGAAACAGGAAAGAACACTTTACAAGGTTGTTATTTAACGGACCGATGACGTCATAAATGCGTCACACCGCAATGTTCACTTCATCGAGTGACTTTGCGCGCAATAATAATACAATGAAATGGAATATGTTGAGTTCTGACGATAAAATTCAGATTAAAACCTGCGGGAATCTAAAAGATTTTCTGCTCGAAGACTTATCAAGGAATTCCTGAACAAAAATAGATAAGACAAACATTGGACGACTTTCTGCGAAAGTTGTTCACAACCAGTTCGATCGAACGCACTGCAGGAACCGGTCGGTCACGGTCATCCCGAACTGCACAACCGCCATCGTCGCAGTTGAAGACACAATAAGGTAAAGTTGTACATTTTATTACCGTTCTGTACAGTATTCATTTCTGTTTCCATTGGTAGATAAAGTGTAAAAATCCACGAAGAAATACAAGTTATAGTGAAAAATAAGGTGGCATGTTTTTATGGTGCACGGTGTATAATGCCTCATGGTGCAATGTCTTTCTTTTTCACGGTATACAAGTATAATTTACTGTCAACGTAAAACAACAGGTCGTTAAATTATATTGAGTAGTAGTCAACTTTAATCTATGCTTATACTTCCTTTTCGGAAGCAACTGTACGATGTTATGTATACACAACATCCACATAACGCTTACAACACCTTACTCAAAACAACGCGTTTACGCATTCTGCTATAACTCCGCCGAAAGTGAACCTACTTGAATGAAATCTGGTGCCCTGTGAGCATATTGTTAGCGGCTGGCCCTGGCAGATTTTGAGTGCGATCCACGCCGTCGCGACAGTTTCAAAGGCAGCCGAAATATTTTTGTCACTAATTAAGTAACACACCATTTCACCGATTTTCCGTCGGATAAATTTTTACAACATTTGAACACAACAACGTCGATCGGTGGTAAAAACATTCGAAACAGAATTTTGAAAATTGTACCATAAGGGGTCGTTTTCCAAAACAACGCCAAAAATTGCTCACATAATTTCCAGATCTTGCGACTTTAAATTGCCATAACTCCGCGTAATGATTACATATCGTCAGAAATTTACTACTAAACTGACCCTCTACGGGATGTCTAGTTTCCAATTTTACCGATAGGATCAATTCAAAGTCTTTCCACTGGATTGTACGTTTTGTACAAAAAAGGTACCTACGCAAATTTTCGGCAACGTCCAATGTCCGATATTGCGTATTAAAACCAATACGACGCAGTGCTGCCGATGCCTGGCGACTCATATGGAAGAAAAGTAGACTGAATTGAAAACTGAAAATTAGTAACGCGGCAGATAACGCCGACATCACTCAGTCTCAGGCACGTGACACTAGGCATCGTCGAATGCAGGAACTAAACAGCTTGTGCGTCAGTAAATAAGTAAACAGTTGTGTCACCTGTCGAGAACGCCGGTGGGAAACGCTCTCTTCGAGCCTATATTGCAGTGTGTCTCCAGATACACTGTAACCCGTCTAGTTAGAAATAGCTATAGAAATGGGCTAAGGCATAGCGAGTGGTCGCTATAGTTAGAGGGAGTCTTCGGCGTTCGCTTTAAAACGATTTTAATGGATTTCGGGGAAAATTAAAAAAATAAATTTGTTTCATAATTACGCCACACAACTACAGTATCAATGCATTTGTCAGACAGGCCATGCTTTCTCAGCTGATCAAATATGTTCGTTTGGCGCATTTCCAGCGAACGGCTTTAATTATTCACAGCTGACGAAGCGTTTCCTCAGTTCAGTTGACGTCGACTTACATCGACCTTGTCCCAATCTTAATGATGTCTATTTCGAACTTGCTTTGCTACTTGCTAAATGACGTGAACCTTGCAGAACGAGCTCAGCAAGTGCCCGACTGGTCGACTGTGGCGTGGCGAAAACCGAAAATTTTATATAGACTTTCAGTTGTCGGTTTGACGGACGATACGATACGATAAGAGACGATACATTTTCGTTCACTCAGAAGCTGACGAAGAGACCGCTTAATCTAGCGCAAGGAACCAAGAACAAAAAAATAAGGAAAACTTAAAAACGTAACCTGGTTGCTGAGAATAAACGGTCCTGGTAGTAGTCTGTGCAGGCAGTTCGGAGAGAAGTGAAACTACGGTGGGAAGGATTTGGCTGTGAAAGCTGTTCGTCCGAAAGACAAAAACCCGTTCGAATCACTCCAATCGACTACTCATGTTATTTTAGCCTATACCGTTCGGCTTATCGTATTGGTTGTGTAGATACGATATTATGTGGCCAAACGCCTAAACACGGCGAATTGTTGTTTGGTGTGAGTTGCTGCCATAGAGAACAACGACTTTAGATGAACCTATGGATGCGCTTAAAGAAACGGGGTCCTCCACTCCTCCTCCGAAGATGGAGTGCTTGATTTAGAACATTTTTGGCTCTACGCCACGGTCGCCTGTCCAAGCAGTTGCTCAGCCTCGTGTTCTCAACTTTCCAATCATTTTTTTCAGATACGAGGCGATAATGTAAATGCGGAAGCAGAATAGCAACGCAAACGCTGACGACCTAGCGTATAGACCGCTCCTGAACACAGTGACTTGTTTTCATTTTATTGTGCTAATGTTATCTGTCGTTATTATTCGGCTCAAAGCTAGGCTTCAGCCGAATATTTGGATTCAGTTTACAGCGCGTTTTGGCGGTGTTCACGCGTTTGGCTATAACTCCGCCGAAAGTGAACCGATTTGGATGAAATCTGGAGCACTCTGCGTAGATTGTCGGGGGCCGGCCCCAGCAGATTTTGGGCGCGATCCGCACAGTAGTGACAGTTGAAGAGCCAGGCGAAATTTTGTTTTTTTTTGTCAGGTAAATAACGCACAAATTCTCTGCGACGTCCGACGCACGTTCACGA
>Ga0209780_1000747_pt1 | contig 18949 bp, 9 predicted proteins | sample WorMetexBAHAMAS2_FD_187384 | JGI IMG/M metagenome (GOLD analysis project Ga0209780, IMG submission 187384) | Marine gutless worms symbiont microbial communities from Max Planck institute for Marine Microbiology, Germany - Inanidrilus exumae... | ecosystem: Host-associated > Annelida > Digestive...
ATCCACCTTTACTTTTTTGTACCAACTGTTGATAGTATTGGGTAAAGTGTGATTTCTGATGAAATTAGTCCCAAATCTTTATGCAGATGAAAATGGAAGAAGCCACCCTCGCGAGAGTGCCAGGACGCATGCCGGCAGTGTTTATGTGACTCATGACCTTGACCTTTGACCTTTTGATCCCAAAATAAATGGGTTCGTGGACTTTGCGGAACATTTCTGTGTGAACTTTGGTGATCGTAGCTGCATTGGTTTTTGGGATATCGTGTGGAAAAACAGACAAACTCGCAAACAATGGTGAAAACCCTACTCCAGTGACTGCCGTTGGCTTGATTACTAAATTATTTTTGACAGATGATGGTGACTGATGCATGCAAAGGTAGTTTAGTTACAGAACTTTGTCAACATTTTTAGGTCGACTCCTCCGAGTTGACCTAATAAAGTGGGTCTCAAATGTCCGTCCACCCGTCTGTACATCCGTCCATCTGTCCACAAAAAGTTTCTTTGATTTCAATGAAATTTGGTGTGTAGGTATAGGTCGATGAGTGATGCATGATGGTATGCAGTATGACCTGATCCAAGGTCAAGGTCACGAGCCCTTGAAAGTTGGAAATTCGGCCATTTTCAAAGGCTATCTCCTTCCCCATATATAATGAGGGCTGGCAAGTGACCACGAATTCTTAAATTAGGACACAATACCTAAAGCTTGTAAGGGCCGGATTTTTGATTTTTGTCCTTGTTTTTGTGTCACTTGACTTTGAAGTTGGCGGTATGTAGGAGTCGACCGTCAGTCCCGTATGGGGCTAATTTATTCCTGTTGAAGTCACAGCAGATTGAAATGATGTGATTCTGTATTTCGATGTTGTTGCGTTGTTTATTGGCTGTTAGCCCACCAATCATTAGTCACGATACAACCAGTGACGGTGGAAAGCGCCATTAAACGCCCACTCACCATAAGTGCTTTCTCATTGTTGGTTGGATGACTTGAGGGGCATCTGTTTTGTAAAAACCCGCTCCAGTTGCCCCCTCAAAAAAATTTATTGGGGGGGGACCCAGCTCGACCTAAAGTAACTCCGGAGAAGGAAGTCCTGTGACAAAAGCGAAAGCAGCTTTATCCATCCACCAATCTGTCACTGCTGTTTGTAGGCACAAGTCGTTGAGTTGCTGCTGCTGGCCGGTGTCGACGCTAACGTGAGAAATGACGCAGGAGAAACCTTGCTTGGTACGTATGTATTTTCATTTCTTTCATCATTATCCATTGCAGTTTTTTGATGTTGTGGGCACAAATTGCGACATTTATTAACTAGAGGAGATGTCCACTGACTTATATAAATACAATACAATTTGCGATGTGCCGATTAGTCCCAACTCCAAGACAAAAAACTGCAATTGGAGCCTTGGAGGCGCGAGAGGCGACTGTTATTGGGAATGATCAGCATACGCGCTGGAGAAAAGTTTGCATTTAAGGTTACGTTTAAAAGTATTGACACAAGTTGCAGCATATCAGTTAAAAGACAGGTCATTCCAGAGCTCTGGAGCACTAACAGAAAATGCTTTGTCTGTCAGCCATGACGAGAGACGTGTAAGGACAGCTAAGCAGCAGCTTGTCCGATGATCTCAGTGAACGAGATGGTATATAGTTACTAATGAGAGACGCCAGATACGATGGACTTCCACTCTGCCTCGCCTTGTAAGTCAAAACTGCGAGCTTGTAGTCGATGCATTGTTTTATTGGTAACCAGTGCAGTGTATGGCACAGTTCTGTGGCACAATTGTCTTTACAACTGTCGCTGCAAAATATAATCACCTTTGATGCAGTTAGTTTCAGTCATTAGCCAAAAGCTTGACATTGTTCAGGGTTGCATTATATTTATCTGCGCGGTTTCTTCTAGTACATTAGATGGCATTACCTTTTGCCTAAAATAAAGATTTAAACCTAGGTATAAACCAGAGCCAGAAGTCCTGTTTTACGCAAAAAGCGAGTTCAGAACCCACTTTTAATTTAACCAAGTTAAAAACCAGAGTTTTAGACCCATTAGCTCATAATTGGCAGATGTGATAGCATATTTGCAGACAACCATCTTAATCTTCCAGAAGTCATCACTGCTTTGATGTTTCTTGAGGGAGCGGTCCACAGAATAGAATGCTTTACAGTCGTAATTTCCCAAGAATCTTAAAAGTACTTCTTTTTACTTTCTTAAGTTTGTCACTAAGAGGTAAATTAGCCAGTTACGGAGAATGATTCTCCATAACAGATAGCTGTGATGCCATTAATTTTACAATGAAATTTGAGCTGCACTGTTTGTCGCATGCAGATCTGTGTGAAGACATCGAGATAAAACAACAGATCGTTGAAATAATTGAGACTGTCCGGAACAGACATAGGAAAGTGATTCGAGAAGGTGGAGCCAGTCTTTCTGATCGGCGTCGGAGCTCAGCGCGCAGGTTTTCAATTGTTGTCAGTCATTCCACGCAAGTGCACACATACAGACACGATTTTTAACGTCGTGGGAAGAACAACCGACCCACAAAAACTAATTCCGCTAATTCCCAGAAGTTCTATTCTAGAACAGGTGGAAGGGAAGACCCGAGATGGAACCGGTTGGCCCAGGTTGACATGGAAAAACGTCCATTAAACGGTAGTAGTGGCAATAGAAGTTTTTAGGCGCATTGTAGTTAGCCATTTCTCTGCTTGTTCCGATGTAGATTCTGGTGCGAATAATTTGCATTTGTTTTTTATGGGGCTTGATGCCATCTCTGTTACCTGGAGTTTGAACGGTCCACCAAAACAACGGATTGGACCGATTTAGTAATTTGATGTATCCTGAATCAGCCAACCCAGTAGTGATGGAGGCCGACGAACTGAGCCCGGAGACAGCGAGAGCTGTTTATTTACGCACTTGTGCAAAATGCATGGTGCATAATGTAGGGAGGCCAGACTAGTAATGGTCGTTCATCTGTCGGCGTCGTTTGTCTTCGTCGTCTGTAACACTCGCATATGCAACGTTGCTCACCAGGGAGCAGCATGCGGTGGGCCAGTAGTGTTACATCCCATTAGGGCGACACCTTGTTACACTGTCGATCTTAGCATTTTATTTTGTGAACAAAAATACTTAAGTACTACATCATCCAACGACAGAGACTGTTACCATTACCATTTTGTTCTGATGACGACACCATTTATATAGGCCAACCTAATTGACTAAAGCCAGCCGGCAAACCTCAGCCGTCAGCATCTCTGTCACTACTTGCCATTAAGGGCCATTATTTGGCTAGCCTATACGCTGTGTTGACTGCGCTCAGACTTTCACCCTGGTGCTGCCACCACTAAGTTGCCACTGTGCGTGCGTGTGTCTTATGTCTACAACTGTGACGGTTACACGGTGCTATTAATGATCAAACATTCGTAATCACTAAACAATGAACAAGACAAAAAGTCGCAGAAATGATAATTCTCCGGTTAGCGTGTCACATTTTTTCTCTCAACAACCGATTCAGCAAAGAGTATAAAAACGAAAACTCAGCTTAGCTATATTACAAAGATAGCTCAGCTGTCAGTTTTCCTCTTTTCGTGCTGTACACTGCAGGACGGACATGCACTGAGCACACACACATGAGTATTTTGCCCACCAAAGCAGACACGCCATTGACAATGATTATCGCACATCAGCGTCGGTCCACACAAATGGACTGGCGCCGATCCGAATCACAGTGGATCGGTAATGATTTAATATCAGTACCAAGATCAGTTTGTTCTCTGCTGTCACCCATGAAAATATTCGAGGAACTTGGAACTCGACTCGGAGAATTGCCCACAGAGGTCTTTTTCTCTTCATCTGCCATCTGGCTCACGAGGAAAGGGGCGTTCCTGCCTCTGTGCTAGCTGTGCCATTCCCGTGACTGTGATGCTTGGCTGCAGTGCTACTGTATTTAATGAGTACATACTGTTATGTGGCATGCATTGACTGTTGGTTACACTGACTTACTTTCATCCACACAATCCATGTTTATTTTTTGCCTGTGCATCATTGGTGGTTTTAGGAGTGGTATCTGGCCACAGTTAATCCGGTGCTTCAAGTTCAGTTTTATAGTCTGAGCTGTCAAAGGTGGTGCACGGTGTTAATAAATGTATTTTTACTGGCAGCATTACGCCGATATTCAAGTTACTCAGCAGTCATTTTTCAGTTTTTTTGCCCTGCCGGGACGACTTGTTGCACCGATGGGGATGAAATTTGGTGTCAACTCCTCCATGCCAAATTTCAACCCCATCGGTGCAGAGTTAAGGCGTGGGCTTCCAAAACTGGAAATTTTAACAAATTTTGGAATGTAACTGTCCCCTGGAAGATTTTTACTAAATTTCAGTGTTAGATTGACTTAATGGATTCCAGAGTTATGGGCAAGCGAGTATAAGGCCGTTAGTTTGGTTGTTGTTGTTGTTGCTTTCTAAGTGAATATTGTTTATTTTTCAGATCAAGTATTGCAAGTCCTGCAACGATGTAAGTATTAGTAGTTTTCCATTTAAATTGAATCATTTGTGTGATAATGTTTAAGAATATGTTCATGCCTCTTGCTTAAATGATTACATTTTTGTGATTTTTTTTCAAGTTGCAAGCATTTTTACTAGATATTTACATAGAATATTTTAGTCTAAGCAAAACATCTACACCAGCATGCGCTGCCAGACTCCATGGCCGAATTTTTTGCTTTATAAAATTCAACTAATGAAAAATTTGGCTAATATTCTTCTTGTCCGATATTTTTTGGGGAAAACAAATGTACAGTCACAGTTGTAAAAATGCGGCTGAAATTCAACATCCTGCCCTCCACTGGATGAGAAATGAGTACCAGTCAACGTTTTATGAGGTTGTGTGGATTAAATGCATGGGTGGCAAATAAAACTGATCTCTGGTCTACATTTGCCATACCCAAATGGCCAAGAGATGAGCATCATATGTGATGCACTGTGCAAACCAGCGAGCTTTACTTTACTGTTACTGTGAATGATGTGTTGTCTAGTGCATGGCAGCGCCGCTCCAGCTTGCACGAGCGTCGTGATTCCATCTCGTTGCGTGAGATGCGAGAAGAGTCGCAGAGACTGCAGGAGACGATGCTGCTGAGCGTCAGTGCTGAAGAAGATGATGAAGATGACGAGAAGTTGTCGGAACTTCCTCCCATCACCGTGGTACTTACGTAACTCTCTTGATTCAGCTCCCAATTGCGTCACATGGCCATTTTTCCAGATGAAAATCGGCAGCTGGTTCCCCCTCTATTGGTTGTGTGGCACATTGTTAGAACGCCGGTCTTTGACATTCTTTGACCGGCGAACTTTCCCAGTCCCACGCTCGACCTGTAAGTGATGGGTGACCACTTATATAGTAGTAGTAGTAGTAGAACGTACTGATTAATGTGGCATAAGCTAGGTAAAGTAGCTTCTAGGACACGGTACACAAATATGAGAAAGCAATTTAAAGTGATGGGAAAGATATGGTAAATAAAAATGTTTTAAGTTGTCTCTTGAAAGACGGTAGAGAAGTTGATGCAGTGACGTTAAACCATCCGCTATAAGGTCAGCCGACTAGGCCGACTCAGCCTTTCATCCTTTTGGGGTCGATAGATGAGTAGTAAGCTGATCCAGGGTCGCGTTAAGTAAGTCATCGCTGACTTAAGCGAAGTCAGCTCTTAGTGGTTTTTGCCGTTAAGTAAGTTAGCGATGACTTCGCTGCCGCCAGTGGAAGCAGCGGAAAAAATCTTTGCTGAGTGCTAAAAATAGACATCGTTTGTTTACATTTTGTTTGCGAAGATGTCGGATCGTTTCGTTTTCGACGGTGTAAAAAAGGACTATACTGAGCTTTAAAGTTAATTACATAGCATTGACACTAATTAGTTAATTTGATGGCGTGAATGTGATGTAATAACGATTATGAAGCCGTTGCTAATAACATCTCGCATCGAATATTTAATACGTAAGCGCTACCTTTGCTACTTTCCGTTAAGTGCGTCCTAAGCGATTTCACTCAGCAGTTTTAGTCAGCGATGACTTACTTAACGCAACCCAGATGTGCGCCACGTTGCTCAGGCGACGCCATATGGTGAATGCTTACGAAATGCATGCAGAATGGCTCATTCCATTCGTGGATAAACGTGTGGGTGGCAGGTAAAACTGTGTGAACCCCATGCCATTCAGCCACGTGTCATTCCGCTGGTGACTGTTAAGTCGAGTCTAAGCGTGGGACGGTGTGCATTTGCATTTTGATCATCCTGCTGCACATGCCCCGTATGGACTTTAGGGTGGTAATGCGCCGTGATTCACGCGTTGATTTCGGCGCTATATAAGTTGTTTGTTTGTGTCTTTACTTAACTTCCTTCTTCACTTTCTTTTTATTTGCTTTCTTACTTATTTACTTCCTTATTTGTTTACTTCCTGACTTATCTATCTACTTCCAGTATGGACCCATTCCGTTTGTGGGCCAGAGGTTGTAGGAGGCGACCAAACCTGGCTTTATTTTTTGGGTTAATTTTATGTTGTAGTATATTTTGTTATGGACACGTGTTTGCTTTTGTTGTGTTTGATTTAGTTTTTCAGTACTAAGGCAAGAGATTGGCTGGGAAGAACGTCTCCAAAATAACCTATTTTGTGTACTGTGGGAGGTAAAATCTTAACTCAGTCAGTTAGTGCATTCAAGAGATTGTACTCATTTGAGTTTGTCCAAGTCATGACAGTGATTTCTGTTGGTGTGTCCGGCAGACAATTACTGTTCCATCACTGCAGTCTGCTCCAGCTGCTCCGGCTACTGCTCCGGTCCAGGCAACCGGAAGTGCACATCCGCTTGCAAGGGCCGTGTCGTGCCCTCCTCCAAGCACTGGGGAAGACATCTCCCCAGTAGTCAACGGCCACGAACCGGAGACGAAACGTTTGAAGTCGATTATCAAGAAGACCATGTCGAATGGCAACACTTACAACCAGTCGGGAGATTCTATTGCTCCCAGTGGAACGTCCGATTATACAAAGCAGACGTCCGTATCTTCGAAGTCGTCCGTTGGATCAGAGAGGAAAGGGCTTCGCGGACGAAGCTGTTGTATTTTATCTTAACTGGCGTTCCATACTGATGTTTGTTCATTCCTTTGTGTCGTTGAAAATTCCTAGTTTTAGCATTGCTACATAGTGTCACTCGCTGCCTTTCATTTTTTGACCAGTTTACCAAACCGGTTGACGTGTCACGGAGGTTTTCTGCTTGGGTATATGAGCTCGCATTATTAACCAGTTTTTGGATATTTAGCTGTCTAGTTCGGGCATGTTACAAACACAGTAGTTTGTGTATTGTTGCATTCGGTGCTAGTGCTCTCTGATTCAAGTTGGACATAAAACGCTGCTATAACCTTTCCAGGATTGAAATAAGTAAGTTAGTAGGTAAAGACATTTGTATTTACTCGTGCATTTTTCTGCTGTGTGATCTTTTTATATTCTTATTTTACTAAAACTGCACTTATCGGCTGATATCCTTTCGTTTTGTTCCTGATTTTTCTGTTGACAGTCGGCTCATGATAGTAACATAACCGCTTCTTTGCAGAAAAAGAACATATGCTTCAGATTAAGCAGAAACTAGTGATGCTCAAAATGCAGTCAAAAGAAATCCAAATAGTATTGTTTGACAACGGCATTACCAGTTTGTTTGGGGCTGCATTATCAGAATTTGTTGTAATGACTTGAAGTAGCACAAAGCAGCTTGATTACACTGATGCCTTTGCTAGGGTGAAGAGCTTGCGTTACTGTGAATTTGATAGTATGTCTGGAATTTGTCGTACACTGCGTTCAACTGGAGCCCGATTTGCAAAGTAAAACTGTCAAAATAATCTTCTTAACAGTCTTCATTCAGTGTTGCCGACAGATTGTGGTCGACTCTGTTGATAGCTGCTTGTCTTTGACGCGAAAATCCTTAAAATGACAAAGAGTTGAGTTTAGGATAACGTCGAGGGAACCAGATAAGTTCCATCATTTTGTAGGAGAGAAACTACTTATATGGCCATAATGTCATCCATTGCGATGCAATTCAGTGAATAAAAGTTAAAATGTGCCGTACTTATTACTGGAGCATAGGCTGTGGTACTCATCTACCTTCTTAGACTATTAACCCTTTTACTGCCAGACTGGAAAAACAGTATAATACGTGGTCAGTGTATGGGTAATAGCCAATACTGCAGGCAGCATTATATCAGATACCACAGTTATAAGTATAGCCTACCTAGCGTCGCCGGATTCATCCGGCAGTCTGGGGATTATTATTTATTTCCTCCACCGGAAATATCCGGCGGGCAAGGCAGCCCGTAGGTGGATATACCACAGAGGCTTCGTTGCATGGTCAGAGTAATGCCAGGCCTACAGTTCCCTTCCTGGAGCAATACCACTGCACCTTGACCGATACTCAATTTCACGTCCTGCAGAGGGTAGAAGGCTGAGTAGTGCTGAGTGGTTGGTGACATACAAAGATGGTGTATGGGCAAATCTCAGTACCAGTAGTGCTTGACATACAGTGAGATCATTGATTTGATGAGTATTCAAACTGATGTTTGATAGGCTGTGTATGACTTCCTGTTAGTGGTTTCTAACAACCAGTGTATATGTTTTGCACCATTTCTGAGATTTACATTTTTCTCAACGTTCGTATTGAATTCTTTTGATTTTACCACTTTTCTGTGAACTGGGAACCTCGTATATGACCGCAAGTGATTTTTGTTAGTCCTTCCGGTCGAATGTGACAGTGAAAATAACAGCGTTCATGTGACTTGTGAGTACTGCAGCTGATTTTTTACATGGTACTTGCTGTATTGTTCCAGCTTTTGTCACCAAATAGGTTTCAGCTGGTGGAAATGACCTCCAAAAGTTACCATTTTTGTCATTTGATACATTATGAGACTTTAATTAGTATCCTGTATTTGTCTTTATCGGAGACGTAATGAGTTATTGGCGGAAAATCACAGTACGGTGCCACATACTTAAAACTGGAATTCTTAATGAAAGTTGTAATTTATGCAGTAATTTAAGACACCTTTCTGATATTCTTATGAGACCTAAATTTTTATCAGTTTGGCATTAGTAGTAAGCAAGTAACAGCCAAGCAGGTTGTCACCAATTGAAAATTAACATAAGAAAATCCTTGAACTTCTCGAGAGCTGTATGCACAAAGAACGGTACAACAGACTAACAAAGATTTTCTGACGAATTTTTTGAGTTTTTTAAATTTTAAGTATTTTTTGTAATTGTGACCCCAGAATTGTATTTGTATGCAGCTTCTTGATCGGTATATGTAAACCTGTCTCATATATTGCTTGCTTTCGTTTCTGCCAAACCCATAGTGGATGTGTTGTGTGTATATTGTGAATTCCTTTTTGTACATGTGATTGCATTGTCTATAGGTTTACAACTTTTGTTTAGTTTTTAGTTTTTTATCCACACGCGCCGATAGGCAAGGTGTGGATATATCATTTACTGTTTGTGTGTTTGTACAGTTATGGATTTTTCCGCCCAGGATAAAGCTAGCGGCATCAAATTGTGCTCGGCGGTTCATCGGCGTACAAGGCAGGGAATCTCACATTTTGGGGAACTTAGCTCCCCCAGAAGCCCGAAATTGTTCGAATCGGTCAGCGCGCGGGCCACTCCCACTTGCATGTAAACAATCCCACAGAGATGCACCGACATAAACATCACGCTAGAGATGTGCCATTCGTGAAATCGCACAGTGTGTGGACATAGGATCGGCGTGTGTCGATATATGTCGGTCCCACTGACATAAGTTCTTGTTGTAGGCATTGGTTGTTGTTAAAGAGAATGTGAAAAAGTGCTGGTGTGTCTGAAGAGGATACACCAGTTTGGAACAAACAGAGATGTAAAATCAATCAGGCAAATCAGTTAATTGAAAATAGCCAATCAAATATTGGATGTATGTTTATATCTTTGCTGGAGGAAGCATTCGTTCCAGGTGCATGCATATGATGCGATATTGGCATCATTCTTGCGGTTGAGTCCCATTATATTCTCAATTTTCTTTTCTGTGACTTCAGAGTTTATGTATTTCTGCAAAGATGGTGTTGCTGTATTTACTTCCCGGGAGGGATGTAAAGTATTGTGATCAGTGTGTCTGTTTGTCTGCCTGTCTGCTCACATATTTCAAAAACCACACGTCCAAATTTCACCAGGTTTTCTGTACATGTTACTTGTGGCCGTGGCTTGGTCCTCCTCTGATGACAATGCGATATGTCACGTGCTTCCAGTTTTGTGGATGACGTCATGTTTCCGTGTGATGGAGGCTACAGGCTTAAATCAAACACATTGCATATATCTCGTACAGTTCGCCAGGTGGCGGTACCAGTCAGACGTCAGACAACGTTGTTTGGTCGAGCTCGCCAGGTGGCGGCACCTGGGGGTGACGTTTGCCGTCTCCGACTGCATCTAGTTTGAGATTGAATTTATTCAACCGTAAATAAGTGCTTATGTCATTTTAATGTATGTGCTTACTGACTGCATCCATTAGTTAAAGTGTTATTAGCAATAATTAGTAATTTTTATTAGGTGTCAACAAAAACCATATAGTAGTTGTATGTTACTTAAAACCCTGCCAAATGAATTACAAGCTGCATTATTTTGGATGCCAGCCAATAAGCGAGAGATTTTTCACTGTTTGCTGGATCAAGGCATTATAATTGATCATGTATGTTATGGTTGAAATTTTTGTTGCTTTTGTGTTGCTTTCTTAAATATTGTTTGTGTACGGCTGCTGATAGTAATTGGTGTTTTGTTGCCGTTGGTTTCTACTGTAGGCTCATTGCATTGTGATGTAAACAATGATGCCTTTTCTGCCATTTGAATGATCGAATGTGACATCTGTCATCTGGGACTTTTACTGACACGATGTAGCAGTTTTCGCAAAATGCCGTTCTTTATGCCACCAAATTGCTTGCTGTAAAACGTGCAGCCTAAAATCATTCTCAGCATGAATACTATTCCCATAAAAACGTTGGCAAAGGTGAAATTATTATCAAAATATTGACAAATACGATGTATTGTAATCCTAAGGAGTGGCAGAACCTAATCATAATGAGTGGTAGAACCTAAATTGTGATGAATGCACTGTTGCATGGTAATCAACCCAATCTTCTCATACTCTGGCCCAGCTTACTGCCACTGACAGTTCATGATTCATCGATGTCACTGACTCTGTTCTGAGCTCGACTAAAGACTGAAATGTTTTGTAGAGCCTACGATAGATCATAGCGCCTCCGTGACAGTCTAGGCTGTAAGCTGGTGCACGAACATAAATATCTCTACATACATACATACGCTACCAGGGGGTGGAGTGGGTAGGTCTCATACCTCGGGTGGGAGGTCCCCGGATACTTCTTTTGGCTTTTACCTAAGAGAAGCATTTCAAAGCTATACCAACGCGGAAAAGATATCATACAACGAGAGTCCTTAGGCACTGATATGTTATAGGAACGAAAGAACAGCAATTACACAAGATATCACATTGAACCGATAAATAGGTCTTGTGGTGGTTGGTTAGTTTCCACCCTGTTGTAGGCGCTAGTGTAATTACTTAAATGAGCCTCCCCTGTCCTTTCTGATTTTGGGTCGCTGCTAAACAAAAAGGCAACGAGGTCGGGAGGTTACTGTATCGTTAGTCATCCTTTAACCGGCGGAACTGAATCTCCACCCAAGACCTTGCCCCCAATATAGTCTAGTTTTATGCTGAAAGGTACGTTAATCTCCCAACCACCTGACACCACCACTGTTTCATATTTGAACAGAAATTGAATATACATCTACGGGTGATAGTCCGTCGTCTTTGACAGCGGCATCTAGCCTACACTGCAGTTTTAATGATGCCAGCAGTGATAAAATCGGAGAATTGAGAGTGTCATTGGAATGTGTCCAAAGGCTTTGTTTTAGTGTTTTGAACCTGGATAATCCAGTCCCCCTCTGTTTCCTCCTGCACGTGTTCCGGAAGAGCCTTTTGTGATGACTGACAGGCCGGATGTCTTTCCTCTCATCCAGCCGACAGTGTTGAAGCACTTGAAGCACCGACCCCTAACGAGATACATGCATAATGTGATGATTCTTATGTCATACCCCCTAAGTTAGGAGGCGCGGCGGTGGCGCAACGGGTAGAGCGTTAGATTTGCAATCAACAGGTCGTGGGTTCAAATCCTACTCCGGCAACAACCTTTGGCAAGTTGTGTCACCAAGCGGTATAACTTGGTGCCAGCCAAGGGGCGGTGATGCTGAGCGGCTAGGAAGGCAAACGCGGGCCAGTTGGAAAGTAATGGCAGCCTACCGCCGGGTGGATGACTTATAGTCACCTGCGGGCTGACTGCATGCACACCGGGATCAGCTCTGGGCCCAACGCTCGGTAACGAGTATGGGAAGCCTTTTTCACCCGTTAACGTAATAAGTGTCGGGGCATTATGCCATGCCCCTTGAGGGAAGGGACATTACTTATAGGTTTTATTTGGCTATAATCATGCAATGAATTGGATAATGGCGTTAATGGTTTGCCTAGGTTCTTTCGTCTTATATGTTTTTGGCGAAACTGCGACAGTCTATTGGCGGCACTATAGTAGCGACTACAATCATACGTTAACAACTGTGTGTATGTGTGTGTTGTATATGTATTTAATAAGCGTGTAAATCATACTAATTAAAACGTAGATTAAAGCCAGCTTACTGAGCAGAACGTGTCACATTTTCTCGATCTTCACTTAGTAAGGCCTCCATTCTTGATCGCGTTGTAGATGGAGCGACTGACAACTGAAGAATTGTATATCATGTGCTGCTGTAAGTGTATAACTTGGTGCTAATGGCCTGCGATGCATCCATGTGCACATTTTGCTGACTGCACATTGCACCGATCGTGTAATAATAATGCTGTTACTGCTAGCATCATGTACTGTTACTATTATTATCACTATTGTTATCACCCAGGCTACTGCAGTCGCGGGGGTAGAGTTTTACCTCCGTTTGTCTGTATATCAGTCTGTTTTTCCGCACGATATCTCAAAAACTGATGCAGCTAGAATCACCAACATTGACATAGAAATCGTTCCAACGAAACGCATTCATTTTGGTGTCAAAAGGTTAAGGTCATGTCTTAAGGTTAAGGTCACGAATCACAAAAGCATTGCCAGCGTGGGTCTTTGCACTCTTTTGAGTGCTGGCTTTTCTAGTTACATTTCCTGTAATGATTAGTTTCTAGGCTGTCAGCCATTCTTCGACGATATAGCCACTTTTGACAGATGTCACTGTCTGAGGTAGCCAACTGCGCGTAACATAGTTAATTGTCACGGTTGCTCAATTAGCTGGTCTCTCTCGACGTTAAGTGTTGTGATCAGCTGGGCAGGATTTCACTGAACTATGGCCAAAAATTACACACGGTCTAGTGAGTGCATTGTGCGTTTTGCTTTCGACTTGTTGCTGTAGCAATGTCATGTGTGTTTGTTGCTATACTTGCTGAATATTCCCGTGGAGTAAAGCCGCACACTACACACAGTCCATTAACACTGGTGTAATTTTGGACATCCATGTTCACAGGAAATGTGAACAGGTTCCCACGAACATGGATGTACAAAATTGCACCTGTGTCCACTCCACATAAATACAGGTAGTGTTCTCTGAGCTTCGGGTCTGTTTTATGTCACTCGATTGGTTGGTTCGCCTGTTAGGATTATGTCACTTTGATCCCAGGTAATGTAACACTGCCTCGGACCTAACTGAATAAGCAGCAACCAACAGTACATGCTTGAGTTTTGTAGTGAAATCGCTTGTTCGTTGGGTACTGTTGTGGTAGCAATGCATTTGCTGCAGCACTAAAGATGTGGTTGTAAAAACGACCAAAAACCAAAGTGATCGTAGCGTGGTTGGTCACGCAGGAGAAACCTGTTAGCTTGCAAGCAGACTGCAGACAGAGATGGTCACTCGGTAAGCCATGATGGGCTTCATGACATTTTGGGTCACGTGAATTAGTCTGAATATTGGGTGTTCGAAAACCCAGACTGGCTGACCACTTGTTCAGAAAAGCTAGAAATGAGAGAGAATTTAACAGCTGTCGGGGACTTAACGATATGTCAAGGAAAAGTGGGGAATTCTTGTTGGGGAAAACTTTTTGTTGCTGACTTGACGTTTGAGGCTACACCTTTGTTGTGTAAACTATTGGGGGCCGCCTTGTGTCACCTGTTTTAAGGATTTTTCTGCTTATTAAATTATTGTGAACATTTCTGTAGAATAAGTGTGTTGGTAGCACTGACAATAATGTATGTGTGATGTTGGTAATGCAACATGCTGCGAAGATTCGGGGGAATTGCACAATGTCTGGAGAGTGCTCATCCTGACCAACAGATTGCCGACATTGTCCTCATGCTGTCAAAAGCCTCACCCTCGAGCAGGCAGTATCTGAGTAATGATGAATGTCTGAAGGACAGGAGAGATAACGGGTTGTGTGCTGTATTGTGTAGGACAGTTGATCTGCACACAGGTAATCTTTTCTTGCTGATTACTGTTGGATCACACTTAGATTTAGTATTTTGTGTGCGTCATTTATATTTTGATAAATATGTGGCCGTTTGTCATTATGTGATTTGAATAATGATTGTCGTGTCATGATAAGAGTTATACTTGCGTACATTGATTGTGAAAAAAGCTCAGGCATGTCAATATTATTTGCTACTTGGAACAGAGTTTAATTCAAATATTTTGAAGAAAGCAGAAAATTGTAGTTATACAATTTTATAGGTGGTAGCACAACAGTGTCGCTTTTGCCATTTGCAAAAAACGTCGCTATTAACTGCTGTTTATTCCTTGCCGTTGTGTGTTGTCTGATTGGCACATCATAGATTTTTAGTACATGCTTAGGCAACAGTGATGTAGCAGTTAACTGATTATGGTGACGTATGTGCTAATCTGAGGGCTTCATATTGAATTTTGTTGGACATTTGTTTGGTGTGCAAGTATTTGTTTTAGTAATTTAGAAATTGTAACATATGTCTGCTGTTCCTTTACAAAATATTGTTGTTGTTGTTATTATTATTATTATTATTTTATTATACAACATCGCATGAATTGCGTAAGATGCTGGCTATTGCTACAGAAGGAGTAGCATGATCGGTCTGTGTGTGTGTGTCATCTGTCTGTGTGTCTGTCTGTTGGTAAAGTTCGTGATTTTATGTAGTGATAGAAGTAACACACCAATTTTCAGAAACAACCAAAATATGGCCGGTTACTTCTAAGGTGGCAACCAACCCATGTTGGATTCTCTTGTGGCCATTCAGTCGCGTCTGTTTGTCCACGCTCTAACAGGGAAACGGCTTGAGCTATCAACACCAAACTTGGTACACGTATGCGTACACGTATATATAGCACTCGCGCGGCATGCATTGACCGAGAGGTCAAAAGGTCAAGGTAACATGATTACAAAAAACCTTGTGACCATGACCCGTATAGCGTAACCCAATACGCTGCTGTGCTACCTGCGGCCGTTAGCGGCGTGGGTCTACATGTCGATATGACTGCTTGTTTTCTACTTGAATTATGGTTATATTTTTGGATAATTGGTCTGAATACCTGTCGGCAGAACATGAATGGTATGTGCTGACTGATTTGGCCGAGAAATTGGCTTGCTTTTTGTAGTATTCTTTGATAGAGCTTGTCGAACGTTCGGTGTCTTTTGACACGTCGCTGTACAGCCTGCCACTTTTGCTACAACAATAATGCTGTACATTTTAATACAGTATATTACGGTATATACAGTATATTATGGTATGTGGTATATGTGTTTTCATTAGCAATAATCAATTGTCTGAGGAAATTATTGTTCACTTTCTGAAGTGAAATTCTACAGGGTATTGCTGCACATTTAGAGACGTGACAGTTATATAACATAAGTTGCAGTAATACTGTTAACCTGATAGCAGCATACTGATTGTTGTGTTTGTACATACCAATGCAGTGATTATTATTATTATTATTATTATTATTATTATCGTTAGCTGACCATGCACATTGTGCTTTGAGACTTGCTGCAGTTGGTAGGTTTATATGCATAGGACGTAAACAGCTTGTAGCTTATATTAGTTTAGCGAGAAATTACACAATAAAACTTTGTGCATTGCTGTTAGACAAGCCCTTAATGCAAGAAGGTGCTAACTAACTCTGCGTTTTGGGGTTTCGAGAAAAACAACGTTCAAAGTTTTGTGAGTAAAATGGCATTGTTGTGTAGAGTGAACATAATATCATATAAATTTCATTTTGTTGATGCAAAGATGTGTGGTAACGTGAAAGACACTGATGTATTGCAGTATGTTGGCTATACATTGTAAAAATTGCAGTTGACATCTTGTTCGTGAAACACAAAACTCTCGTTGACAGTCTTTGTTTCCTGCACTTAAGTTTTTTTTACCGCGCGACGCTATGCTAGCACGGTATATGCTGTCATCGTGTGTCTGTCTGTCCATTTGTCTGTCATAAGTCGGAGTTCAACTTGCATCATTTTTGTGTAATTTAACAAAAGCATGATCGTGTTGGTGTGCTTTTAGTTTCAGGATTAATATTTTGCCCCTGATAAAATTTTGCACCTTCTTGTACTCAGTTGTGTATTAATACTAGTATAATTTAGCCGCTGCTTGATTATGTTGTATCTACACATTACTTTGACTGGATACGTGTCATTGATGTTCTTCGCTATTCGCTCAAAGTTTCTCAAAAGGCTTTTTTCTTATTAAAGTGATTCTCTGTTTTAAGTCTCATTTCAACACTGTTTGAACCGTTGTTGACATAACCCCGCCGCTAGTAGTGATGATAAAATTGGTGACTTAATGGTACTGTGGAGGTACGTTGGTTTGTCTTTGTCACTGCATCATTCCGGACCATTTTGTGCTGTAACAGCTTCAGTTAGTTTTTCGAGTCGTTGTTTGTATGGTGATCTGTATATTGTTACAAACACATACTGTGATGCGAATGTCCACGAACTGGTCGCCGATAGTTTCAACGCTAGCACCGTACGTTCGATTTGAAAGACAGGAACTTGTGAGTTTCTGAAGCAATAAACCTGTGACGATGACGGTAATTTGTAACGAACGCTATACGAATGCACTCGTCCACAACGCCCTGGTTTAAACTGCACCAATTATACTTGCGATTAACCGTGTTTGTCAACTTGTTTGTGACTGTTTGTGTTTTAAATGTCATCAACATGGTGTAAAAGAAGTTGGAAGGTGCTGAAACTTGTACTGCTGTTACTCCGAAACTGTCTGTCACGTCGTGAATCATCTTGCAGGCAAACCAAGTGACCATTTGCCAGTTCAAGATGCTTCAGGGCAGAGGTTAGATATACATCATTACTAGCAATCAGAAAGATGATGGAGGGAGTACTAGGAGGTTCCAGCTTTTTTAAACCCACTGATTCAATTTTATTTAAATAACGTGACACATCTTAACAGTACGACATCATGCTGCACAAAACGGAGATCCTATCGTGACCACAGATTACTGTGACGTCACTTCATCCTGTATAACTAGATGGCTGTATTGTGTGGAATGCCCACAATACAGTATTCGGCTCGAGGCGCTCGGCTGTCTGTGCGCAAGCTATTTACTTCCTGCATTCGACGAGGCCTAGTGTCACGTGACTTAACAGTCGATGGTCATTGGCTACCTGCGACTGACTGATATCAGGGTCATCTGCCGTGTTGTCAACCCGCGTTGGACGTCGCAGAAAATTTCAAGAGGTTTTTTGTACGGAGTGTACAGGCCAGGGGAATAAATTTAAATTGATTCCAACGGTAAAAATGGAAACTAGAAATCCCGTAGAGGGTTATTTTAGTAGTGAATTTCCGGCGATCTGTAATCATATTGCGGAGTTTGGCGGCCTGAAGTCGCAAGACATTAAAGAAATTTTGAGAAATTTATGCGTTTTTGGAAAAAAACGACCGCTTATTGTTAAATTTTCAAAATTTTGTTCTGAAAGTTTTTATCGTGACATCGATCGACGTTTTGTGTTCAAATTTCGTGAAATTTGGCCAACGGAAAATCGGTGAAATCGTACGTTGCTTACTTGACTAAAATACGCCTGGCTCTCCAGCTGTCGCTACTGTGCGGATCGCACCGAAAATCTGCTAGGGCCAGCCCCGCCAATGTACTCAGTGTGCTCCAGATTTCGTCCAAATTGGTTCACTGTCGACGGAGTTATAGCCGAACGCGTGAACATCGCCAAAACGCGCCGTAAAGGTAATCCAATATTCGGCTGAAGCCTAGCTTCGAGCCGAATAATAACGAAAGTTCAGTGCGATGATTAAAGCTACTGTTTTCAACACAGTAGGCCTATAAGTATAAACTAAATTCTGTTCCATCACCTCCTGTACATTTAGCAGCTTCAAACGTCTTTATACTTTGAAACAAGCTCGTACGAAATGAACATAAATACATTAATCACGCTCGGCGTAAACCCATATTCATCGTGACTGGCAGCTGCTTAAAATTCTAAAATATCGAGTAAACTATATACAGTTGAACTACATGTACACGCCAATGCAAGATCTTGGGCACTTGCACGCTGCTTTCTAAAGTTGCCCCTAAAATTGCCAAAGTGCCCAGAATATTGTAGCACTTACTATACAGACGCACATCTGAACGATTGCTCTATCTGGACCACTTAACAGATATTTTCCATTATATAGTCGTCGTCGTTCTGTACACTACAGCACCCGGCCAACTCATCGGCCGTGCATGGAAATCAGATCAAGAACAACCGTCCAGTCGTGGCACTGTCGTGCGGTATAGCAGGGCGTTCCATCCCCCTCATTGGTAGAGGCAATTCCCCCTTCCCCTCCCTTCCCCGGGGCCCTACCCCCTAAACTAGCTAGGTGGTCTGGGGGAGCGCTGTAAGCTCCCCCAGACCACCTAGCTAGTTTAGGG
>Ga0209780_1000748_pt1 | contig 18948 bp, 8 predicted proteins | sample WorMetexBAHAMAS2_FD_187384 | JGI IMG/M metagenome (GOLD analysis project Ga0209780, IMG submission 187384) | Marine gutless worms symbiont microbial communities from Max Planck institute for Marine Microbiology, Germany - Inanidrilus exumae... | ecosystem: Host-associated > Annelida > Digestive...
GGAGTTATAGATGTACAAAGTGGTGAATCAGAAGAGGAAGAAGTGATGGGTGAAGGAATAGGTGAGCAGGAGATGGAGGAACTGGTGCCAGAATGAGGTTTACGAAGAGAGAAAGGAAAAAAAATAAAATGCATAAAATCGCATCTACACTTCAACATTTACTCATCATATGCCATAAATAAGTCCTATTGATTTCGACTTTTAGACACTGGATTTCGTATAGGCCTATGTGTTGTGGATTTCTATGTTCAGGCAGGTGGCTTTCGTTCATTTTATGGATTTCGTGGATTGCAATTTTTAGGCAGTGGATTTCGTATTTCATTGGCGGAATTCGATATTTAGGCACTAAAGTGAATAAACCTAATGAACCCATATGTGGCTAGTATGTAGTGTGTAGATTTTTAGACGCATGCTATGTACTGTATTGGTTAGGGTTAGTAGGGTGAATAGTGGGCAAACTATCTAGTTTTGCACATAACTGTCTGACCGTCGTTTATCGCAACACTTCCAACTGGCCATGTCTAGTGATCAGTGTGCCTGTATGTATGTTTGCTTATATATTTAAAAAACATATCCAAAACAAAATTAACAAAAATTTTTGTGTATGTTATCGGAGGCCATGGATATGTCCTGCTTTGATGACACTGCAATACATTATTAGGATACGATTGAAGACGATTATGTTTATGGCCATGGTCGACTATGGATGCACGTATGTACACATTTGAATGAGTTTACAGCTAGATGGAAAGTACTCTGAGAGAGGAAAACTCCCCACAAAAGCAAAATTTGGGGTTTTTGTCGCCAACGCTTGGCAACACTTGCCACACCTACTATTTTGCGTCCCGCTAGTTCTGAATTTCCCGACGGAGCGATACTGTAGACAATCGCCGGTTTACGGAGTTTTTTGACTGTTACTTCCACATCCCCCTACTGATCGTAACGAAACAAGAACTTGGTCTTCCATTTCTCCCTAGGAACCTTCCCATAAAATTCGGTACAAATCCATCCACAATCTTTTTAGTTATCATGGTCACAGACAGACACACACACAGACACACAAACCAACGCCGGTAAAAACATACTCCCTTGCTTTCGCGGGAGAATAATTATCATGCAAGTGTTGACTATTCTGAGCTTTATGAGCTTTTGTTTATCACGACACTGGCATTGTTATCACTTAACTGAAACATTGCAGGTTGATGATGCTGAATATCAAAACTTTTTTCGGCAGTTAACAGACGTAGTTATAGAAACAAGCCTTGTGCAATGCCTTGTGTATCAGAGTTTGACCTCGCCACAAATACGGATCGGACCTATTCAGTAATAATTTTACTTTACCAGGATCGGCCGATTTAGTACCCGATTCTGTAGTGATGAACGGAGACGAGCCATTCAGACCGAAGACCAAAGGAGACACACCACCACAGAGTGGTTATACCAGCAATTAAGACGTTGTGCTGTGGGTGACGCTTGTTATAGTTAATCCCTGCCTCGCCGTCACTGATTACTGTAAATTGAATCTGCGCCGATCTGTTTTTGTAGATCAGTGCTGATTCGGTTTACAGTGGATCGGTAATGGTTCAGTATCTCTGCCAAGATTGGTTCAAACTCATATTGCACATACTGGCATTGTCATCTGTCACGCGGAATTAACGAATATTTTACATCGTATGAAGCCGTCACAGTGCATTACGAAGCTTGTTTGTAATGCATTTTGAATGAATGAATAGTGTGGAATTGTTGCATTTGCATTCAATAAAAGATAATCTGTTATGTCATGTGTTTGATTTTCTAATATTTGACACACACAGTTCATGTGCTTGATCAGGTTTTAACTTACTGAGCTACAAGTTGCACACTGTGTAATTTCGCCTTGCAACGTCAGGATGCAGAAGAATGGAAATTCAGCAGTGCTTGCTGCTGAGAACATGCAGCGCAACGAGAGTGAGCCACTTCTAGATCTGAAGAACACACGCAGTGCAAAGCACGTTGAAATATGTGTCCCTGCAATCAGCAATGCTGCTAATAATGCAGCTGCAGGCGCTGGTGATGGAGCCACTTATCGCATGCGCTCTGGTGCACAGCGCAAGGATCGCTCGGCAAAAGATCGTTATTCTAAAGATCGATCGTCTCGTTCTGATGAACCCCGTCCAAGAGAAATGTCAGAAACTGGCAGCACAGAGTACTCTTACTCTGAGACAGGTGTTGTAGTGGCACTGGGTTTTATATTGTTTTATATAATTTATATTGTTTTATATTGTCACCGATGTTTTTGTTCATGTCAGATGACAGTTTTTTAGTTATCTTCTAAGCAATAATCCAAAGATCTTACTAATTTCAAGCGTTCCTGTGTCTATGTATGTTATATTTGTATCTTGTGTTTTGTGTGTCTGTTTAGCATCATATACAGGTAGTTCATCAGAAGAGGATGACATTAATCCACGGGAAAAGTCACAGGTATTTGACTAGGATTTTTAAATGAAATGCATGGAGCAGGATTTGCGTGAATGGCAGAGCTGAATTTATCCTTCATTTGCCACTTGATAATGTTTTCCCTTTTTTTCTTAAGAAATACCCAGCGGATTGGGGAAAATCAATTACAGTCCCACTACATGTGAAAAAAGACCCAAGATAGAATGCGGGTGATTAACAAATTTGCTGCTGACCTACTACTACTACTACTACTACTACTACTACTACTACTACTACTACTACCATAGACTCCTATGACTACTACTAATGAAATTTATATAGTGCACTAGGTCAACATTGGTCTACCAGCAATCACAGAAAGTGCCTATGGGGAAAAAACTATGAAAAGTTAGAGAAAGGCTTAAACAATGAGATATTTAAGCAGTTTGATAAGTTTGAATATCTTTGAAACAATGACATAATATATTGAATATGTCAAAAGATGCAAAACATATTGGACTGGGAAATAGCAAAATGAGGAATTGAAAGAATGTTACAAACTGTCTTAAAACAAAGTTGAATGAAACACCTGCATGTTAATGCTTATGAAAAGAAGACGAAAGAATGTTGTCAAAAGAGATGAGTTGATTGAGGAGTAGGGATGTGAAAAACGAATTTTTCCATAATCTATATTCGGTTCCATAGAATCGGTTAAAAATCGATAATCGAATTGTGACCAATGTGACGACTCCCGTTGTAGCGTGGATGCTGAGACGAAACAAAGGAAATTGGTCATGCTATGCCAACGCGGCCACTGCAGTCTTCCTGCATGGGTAGAGATGAAGGATTACCGCCTTCTCACACGCTAACTTTACAGACTGTTAGGCGTACGCATGCGGCATAGGCCTGCGCACGCCGTCGACGCCGGCGTAGGCCTACGCTGGCCGGCGTAGCAATCTAGATACTAGAATTAGTGGTTTCTTTCTTCTCATTTACTACTAATATATTTTGTAGTAGTTTATTGTATTATATAGCAATTTAGCCCTTCAAGGCTGCAAGTGTGTTCTAATAAAATCAGTTGTCAGTGTATCTGGTGACGTCTGCTATCAGTATCACCCGCCACTAGTGAGGCCGTGACTTCGTGAGTGTATCATAAGTTAGGGGTCAGCACTCCGTCCAAATCGAGTCCTGGGATTGGCGGATCAACGAAACTTGGGAATAAGAAAGTAGCATTCCTACTTGTTGTGTTGCGCAGTGCTGTGAATTCGGTTGCTTTGGCCTTTGACGAGACGACGTACATGCACTAAAAAATCAGACACGCACATCTGATAGTGTGTTCCCTCATGCCTGCGCAGTGTCCACCTCCTCCACTAAGTATCGTCGCTATTGACACGTCTTTACTGGGGAAGAAAGCAGGAATTTTGGTCAGTCAAGGAAGGTTTGATATTCACAAACTAAATGCCAGAGAAGTAGTAGACTTGGCCAGGTATGGCTCAATTTGGAGGCAACTTGTAGCAACCTCATCATCGACAGGGTGTTGGTGAAATAGAAGATAAAAGAATGTCTAGTGTATCGATGTACTTGTAGATTGTAATAGTTATTGACTACCGCAAGGTATTTTGTTGTAATTGATGTCAGCAAAATTCAAAAGGCTCTTCCGACTTTTGTGTCCGCAACATTCAGCAAGCCGCCTTTGGACGGAGAGAATTGGAAATAGCAGAACAAGGTTAATGTGTTGATTTTCATTTCTGAAATGTATATTGTTAGTTCTTATTTCTTACAAACTGTCAGCAACCGAATGTGTTTCACAGTGTACTTTTATTTGTATTTTTTGAAGAAAGAGTGTTTTCAATTGGATTGTTATGTATATTGTGAGTTGTAATTTATAATTTATCTAGAAATGCCTGGTCTGATGGCATTGCGGAAAAGAGCTCAAGGCGATAAGCCTTTGAATGGAGCGAAGATTGTAGGATGCACACATATCACTGCACAAACTGCTGTACGTTTTCTGTTTTTCATCATGTGTGCTCAATTAGATCAGTTTGCAGTGAGAACTAGGCCATGAAGAAGTCTCGTGACAGTTTGATGCTGATCCCTCATTACGTCAAGTGTTCTCCCTAAGTGATAAATGTTTTATATGTATGATATACACTGTCATTTATAACGCATGCTGCTATGCTAGCACGGTATGTGCTGTCGTCATATCTGTCCATCTGTCTGTCACAAGCCGGCACTTTACCAAAATGGCTAAATGTAGGATCACTCAAACAATGCCATGCGATTGCCCAGGGATTCTAGTTCTTTGATGCCACAAATCTCGGCAAAATTCCAACAGTGTCACCCTCTACGGGGGCGCCAAATAGAGGTGGGTGGTTTCAAATTGGCGATTTTCGACCAACATCTCGCTATATCCCAGAAACCGTGCAAGATATGGACATAGTTACTATGGAACCCTAATAGGAACTCTTATGCGCTTTATCAAATGGCGCTATTTCCAGTTACCTTGAGTGACACCTAACTGCCTGAAACCACTCGCTTTTCGCTATTTTGTGTCACCTTTTCTATCTTTGTAGTGGATAGAGATAGAAATTTTAAATTTGGTAGATAGGTTGATCGTAGTAAGTGCTAGCCAATGGAGGCAAACTCTACCCTGTGAAAGGCGAGTTATCAGGTCACGTGAACTATTTATATTTCATTGGGCACCAACCGTATCTCCAGAATGGCTGAAATTAGAGTGGTCAGATTTTGCATGCATGTAGGCTGTGTCAAGTGTCAGCATATGGATAACCAGTCACCCTTTAAAGGGGTGTGGTCACTGTCACGTGACCCACTTTAAATTTTGTCGCCCGAACGATATCGCTGGAATGGCTGTAGCTAGAATCGTCAAATTCTGCATACAGGTAGACTGTATCAAATCCTAGCCTATGGTGACAAACCACCCTTAAAAGGGGCATGGTTAGAGTCACGTGACCAATGTTTAAAAATTTTGCCGCAATCATATCTTTGTAATTGGTAAAGCTTGGCACTTCAGATTTTGTGTACTGATTGATACAGGCGAGTACGAGTGCATGAATGATAAATTACTCCCAAAAGGGATGTGTTCAGAGTCAGGCAAAATAGAAACATGGTTGTAATGGAAGACTAAAAGGAAATCGTATGTGGTCTATCGAATAGCACCACATTGAAGGCCACTTTTGCTGTTTGAAACCTGTCTAACTCACATAGCTCGTGAAACAGCACAAATTTACTAACATAGCGCGTCGCACGGTCCCTCTGCGGTAGCTGAGCTTATTGTTAATGAAGTGTGTGTGTGTACAAACGTGCTACACTGGTGTGGTTGTATCAAAATCTGTATATGATATGTTATGCACAATGCATACATATAGAAGTAGCAGCCAAAAATAAGTGGTGCATTTTATCTGATTTGCAGACCAAGTCCTTATCGTGTTGCATTTATGTTAGGCTTCTTTAAACTAATTGTAAAACGTTACTAAATAGTTATTGTCCATTTTGGAGGAATAAATAACAGTTATTTTGAGAAAGAAAGTACATTGCTGTACAGACGTAGACAAGTGTAAGGTTATTGTATACACTGGCATGCTTGGGGCTTTTATTTGCATTCAGGTTTTGATAGAAACGCTGGTGGCGCTTGGTGCTCAGGTACGATGGTCTGCATGCAATATCTACTCAACACAGGTAGATCATTTGTGCTGCATTATAGATAAATAAATATCTTTCAGCGAGCAGTTATGATGCTGATTTACTAAGCTGCCAAGTTCTTTCACAACATCATCAATATACAATGTGTATCACTTGAAGTGAAGTCAGAATTCTCATCCCAGCATACGGATGACAAATCACTGTTAAAAATGGTGCATGATCAGGATCACGTGACCCATTTTAAATTTTTGGGCACCCAGTGATATCTCTGGAATGGCTAAAGCTAGGGTCGTCAAATTTTATACATCGGTAGACCATATGGATGACAAATACCCCTAAAGGGGCGTGGTCAGGGTCACATGACCCATTTTCAATTTTGATGCCCACAGTCATATCTTTGGAACTGCGCAAGGGGCCGGGGTACCACCTTTCTGCCTTTGCTCCTTCCGTGTCCATTTACTTCCTAATCTTTTGCTCTTTTTACCTTTTCCCCTTTTCTTTTCTCATTCGCTTTACCTATTTTCTTCTATTATCCATCCCTTTCCTTTCTACCAGAATCGTCCCACTCCATTTCCAGGCCGGAGGTCGTAGGAGGTGACCAAACCTGGGCTTGGTTTGTTTTGTTCATTTTGTGTTATCTGTATTGCTTATTTAAGATTTATTATGGTGTTTTGTTGTATTTGGTTTAGTTCAGTCTTGCGGTGCAGGTGCGATAGTTGTCTTCCCCTGTTGTAATCGCTAGTGTAATAATTTAAATGAGCCTCTCGATCCCTTTCTCTTTTCGGTGGCTGCTGAACAAAAAGGCGCCCAGGGTTGAGGTTAGTATATTGCTGGCCATCCTGGATAGCTCTTCACCCCTGACCTTTTGTCTCTGATATAGCCATATTTTTGCTGAACGTGGACGTTAAATTACAACTAACTAACTCATATCTCGAGAATGGCTAAAGCGAAAGTTGCCAAATTTTGTATGCAGATAAATGTATCAAGTGCTAGCCTTGCGACAACAGACAACCTCCTAATGGGCGTGGCAAGGGCATGTGACCTGTTCTTTAAAATTGTGCCCTCAGTCACATCTTTGGGATTGTTGAAGCTCGGCACTTTGAATTTCGTATGCTGATTGGCACACAGGAGTACTAGTGCATGCACGATAGATAACCTTCAAAAGGGATGTGTTCTGAGTCATGTGACCTCTTTAAATTTGGGGAAATAAGTGATAATGTCTCGTTAATGGTGCAAGATAGAGGCATAATGCAATGGAACACTAATAGGAAGTGCTATGTGGCCTATCAAACGGCACCATTGCCAATGCCCTTTAATCACCTTGAAGGTCATTTTCACTGTTTGAGGCCTTTCTAACTCCCATACATCATGAAAGTGAAACATAGCAGGAATTTACTAATATAGTGGTTTACGCGGTCCCTCTGCGGTAGCTGATCTTCTTGTTAAATGTCACAGAAACTGGGCTGTATATTTTGTAGACACTGTACAGTTTACGTTAAATAAACATTAATTAATGTGGTTATGATGTATGCTTTAGTTTAACTATGCTGTATTAGTACGAGTTTGAAGTTTGGTTTAAGTTCAGAACTGATATTGTCCATAATTAAATAGGGCATTAAAATGATAGTTGAAGGTCCTTGGCAGTGATGCCCGAAGATAAAACCGTATTACCTATACACGTAGACTGATTTTTCTCGTTAGTGCCTGTCTATTTATGTATGCCGTGACACTACAGATGCTTAATATTACTGTGGTTATTGTTACTTTTGCACTTACTGTTTTTATTCTTTTCACTTTACTGTTAATTTTTTTCGTTGTTATTCATTAGGAGCCCTTCATTACTTTAATACTGTTGATTGAGAAAGATAGGTGACCTGGAAAAAATCCTGGTACATTTATCCTTAAAGGATCTGTTCTGGATACACAGGCTCCCAGGCTGGAGTAACCCAGAAAGGAAGTTTGGATAAGCAGAACCGAAAAGCAATATGAGTTTTTCTGTCAACACAGTAGATGACATTGTAGTTATAATAACCAAGGCATAAATTTTATCATTATATAAGTGATGTGTTAATCATTCGTATTCTTGAACTTTAATTAAAAATTAATGTAAACAGTACAGTATTAATTGCATATTTATGCTATGCAGAACTGAAGAAGGTGCTCTTCCACTTAGTGAAACTGAACATTTTTGATGGTGAATTATGCAGTTGCTGAGCATAAGTTTATTGCCAGTAATTTAAAACATGTACGTCGGGTGATAATGTATAATAGGTATTTTTCTGTAGCTTGAGTGGATGTTACTATATGTTATTGTGTAGAATGAAGTGGCAGCAGCCTTAGCCGAGGCTGGATATCCGGTGTTTGCGTGGAAAGGTGAGACTGAGGAGGATTTCTGGTGGTGCATAGACAAGTGCATTCATACTGACAGCTGGCAACCAAACATGGTATGTGCTTTGTTACAGCTTTCCACTATCGCGATTGTAACGAACATTTGCCCCGTGTGGGCCCGGGGCAATCCCCCCTTATCCTTTTATGACATTACAGTGTCATAACTACTGTTTACAACCATTACAATGTCAAACCCCCTTATCCCTTTACTTCCCCACCTACTCAATCTTTTAGTACCTTTCACTTTTCTTTTCCCCCATTTTTACTCGCTTTATCCATTTTCTTGCTGTTCCGTCCCTTCCCATTCTGTCAGAATAGTCCCACTCTGTTTCCAGGCCAGTTGTCGTAGGAGGCTAATAAACCTTGCTTTAGTCCTTTCTTTTTTGTGTTGATTTCATGTTATATTTATTTTTTAGTTAAGGATGCATGCTTATTTTTGTCGCATTTGATTAGTTTTGTCTTGCGGTGTGATAGTTGTCTCCCCTGTTGTAGACACTAGCGTAATAATTTAAATGAGCCTATTGATACATTTTTGGGTGGCTGCTGAGCTAAAAGGCGGCCCGGCTTGAGGTTAATATATCACTGGCCTTCCTTCACAGGGTAGGGATAGCTCTCCACCCCTGACCTTTTATCTCTGATATAGCCATATTTGTGCTGAAACGGGACGTTAAACTCCAACTCACTAACTTGAGGTTAATATATCGCTGCACTTCCTTTACTGGGTAGGTATAGCTGTCCACTTCTGACCTTTCATCTTCGATACAGCCATATTTATGCTGAAAAGGGACGTTAAACTCCAACTAACTATATAACTTCCAGGTAAACCTTTGTTAGTCAGTTTCCCTTTGTTTTTTTCTTCCTCCACTTGTTTCAAACAGAAGCGTTGGGTGATAAGTGGCAGTGGTTTTACACAAGTCAGATGATCTTCCTTTTATCATACAAATACTGTTGACTGTCAGTAGAGTTGGGCCGATGTACACATCAGACATCAAAAATCGGCAACATCAGAGCATGCTAGAATGTTGGCGTCGGCGAATCGCCGATATTGATTTTGTAAAAAAAATAGTGAGCAGTGTGCAACGACATTGAAGTCAGATCTGCGCCAGCCGCTGCGGACGATCATCCACGCCACCGACCGCCGTGGCGGTCAGCGATGTGGGTGGTCGTCTGGCAGGTGGCGTCGGGAAAGACACTGGGATGGCCAGGTGTCAGATGCGACCATTGTGACACGGAATTGAACCTCATGTTACTTGCGTGTGGTGGACGGCATGGCCGTCTATTCGGGGTCTTTCAGGCGGCAAATGCCAGGCATTGAGATAATTATCGTCGATCTGCATTGTTTGTCCATTGGCAGGCGCCGTGTTGGTTTATGTGTGTTCGTGTAACTGTTGCTGTGAATGCGGTCTGTGCCGGCCAGCAATGTACATGTGAGACCTGCGTTCGTGCATGATATCGTACTCTGACTCACTCGGGCCATCAGTGCTGCTCAGCGGTTATGTAATATCGACGACAAATGCCGCACTGCAGCACCTCAAACACGTAACCAGAGACTAACTGCCAACATGAGTAACCGATTCTGCTGATGCCCAGCATTGTCTGTGATGTGATGTGACTGATGTCTGCTCAGCATCATATGTGTGCGACGGTAGGGGGTGCACTAAGTGAGACCATCGCGACGGTCTTACGAAGAACAATGCCTAGACTGTTTATGTGTCAGCGGTGCTTCATAATTCTGGTAAACAACGAAACATCGGAATTGGACATCGGATTTTTTTGGCCTAAAAATCGGAACATTGGACATCGGCCATTTTACCCGAATCGGCCCAACTCTAGCTCTCTTTGAATGTCATTTTCCATATTTAGCTGTTTTTTTCTAAGGTGGACTTGATGGCACCATTCATTGTGCTTTCTCTGTCAATACTGGCATTCTAGCATCTGATATAAGTGCGTTGGATTGTGAAGTAACACACTGGAGGGCATGTGCATTAGATTCTGGATGATGGCGGTGATGCGACACATCTGCTGTTGAAGAAGTATCCGGCAATGTTTGGGATGGTGCGTGGGATTGTGGAGGAGAGTGTGACTGGCGTTCATCGTCTTTACCAGCTGTCAAAGTCTGGCAAATTGACGGTGCCGGCAATGAATGTCAACGACAGTGTCATAAAGGTATCTTGCTTACAAAATCTGCTGTATAATGGAAGATCTTGTTTATGTCCGGAAAGTAAAACAGTATTGTGTGGTCAATGAAGTCAGATGCTTGGATTCTGAAGCTATGGTAAAAGGTTGTTCCATATGTAATAACCAAATTCCCTTGTGTATAGCCAACATTTGACACTTAGCTGTCTCTTTTAGCAACCATTGTGTTCATCGCTGCTGAGGCTAATGTAATGCAGAACTTGATGTTTTTTCTAGGCTTGGGCTTATGTGCTGCTTCGATGTGATAATAACTAGAAGCCACCCACAGGAGTGAAAAAACCAACGCCGGCACTGTTTTTGTGCTTCTTGAGTTTGACCGTTTGACCCCAAAATAAATGATGGGTTTCCAGGACTCGCGGTGGAATATTTCTGTGTCGAGTTTGGTGATCCTAGCTGCAGTAGATTTTGAGATACTTTGCAGATAAACAGACAGATAAACACTGGTGGAAAGCCTACCCCTGCGACTGTGTCGGTGTGGGTAATTATAATGCCTCTAGCAATACAGGGTGGTTTAAAAAACTAGACCAGTGACAGCTGTTAGTCACAAAGACACCAGATGATTAACAGGGTAATGCAGTGGTACATTTCAGGTGACTGGGATCTTTAATAACGACTGTTACAAATTAGTACTGAGTCCAAGGGTGCTCGACTGCCTCGATGGCTACGTGCCTCGGTTATGAGCGGCTGGAGGCGTGGCTAGAGTGACTCGTAGCAGTATATTATTGTGGGCCTTTTGCACACAGCCCGCACAGACCTATTTCTGCAAGCCAGCAGCAGTCGAGGCTGGCTAGCGCTTTCAGATGGTCTGTTGAATATTAACGTGGTTTGAAAAACCAAATCATGATCACACGAAGATCACATTGCGAGGAAAATAGTTCACGGCAGATGTTATTATGTAAGTTTGTAACAAGATACTATTGTTACATAAGTGTTGAAACGTTTTATCGAATTCAGTATATTTCTTATTCTCATTCTTTATCACTACAGATCTTGTTGTCTTTTTGATAAAATGCGAAAATAATGCAGAATATCGCAGAACTACAGCACCGCTATCATCCATTGTTGAAATAAGCCAGTCATCACTCCAGAATTATACATTCTATCCTGCTAGAGTGAGTCTGACAGAGAAAGAATTTGGGATCAGTCAGAATTTGGCAAAGTTATGACGGGAGTACAGTGACACCTTTTTGACTCGGTAGCTTTTTTCGATTCCGTAGTAACCATTGGCCTGGTTTCTATGCCAAGCTGTGGTAATGCTCTTTAGTAAACTATTAGTAATGTCATTTAAAGTTTCACTTTAGTAAACTATGCTTTAGCAGTGTCGGTGTAGTACTGCTTAGTTGCTCAGTTTTTGTAAATTTCAGCTTTACATATGCTGTCGGTTTACTTCAGTTATTTGGTTGCTGTCCGATGTGTTTCACTGTGTGCAGACGAAGTTTGACAATCTGTACAGTTGTCGTGAATCTGTTCTCGATGCGTAAGTGCCATGCTCCAGTTGTAGTGTATTTCTGTAAGCTATATTATCTTATATTGAGTGAGCAAACGGTGTTTAACGTCCCACGTGACATGTAATATGTCATTTTGGAGATTATGTATATTGTTTAGAATTTTTACACCCATCTTTATTGACATTTGTTGGACACAACCTTAGCAGCAGATTATGTCCGTAAATGTTGTGAGCTGTCCATGGTTTTCATTGGGATTTCTGTCGTACTTGACCTAAACGTTAATAGGCATTGCAGCTCAGCCAAGTGCCAGATCATTGCACTTACTCTGAAGTTGTGGCTCTGTTGTTGTCAACATTCAACAAAACTGGCATCAGGTCATTGTCAAACTTGCTGAGACAGTTTGGCAGCCCAATTGAACTCTTGAGACATTGCCGTCTTTACTGTTGCCTGACAGGCATATAATATGATGTCCTTATTCTGTCATGATATCACATTTTCCGAAGTATGCTGATGACAGTTACTTATCTGTGCTGTTATTAGGGATGTGATGGAGCCAGCCAAAATCCGTATCCGACGACGCATCTGTCGGATGCGGATTTCATGTGCAAAATCCGTGCGGATGCCGATTTGTCACGCGATCAAAATTAATACCGGCTATTACAGCTACTGCAATTCAACTTAGTCTTAGTTGCTTAAAATTAAACAGTTACAAACAAACTAGCAGTGAATAATTAGCATTATTGTGATAATTGTGATTGTTTTCTAAAAAGTAAAGAAAACACGACAACAGATCTCTCCATAAATCAACGTACTATTATTCAGATTTTGAATCCGACATGATCGGATTTTAAGTATCCGACGGATTTAGAAAAGTGTCAGATTCAGATTTGGAATCAGTCACATCCCTAGCTGTTATAACATGCCTTTGAACACTGACTCATTGCTGACTGTGTTCAGACTGAAGAGGACAACTGATGTCATGTTTGGAGGCCGACAAGTTGTTGTGTGTGGCTACGGTGAGGTATGAACACATTCTATGCTGTCCTTTTATGTTGCATTAGTGTTAATTATGCTTTCACCCCTGACAGGGTTCGGGAAGACGTTATGTTTTTAAGCTTTCCCATTGTCCTGTCCATCCATCAATCTGTCCATTCATTTATTTATCCATCCATTTGTCCGGTCAGATATTGTTACCACGATATCTCGTGAACGGCTTGAACTATATTGATAAAACTGAGAGGATGTATTCATAGCCCCTACTGATGACATAATTAGATTCTAGTCAGTGCAGTTACTAAATGCTTGCTAACACTGGCGAGCCTCCTAATTTCATTTGGAGTTGCCACGATCGAAACTGCACAAAAAAAATCGTGTGACCATCACGTTCATTAATTGCCAATGTCATCAGTTGCAGAATCAGATGCATGCGTGTATGTGTGCACTGTGCTAGGTTGGTAAGGGATGCTGTGCTGCTTTGAAAGGCATGGGAGCAATAGCTTTAGTGACTGAAATTGATCCAATTTGTGCACTTCAGGCATGGTAAGCAATCTGATTTGTTTTGTGTCTTGCATAGGCTGCCTTTATTTTCACAGCTCTGCTCTCGTTTAATGACTTAGCATGATGACGACCAACAAAATGCACTCTTGGTATAATGCATCGCTTTCTAAATGCCTGGCCATTAGCATGTGTTGGGTTTAAAAATCTAGTTACATACATCAACTGAATTTGTGACCGAAACTGTAGTACGTTTTCCACCATGGCTTGGCAGACTTCCAGTGTTACACATTTTTTGCAAGGAAAACGAACAATAACTACAAAATATAATTTGATTGCCAAAAAATTTTATATAAAATAGTGACCACTGAATCAACAGAGATCTCATATATTCAACTGGATGCAGAATAATAGTCATTGACAGTAAAGCCAATTACGACACTAAATGTCTTCCTGATCACCAAAATGTTGAGGCTATAGGAAGTCAAGGTGCAGCATACAATGAAAATTTTTGATGTTGGACAAGCATTGAAAATGCACAGTGAAGAGGCCCAAAATGATGCAGTTCATTTTAATATTGCCAACGTGTTTGTTGTGCTATAAGAAATGAAGTGTGCTTATTCTAATGTGGATGTCCAGTTATCACTCAGAATTACAGATGTTATGATTTGTGCAATGCATAGTGAGGGATGAATATATAACCAACAGTCCTTTAGAGCATCTTATTGCCATCAAAACAGTTCCTGACTTTTGTAGGAAATTGTGGGACAGTTATTATGTTACACAGCTGTTAATTACTTTTCACACCAGAATTCGAGATATTGTACGTAAGCAATGAAAAGTCAAAAAATCGTGGAGATCATCTCCAAATGGTCAAAATGACTGTCATCTTGTAGGAGTCCTTATCACTAACAGACATGGAATGATCAGTATTTTGTGCTGTTTAATCAGAAAAACCTTTTCAACTGCTGAGTTTGGAATGCTTATATTTTCATTTTTATCAAACAGCATCGTCATTGTTGTAGTTATCTTTCATCAGAAGTGTATAATAAAATACGATCTGCGGACAATCAAGAGGTATGATGGTGGCAGTGTCAAATCTGATATGGATGTAGCTCCGGTGCAAAGGGAGCAGTGTTGTGTATGTTGGGAGTCTGGTGGAGGATGAAGGATGGATGATGTCACTGGTTTGAGTCAGTGCTTCGTGTTTCCTCCAGTGCTGTGACACTGTTGGTTGGTGACAGGAAGTTTATCCAGCATGTAACAACTATGTGATTTTTCTTAATGTTGGGTTGAAATGTACGCTGGCTGTGTCACTTGCTGCCCCATCCATGTTCAGTGAAGGTGAGTATGCCAATGGGACAGATGGGCAGACAGAAGCCAGACCGTCACATTACACTTTCTGCTAGACATGGCCAGCATGAAGACTATCTGTGCCTTTTATCCCAAACGTTCTCTTACAGAACAAGTGGAAGAAAAAGACTACTAGCTAACCAAAGTTTATCTGGAAAATGGTCGTTAAATGGAGGTAGGTAGGTAGGTAGGTGAAGTGACTGCTGAAACACCAGATAATTGACTTGTGTAGTCAACATCGACTAATGAAAGCGCTAGTGTGGCCTGTAGCAACGTACTGTACGGCTGTGAAAGCTGGACACTCAGAAAGAATGAAGAAACAGGTCTTGACACCTTTGAGATGAAAGGGCTGAGAAAGATTCTGCGAGTTTCGTGGACAGCAAAGAAAATGAGTGGGTTCTTAACAAAGCTGGAGTAAAGAGGGAAGTGTTAGACACTGTAAAAACAAGGAAGCTAGCATACTATGGTCACACCGTGAGGAAACAAGGGAGTTGCCTTGAGACAGAGATAATGCAATTAATAATGGCAGATGCACGCATGCGAGGAAGACCACATGCGGCCTGGATGGACAACATCAGTACGAGGACAGAACAGTCAACAACTACTGACAAGCAGGCCATAGCATTGTTCACCAGACACCAGAGTGACTGGGTAGGCGTCTGCTGTGTACACTGCTGTATTTGAAGTACTGTTTAACAATCTGACAGTACTTTGTCGCAGCTTGATGGCTGTCTACCCACCTTGCAATTTGGAGCTGATAACATTGTCACCAGTGACCATGTTTGTTTGTTAGCTGTCACTATTTCTGCAGATTTGAGTCTTGATCGACACTACTTGGGCATTAGTGCGACAAGCTTTTACTGGCTACGCCACCTACATTGAGTTTGCCGTTCAATTGACGCCAAATTGACAGCAACACTTGTTCACATGTTTGTGTGCAATGGGATTGATTACTATAACACTAGGCTTGCCACAATGCCAAAAGTTGCAAAGAGTGTTGAATGCTGCTGCTCATGTTTCCAGTGGCACCAACAAATTAGATACTGGTCTGATGCGACTGCTGCACAATGAATTACATTGGCTTGATGTTCCTGATCGAGTCACATATAAACTTCGCATTATGATGTTTTGCTGTCTGCATGGCCAGTTATCACTTTACCTGATGGACTACTGACTTAGCATCTCGACAGTGTCAACGATCAGTCAACCGTTATCTCCGCCGTGTGGCATGGTATCAGTTTAACACGTATGGCTGATGGGCTTTTGCTGTGGCTGGACCGACGGCTTGGAACTCTTTCCTGGACTATCTCCGGGCGTGTAATTGTAGCGTTGACAGTTTCGGACATTTGCTAAAGACATACTTGTTTGCACGGTACTAGAACATTTATCGCATTACGGGTGGGCTTTGTCTTGTGACGATGCTCGTTATAAATTGACATTTGCGTTACATGACATTATTACAATTGCAGCATGGATGGGTTCCGAGTCGTCAAACTGAGTGAGGTTGTGCGCTCAGCCGACATTGTCATCACTTGTACAGGTAAATTGGCAGATGCTCAGTGATTGCAATTTGCAGAATTTACAGCATTTTTCTGGTCATGTGATCTGGCCTGTGAATTTAGTATATGCTGTTTTTGTAACTGTTTCAGGGATAACCAGTGGATTGAAGATGTTATGTAGTTAGTTACTTAGTATGTAATAGTTGAATGCCATTGATGGATGTGTTATATTGATTGCTTTTGTTGGTTGCAATTTTAGAATATTATTAAGTAAATAAGTTGAAAACAGCTACTACACATACTGATACTGTGGCAGAATTGACAGATTTAATATACAGTAAAGCAAAGTATGCAGTGTTTCTACACCTTTTGGACTGCTTTGTTAGCTTGCTATGTCCTATGTCATCATCAACACTGCACCTATGTCGATAGGTGCAGTGTTGATCTCCATGTTAGACCACTGAGCTCTTCAGTGGGATTATCAATGAGTCTTTTCTTCCACACTGTTTGGTTGATAACACATTGTATTGTATATGTTCATAATTTTTGTTGGGTCTGATGGTTTGGTGTGTGTGTCATGTCAGGACATCTCAGTCCAGTACATAGCTAGATCGTACTGCTGCTATATATTTTATGAGGAAAGCTTGTCACTGCTTGCTGATTGCTGATTGTACAGTGCAGCTGGATTTGTGTTTGTGTTCACCAGGTAATAAGAACGTTGTGACGAGAGAGTACATGGATAAGATGAAGAACGGCTGCATTGTGTGCAATATGGGGCATTCAAATACTGAAATTGACGTGGTGAGAAACATCTGTACATTTAATAGATTGACAGCAGCACGTATGTTTAGTTCTGCTGCAATTTAGATGTCGCATAACTCCGTGTGTGCATTATCGTTAACCAGCTGCTAATTATGACTAAGCAATTAAAATGCACAGTATGTAACAGAGGCGTGAGACATTTGTTGTAGCCCCATAATGATCGTATATTTTACGTGAAAGCATAGCAGTTATTATCCTGATTATTTAAGATGCTGCTGGCACCATATTCTTGCTGCCTTGTTTCAACTACTGTAATTTAAATCCTCTAGTCTTTTCTGTCTTACTTAAGCAGCTTCAGTTTGCTGTTCTTCCAAACGTTTATGTTTATTGTTGTGGTTCACTAGCTTGTTGTTCCCATAGATAGCCCAGGTTGTGTCAGTTGTATGTCTAGCCCATGATGTGCACACTAGATGCATGGGCTTGGTAGACTTGAGACACATTTGCTGTATGTGGTTGCTGAGTGTGAGCTCCTATACGCGTTTCAAGGCTGTAACGTGCCCTTATTCATCTATTGATTCCAGTGCTATATAAGTCGTTTCCTTCCTTACTTATTCACTTCTTCAAGAATAAGCCCATTCTGTTTCCAGACCGCAGGTTGTAAGGGGTGACCAAACCTGGCTTTAGTTTTTCGTGTTTATTTTGTGTTGTAATATATTTTGTTATGGACGTATGTTTGCTTTTGTTGTGCTAGATTTACTTTTTCAGTACTAATGCAACAGATTGGCTGAGAAGAACATCTCCGAAAGGACCTGTTTTGTGTTGGGTGGGACGTGAAACCTTAACTCTCAATGCTGAGTGTGATTATGTCAAACTTTATTGTGTTTGTGGATAATATCTTCATCTTCATAAATTATTTGCTTTTTTATTTAGTACTGACAACAAAAACTGTTTCCCTGCCATTATACATCGGTCTGTACCGAATGCGGTAATTTCACTATTCGGCCAAATACCGAATATCTAGCGTCAGTATTCGGCCGAATACGGTTCGAATTCGAATAGTTTAGAAACAAAACTGTTAACTGTTGCAAATTTGAAATTACTTTATGGCTGGATGACGCCTGCCACAGCAACTGCAACACTGACTGGGTTTCTGGGCCCTGGACTGGATGTTGGGCCCATTATCGCCCGCACTGATTCGTATAAGTCCATCTGCATCGGATCACTGCAGCCGCACTTGTTTCGTCACACCGTGGTGCAATCGGCTTTATCTAACAGGGACTGTTGATGCACGCCCTGCTGTTTATGGTCAGCGTCTATTGCACCATGGCATGGACTCTAATATAGTAACAAACCTTAGGCAAGTTGTTTACACTGTCAGTAACTTGGTACCTGCGAAAGCTGGGGAATAAACGGCACACCACGCGATACACTAGCCCTCATATCCATGGCCTCACAGCATAAGCTGGTGTCTGGCTGAGGGCTACAGAAACAGAGATCATCGCCTTGTGCCCACGTGGCTTGGAAAGGACTTAATGTGTTTTTAGCAAACGTCAACGTTACGTTACGTTTGCTATATGCTATCGGCCGTCTGTCTGTCTGTCTGTGACGTTTGTGCACCCTACTCAGGCGGTTGCACTTTTCGGCATTTTTTTCACCATACGATAGCTCAGGGACTCTACTTTTCTGGTGCCAAAAATCGTTGGTGGGGGACGCCCCTTTCCCCCTGAAATTTG
>Ga0209780_1000749_pt1 | contig 18947 bp, 10 predicted proteins | sample WorMetexBAHAMAS2_FD_187384 | JGI IMG/M metagenome (GOLD analysis project Ga0209780, IMG submission 187384) | Marine gutless worms symbiont microbial communities from Max Planck institute for Marine Microbiology, Germany - Inanidrilus exumae... | ecosystem: Host-associated > Annelida > Digestive...
CAACTATTATATTAAACGAATATGTTATGTTATGTACCCCCCAGTTATATAATTATTGTTATTTTTAAACACTGCCCCGCTACCTGTACTTATACATGCATCTATGGGCAAGAGATCTTCCTATAGGCCTACTCAGTGACTGATCAGTATTTTTATTAATTATATATTTTCCAGTCTCTGCATTTACTATACTCTCGTAATTCTTGTATCTCGTTGCTGTTTGTTTTATGTTTTATTCCATTGTGATGTTGCGTTCTGACAACGTTTTACATTAAACGAATATGATTGAATGAATGATCATATGCTGGTCACAATAAATAAACCAATAACCCAAGCCTCAGAGATATTAATAGAAAGTCAAAGCTATACAGCAGAAACTCTGAAACTGGCAATTACACAGCCACATTAGCAAATGATACATCCAGCCATACAGCAAAGAATAATAAATACAAATGACGCTATTGAGACGTCATTTTCAAATTTAAAATAACAAACACAGCAGCTGCTTAGAGACTGCTATGTGTTATACAGTGACACTTTTTACTGTTTCATATAAGCAACAGCCAAACTGTCACAGTGAATGTCTGCTTTGCTGATCAAACTATACAGATAAAAAATTTGTCGGTATGTACCACTTTTCTTTGATTTGGTGCACAATTGACAGGCGTAGTTCAAGTAGCGTTCAAGATTCTTCTGAAAACTTCTCTCACGAATTCCTCGCACTGTAAGACAACTTAGTAACTCTTTAACCGTGTCCGGGTTTGTGATCCGCCACCAACCACGCTGTTTGGCTACATCACAATTCAGTGTCATCTTACAGTATGCAAATACATTATAATATTTGGACACAGGTTACACACGTCATTTCTAGTGTTTCATTAGCAAACTGGCTACTGACAACTGAATGATCCCTTTTGCTACGTACACCATGTTTTTCAATGGATCAGAAAACCCCAAAAATTGCACCTTCCTATGGGGGATCTCGACCCCAACTAATACATGGTTGTTGGGCCCACATGAGTCAGTTCTCCAATCAGCATCTCAATCTCAGCTGTGTTTGTGTTTACCCTAATCAACTATTCTGTACAGTATATTTTGCTGTTTAGCGGCTTCAAGTGCATCTGATGAAAGAGCACAGACTAAGATGAAAACTGTGAAGAATCGGCTACGTAGTTCACTTTGTGACAACATGCTCTCTGCACTTCAACCCAGCAGCTGAGAAAGATCTTTTAGATGAATTGAGCAACGTTAGCATTATTTATCGCTTATCAGCCGCCAGAAGACTGCTGAAAGCACACTTGCCACACATGGACACAATAAAGTAGGCCTATATAGGCTGCAAGAGATGGTTATAGTCTGCGGGAACGTGTGTTCATTTCGCAGTATTAACAGTGATGCAGCTGCAATGCATTTCTTACGAATACGCCATAAGCCATACGGTACTGATGCAACGTTATACGTAACAAGTAGGCCTAAGATGAAAATACGTTTATTAAATGACATCACTGTCACAGCCATGTTGGGGTTGACAGACATCCGGGTGATTGGGTCCGGTAAACGCTGCACTTCTGTTAACATGCAGATTAATATATGAAGAACTCTATATCGATTTTACTGTTACCTTGACACATTTCCACTTAGAATTTGCACCTATATCTCTCACATTGTCCAGCTTTGGGGAGCATTGCCTCATAACCCCACCAGGGGCTCTATCCAGGCAACCCACTAGGGGACTACCATCCCCAGCCCCTCTGTGCATTTTGTTCCAAAAGTGGGGGTGATTCATGGTACTGGAGAGATCGATGCCCCTGGACGTGACTACCATGTAATAAGAAAAGTTTGAGTTGACAATATTTACAGTCCATGATATGCAGAGTCAGACGGACAGACAAAATTCACCACAGCTGCATACAATGTAGCGTATGATCAAATTAAAACACGAAAGTAGTTAAAGCCGCATCATATGTCATGCAGTTATCGAGGATGAATGATCCCTTTTGCTGCGTGCCATTATTGATGACTGAATGATCCCTTCTCCGGCATACACGGCAGCAGACTCCCAGTGCTTTTAAATGGCTGGACAACCCCCAAAAATTGCCCATTCCCATGGGGATCTTGATCCCCACCTAATACACGGCTCCTTGGGGTGCACGCGAGCCTGCCCTCCAAACCACATCTCTATCGGTTCAGCCGTTTTTGCAGGGCTCACAAACATGACCAACAGACAGACAGACAGACAGACACACAGACAAGATCACGCCACTCTGCCTGCGGCAATAGGCATCTAGCTACTGCTGTGATGCAGCCTAGTAATAGTTGATGAGGGTAGTCTGAAACAGCGATTATGTTGAAAATGAAGTACTCTGAATAACACGAACATACACACACCAGAAACACCAGTTTAATGGCAAATTTTCCCAGCAAACCCGAGTTATCCGGTTCCTCTGTGATCTCCTTCCTCCAGCTGTTCTCAAAGAGAATCTTTGGGGAGGTGGAACAGGTTTTAGACATGCTGGATACTCTTCCTGTTACCCAACCAACAGTGTCAAATCACTTACTTACTCACAATGCTCAGTCTAGCACCTCTTGTTATTACAAAATACGCTCACAAAACGAAAAGCGGCTTGCATAATGCTCTGATTATTATTATGCTGGCTAGCGTAATGCGTCCATCCGTCCGTCTGTCCCATCTTTTTTGCAATGTTAATAGGGCGTGCGGTGAATACTCAACGTGACTCACCAGGGGGCAGCACACAACACGGCCAGCGTACATTTCCATCCGAGTTGTAAGATGATACGCATACTTGTTTATACTGAGTTTCCTCACTCACACTCTCTCTCTAGTTAACAAGAAATGCTGAAACAGTAAATTACCTAGTGAGATTGGCTGGACATTCTGAGGTACTGCAAGATAGTCTGGCTGAAGCTCTCCATCTGCAGACAGTTGTAAGTCATCTACGATGCTAGTAGACAGATAACCTGGGGTTGACGTCCGACTTGGCTGCATAAAACTCACTGGAGTGCCAGCCGTTGACATGTCGAATACATGTGCGTTGCCTACTTCTGACGACGGTGTCGCCACTTGGGAAGTCCGCTGTGAAGACGCAATACTGTAACTCTGTGAATCTGTAATACCAGACTGTGCCAGTCCAGCATTCAACACTGTTTGCTGAAACACAGAAGAATGCTGCAGAACGGAAATGTCATCTTTGCTCGGCGTTTTCGGCAGCTGATCGTCATCGGGCTTATAGCTCAAGCACGAATGAGCCGAGTCATTTGCAGCTAACTCGGGCGGGTTGACACTTGCAGAAATCAGCTGCGGCTCTGCGGCCGGCATCTGCTCTTTTACATCCGCACCGTCAGCCGAAATAACCGGTTTTGTGTCAGAGACGGTGGCAGATGGTGACAGCCGTGGCAACGGTTCGACCTTTACACAGTCAATGTCGGACCGTATGCAGCTCTTGAGATCAACAAAGCCGTTCCTGCAGTCCATCGCGCTCACGTCACCATTCATCTTCACATCATCACCAATCAGACAGTTCAGAGAAACCAGTTCGGCTTTCCACGCACTGCAGTCGTTCGGCTCGACACTTTCATTCTCTTGTTTAATTACTGAACTGAAAGTCCTGTCATCGATGCTTTTTACATTCAATTTGGCACACAGTGGTAGTTCTGGAATCTGGCTGTCAGTGCCGCAATGTGGCTGGACGGTGATATCTTCTGTTCTGCCTTGGTTCTCAGAGCTGCAATCAGCATCTACTTGTATGCTGCCACCATCTACTTGCTCAACGCTGACACTACTCTCTTCGACATTAGGTGGAGTTACCGGCTTGAAACACTTTTCTTCGTCGACAGACTCCTCAGTCTTTTTGTCCACCTCCGGTGCGTTTGGATCAGCACTTTCAGGTTCTCCGGACTCGAGTCCCTCGACAAAAATTCCGCCACTTTTTGGCAGTACCCAGTACCTTCTCCGATATCGGTCCTGACCAAACGACATGGCACTCAGTTTGTGTGATAGTGTGAATACACGTTCTCGCATCTGATTCTGTTGCTGTAACATAATAACCACAAACAATGCAGGTACAGCAACAGTCCAAATACAAATGCACAATTACTTTCATCAAACACTAATCTGTCTGTAGACAAAACAGTCGATCACCTGTTTTGTTGCGGTTCTCAACTGTGTAATAATGATCATAGGGCTAGGTAAAGAGCTAATAAAACACTTTATTCCAATGTATCCAGTCTCAGCTGCGGATACAGGTTACCTGCAATTGTCTGTATACAAAAGAACTATACCACACTTGAATTCTGAGCCCTATACTGGTACCCATTTGTGACCTAAATCAGGCTCAATGGGACAGAAAGCTGTTTTGTTAGTGTACTAGAATGCTATGTAACTGTCAAATAATAACTTCCAAAAACCATCCACGTACCTTCACTAATTTTTCAATTTTGGCTTCCAGATCTTCAGCAGACGCTTTCTTGTCTTCCTAAACCACAAATATACAATATATTAAAATTAACTATATCAATAAAACGACTTGTATTATTGTCAGCTTTTGAGTGCTGTGCACGTAAATATATCGTATCGTATCATAACTTGTATTAACAATAACAACTTTCTTTTAGGTTCCAATTTACCATCTTCGTGTCAATGTTTTGCTCTGTACTGTGCTTTAACTAGCCGTAATGACAGTTCAAAAAGCCTTCAGGCATCTGTCTGCCACTGACTTGAGTATGCAGTGCATCAGTGTTGCGTGTTGGTGTTGCGGTAGGGCGTTGGACTTGCGACGGACAAGTCGCGGGTTCAAATCCCAGCCGGTCCGCTTTCACATAACATAGGTCAACTCAGCCTTGCATCCCTCCTGGTTCGCTAAATCGAGTCCTGCTTTGGCAGGGGGTAAAGGCAGGATTTACACCTCTGCCGGATGGCAGGTTACATTGTGTGATGCCATTGGCATGCGAGTTTCCCGTAGCGGTGAAAAGCTAAGTTGATGCTAACAGCTATACACTTTTTACATTATTTACTTTACTCACTTTATTATGACAAATGCGTAAATGTACTAAATGTACACAGACACAATTGACAGCTGGCGTAAATGGTCTGGCATCCGTTCCGTGGACAGACTGCATTTCATTTTTTCAATAAATAGATAAACAACTAAATAAATTAGCCCTGTACGGGACTGGCAGTCGACTCCTACTTACTGCCAACTTCAAAGTCACGTGACATAAAAACTAGGACAAAATCAAAAATTCGGCCTCTATAAGCTTTAGGTATTGCCCCCTAATTTAATAATCTGTGGTCATTTGCCAGCCCCCATTATAAATGGGGGAGGAGATAGCCTTTGAAAATGGCCGAATTTCCGAATTTCAAGGGCTTGTGACCTTGACCTTGGATCGGGTCATACTGCATACCGTCATGCATCACTCGTCGACCTCTACCTACACACCAAATTTCATTGAAATCGAAGAAACTTTTTGTGGACGGACTGACGGACGGACGTATGGACGGGCGGACAGTCATTTGAGACCCACTATATTAGGTCGACTCGAAGGAGTCGACCTAATAAGCCAAAATTTCTGCTAAGCCGGCCAAAGTTATACCTAAGCTGCAGCTTGCAGGTATACCAGCTAACAAAGGTTGACTGGTATGATGGCTGTCATTGTGGGCCTGTCAGTCAGCCTGATTGGTCTGTTCTAGTTGCTCCAGTATTGAGCTAGTGATGGAATTAGAACATGGCAGGCCTGCTCTAGGCCTAGAGGATGACATTCAATCACTGTAAAGTGGACAAGCCAGACTTGTGACAGACAGACAGACAGACAGACAGTCGGAGAAACAGACAGATGGACACAAGGCCACCGGATATACTGCACTAACATAGTGTCATGCAGTAAAAATCTGTAGTAAGGCAACATCAGTGGCGCTGCTGGCGTGGATGTGGTATAGAGTCGCCCAATGCCAATCTGTTTTGCCATTCACAAAATAAAGTTGCATCCTGTATGCTGGGGGCTTGTGCTGAAACAATTTCTACTGGATGGTTGTACCTGAAAACCTGTACTAAACGAATATGTTATGTTAGCTTCTAATGCTAGACTCGATCAAAACTTATAGGTGTGAAAGCCCTTCGGTAACTGTCATAGAAACAACTAAAGAAGTTCTCAGGCAGACTACCATTACATCAGTGTAATATTTCATGTTTTAACAGGGGTACAGCGCTCAAAATTGGGCAAGCCTGAAATAGGTGTGGCCCACAGAAACCAAACTTTGGTAGGCCACAGCCAACCCATCCAATAGCTTCCGCCGCCTACGCATTCAATGAAACAAGACATAACACAATTATGCAACATGAGGTTCATGGTCTAAATATATAAACTGCTGTGATACATTAGACTGTTAACTAAATGCAGCAACATCATCCACAAAGAGGAGAGAATCCACAAGAGATATATATCAGCTCAGACTGCAGGAAATCAGCCACCAGCTGGGCCAATTCAACTCTTTCCTACCAAGACCAGACAATACTGAGGTGGACGAGGTTCGACGACTACGGGATACAATTTATGCAATAATGAACATCAGAAATCTATAGTATATTATCTTATAGAAGTGATGAGTTGTACTTCAGTGTCAGAATCATGTGCAGCTGGTGTTACTGAAGGGTGATGCCCTGGCATGTCACTGTCGCTGTCGGCATCAGTGTCCGGCACAACGTGTGCTGACGATGCGTCGGCTGTCGTGCCATTCTGTGCCGTGCTTCCGTCCTCGCTGGGCGCCGCACTTGCAGGCAGCGATGCTGAAGGTGTCTGCGTCGTACTTTTCTGTGCCATCTTCCGCTGACGCTGCGCACGCAGCATGCGAAGCCTGGATACAGAATTACATTCACATGAGTTGCGACTTGACTATCCAAGTTCTGTCGTTAACAGCTGAAACGTACCTCTTAAAATTGTAACATCAGACACACTGAGAGTAGTGCATATAACTATGATTACTACTACTACAGTAAAAAAGGTAAAGGCTTCACATACTCGTTACCCAGCGTTGGGACCGGAACTGATCCCGGTGTACTGGCAGTCAGCCCGCACGTGACTATAAATCATCCACCCGGCGATAGGCTGCCATTACTTTCTGTCAGGCCTGCAGTTACCTTCCCAGCCACAGAGCATCACCGCCCCTTGGCCAGTAGCTAGTTATACTGCTTGGTGACAGAGATACATAGGTGTGAACAACTTGCCCAAGGTTGTTACTCAACTTTTGCACTGAGTAGGATTTGAACCCACGACCTGTTGATCACAAGTCCAACGCTCTACCCATTGTGCCACCATGCCACCACTACAGTACTAATATCATTTAATGCCTGCTTTTCTCCTCGGGTCCTTCTCTGGAGATTAGTGGAGTGGGTTGTTATGGGCCTACATCCAGAGTGTCACCGACTCCAACCGCCGCCGTCTTCGGTCGTCGTCATCCTCGCAGCTGGTGATTCGATGTACACGGCTGTCCACCGTCAGCGATCGAGCATTTCTGGTGGCTGGTAGTTGCCTGTGGAACAGTCTGTCGCCTGACGTTACCTCAGCTCCAACGCTGTTTTTCGGAATCGCCTAAAAACTTTCCTTTTCTCCGGATCATTTCCTAACTAACTGTTTTCCGTTTCTAGTTCTGTATGCCGTGTATTGTAGTGGTTTAGCAGTCTTGTACTTAGGCCACTCTGAATAACTCTAATGTAATGTAATGTGTCCTTTCTGCCACCCAACCATCAGTGTCAAAGCACTGAAGGGAACACAAAGCACTAACCCTAACCAGCGGCCTGGCGTAATCAACAAGCGAACTTCTGACAGAAGGGGCTATTCTGTTCTGTTCTTTATCCGTCTTCGATCTGAGAGTTGGCCACACCATGGACGTACTTTCTCCATTTATCTCTGTCCTCTGTCATTCAGATTGACTCTTCCACGACAGTCCTGTCCACGTATTGATGTGGTCCATCCAGGCTGTGTGTGGCCTTCCTCGCCTGCGTGCACCTGGCATTGTTCCTTGCATTATCTCTTTCTCCAGGCAACTCCCTTGTTTCCTCATGGTGTAACATAGTATGCTAGCAACAGTTCCCTCTTTACATCAGCTGTGTTAAGAACCCACTCATTTGTATTCTTTGCTGTCCACGAAACCCAGAAAACGCAATGTTCCCTTTATACTGGCTGAGCTGACTCTCCAACATCAGCATCACACAGCATCACACAGCACACATAACTAATGGGAAGCAGTGCTTCATGCCTCTAATTAACCGTCAGCAGTATATTACGATATGTAAAACCCGACATACTTATTTTTGTGATAAAGAGAATCCATGAAGTTTTTGATACTACACAGTTCAGAATGTTATACTACCTATAGGCAAGTAGATATGCATAACTTCTCTACCCCAAATCGGTTAATATTGCAAAATACATTCTTTGAATGTACGTTACAGGGAACAGTAAACATGTTATAGCTCTTTCCACATACAATATCTCAAAATATAATACAATTATCAGAAACTAAAATAAACACAGGAGGACTGTTATGTAAAGTTCTGATCAACATACTTCTTTAGTTTTCCTTCTATGATGTATTTGTCTCTGCGCAAATTGTTGACCGTATCTATGTTTTTCTCAATTTCCCTGTGCACAACATGTTCAATGGCTGACATCCAGCAACCAACATTTCAATGATGCAGAATGTTTACGTTTTGATTAAAGTAACTTTAGTAATGACATAAGTGACTGGCATATTGTGCCGTTTCTCCATTAACATTTGCAATGTTTTATCTAACTGCAAAGCAAAACATAAAAATTATCACAAAACAGTAATAGTAACAGTCAATTCAAAGCTGTGTATCATTAACCATATGCTGACGATAAAAAACGCAACATGCACATCTCACATCAAGGATAAACTGTTAAGACTAGACAAAATAAAGAAAAATCACTTATGTGTTTGTGAAATAATTTAGTATTATCACCACTTAAAATTATCAACTTAGCTATGAAAACTAGAGGATGGACTTCGATGCCCAAGCATTAACGTGGACGCCTTTGCCAGTACATACATGAACCAAGGTGTGACCTTGACCTTTGACCTTTGACCTCCAGACTTTAATCAGGTCATCAGTAGGGACCGTGAATATTCTTTGTCAGTTTTGTCAAAACTGTTCAGTCGTTTATGAGATATCATGGTAAAAATATCCGACCGTTCGAACAGGTGAACAAAAGAATGAATGGACGACCGGGACAATCCGACAATGGGACAGCCTAAAACATAATTGCTTCACCAACACTGTCGAGTGGCGATGGCATATAGAGATAAGCAGACTGCATGTATCTATGGTACTATGCTTAGGGAAAACCTCAGCAAAGTAATGCAATGCAGTGGCAACATACGCATTAATGTCTTTATTGCACAGCAATTCATTGCAGATGAATGCCAAAATTGCAGCTTTCTGTGTTGGGTTCAACGCATAGAATGGTGTCAACAGCAGCCCTCGAGACATCTAAATACAATCAACAAATTTATTCAAAAAATATAACTTTACTACAGAGACAGTCTATAACAAATCCAAAGTTTGTCTATTTCAACCTAATTTCCTCACAGAGACACAATTATGCAACGATATTGATGCTCACACTATGTAGCTGTATATTTGCATCTGTAAATGATTTTGTTTATAATATTACCACAAAAAATCTCCCAAATATCATACTCGGTTTATTCAAAATTCTGCAATTCTGAATACAACGAGAATTCACCCACCTCCTCCTCATGACCACTTCGTGACTTGATGAACAGTCGTAAAACTTCAGACAGTCCATTCTCGGGTATGTCCATATCAACTACTTTCTGTCCAGACATAAGAACTCCCTGTTCCAACGCACACCACATGGACATTTATGCAACAATTATTCTACTCCCCCCAGTAGAGGTACAATGTATTGCAATCAGCATGCCTGTCTGTGTGTCTGTCTGATTGCATCTGAAAAACCTAACGTCCTAATTTCGCAAAATTTTCTGTACATGTTGCTTGTGGCCATGGCTCGGTCATACTCTGATGACAATACAATACGTTGTTTGTCTGCTTTTGTGGACGATGTCATGTTTTCACATAATAGTGCATATACAGTGGTTTGGTGGCAGTTCGTTTCATTTTGTCGCCGTTCGTTCCAACTAGTTGACTGCATCAGTGTCGGCAGAGCAAAGTCTCTGCAGACCACCGTCAGAAAGCACTGCCCCCAAACACTCACTCACCATCTGAGACACCGCCTGAACCACTGCACCTACACCAACCAGAGGACGCCAAGTGGTGGCAGTAGTCATCAGTGAGCGACCTGTCACCCCTGTCTCAGTGATATCAACTCGCCCACAGCTGGCAGATTTGATCGGGTGGCACGGCGGGCAACCGTATTACGGGGTGGGGGCAAAGTATGCCGTCTCTGACTGCCTTGTTTTCAAACGTTATTACACACTATAATTACTGTATGTTTCTGATGTAACCAATACCTGTTATCATATATGAACAATTAAGTTTGTCAGTAAAAAAAATCATACATTGTCCAAAAAATCTGCAAAAATATTACAGAGTATTTACTAGGGAGTTCGTATCACATAAAACATTAAAATATAAAATGCTGTAACCCTCAAGCACAAGAGAGAATAATACATTAGACAGACAGGAGACAACTTCAACGTTACATCTCAACTAAAACCAACCTCTTTAGCATTGATGAAGCCTGGGTCCATAGTGGCACACTTCAGCAAGCGTTTGATAAACAGAAAGAACTCTCGTAAATAACCGTCATCATTCAGCAGGCCACCCTGAAGCACGTTCATAGTTGGAATGGAGTCGGCATCTGCAATGACAGGTTAACGCATCATTCATTTCATTTTCTTTCGATAGCAGGCTCGTGGCCAATGATACAAACAGTAATATAAACACTATTAAAAATTAAAAATTAATAGGAAATTAGCATGCCATCTCCTAACAATATGTGAACAATTGAACATATTACTATTAAGAAAGGAGCAAACAACAGCGTTATCACAGCTATGAAGACTAGTCCAAAAAGAATACATCAATTCACAAATCATTGCATCAAATGATGTAACACTGTGTAGTGCAAAATGCACTACACCATCTGGTTCTTTAAGCAAAAGTCTGAATGCATCATTATATGCAACATGTAGTTTGTTACACGAGTATTCAAACATAGCACTCCATAAGGAGCAACCACAAATTTGAGTACAATCTATATCTAATAATCAGTCGGTGAACTGTTACACCAGGTGCATGGCTTATCGGATGGGTGGGCGGATGGTTGGGCTGCCCAAGCCATCACGCCGCGGAGTGGCGGGATGACTTGTATGCTTTAAATAGCATCACTTTAGTGCCTAACGAAGCATTAGAAAATTTGCCAATAATAATATTAGCCCAAGCATACAGGGATATAGTCTGTTTTATGTCAGGGTCATTTTTAAGTTCTGAATTAATAACATGGCCTAGATATTTGTAGCTATCAGTATATGGTAGGATGCCAGAGCAGAGTTTAAAAGGTGTGCGACGAAGCACTTAATGTTTCGTGTTGCAACTTCCAAGTGCTTGGTGCTTGTTCAATCACTATCATTTTCACTCAGTAGCCAAACTCAAAAAAAAATTAAAATTCACATAGAAATGTGACAGACGTAACATGAAAATGAATTTCTACAAACAAATTTAATAATAAAATCCATACAATGTGAAATGGTAAGCTGTATGTGCTTAAATTTTAAGTACTCATCTTCATTACCAGTTACTGCTTAATTGTCTATATCTTACAATGCTAATGCATCTTTTCTTCAACCAAAGAATGCTAACAGAGGTTAACCTAAGAAACTTGCAGGTACAGCACAGTAAAGAATGAAAGGTGGATTACCAAATCCAAGAATCGAGGCAAAATTGTGGACAAATTCCACAACCATCAAACAGTCGGCAAATGCTTTTCCAGACAAACGAACTCCAGGAATTCGATCAAACTCCGGCAATGGCTAAAACACACATGCAGCATCACATTAGAAGTCATTACTGCTCAATTTACGTCAGGAAAAAATGCAGTGTATCATATATGACAGTAATTACAGTATAACTGATACATTAATTGATAACAAACAAGATGAAAGACAAGTGCTGAACCATCACCAACATCCATGCTGGTCCCTGGTTGATCTATGCAGCCTCTACACATAAGACTTGACTCTGTTTATGTTACCATTTACACCACTACAGTTCCTATGCACCTGTATCTGACAATGACTGCAATAATGAAAGACAAAGAATCGGTTACAGAACTTGCAACTAGTAACAACACCAAAACGAAATTACGAAATTATTTAAATGATATGCTAATTCATGCAAACCTTGGCATCTTGAATACTCATGTCTTCGACAGGCCTCCTTTGCTCTCTTGCAAGAAACAGCTCTAGCCGTTTCTGAGCCTGTTTAAAATTCAAACCAAACAGCACACATTTTATTAATAACATTTTCCACAGATATGGCCAAATTATACTAGTGAGTACTCCAAATATAATCTATATACCATATAACAGCAAAGAAACAATGACAAAACAGCAAAAACTGCACATACAATATACAAACACAAACCAATTTCTTTTCTTTATCCAGTTTCTTAGCATTCTTCTTTTCAGCCTTTAATCGTTCCTTCTCCTGTTATCATTACAAATTACACCATTTATAAAGACAGCAAAATTTAACTTGTGCATATAACATTATTAAACAGTAAAAACACGCAAGCAGGCAAACAGGCATTTTATCATACCAAACAACTAACAACTTACAAATAAAACTAATTTCCAAAATCAATCAAAACAGCTCACATACATGAACACTGATCATTTTTCTGAGAAACCCGAGTTTTTAAAGTTTTCTTCTTATTTTTCACTTTTTGGTACCACGCACCAGATTAAGCTGGCCCTTCATTAGATTATGAGCACGCGTAAATGTATCATCTCGTAAAGTATACACTGCTCAATATACTACGATTTTACAGGTTAAAAAATGGCATTTAACAATCTAGCAATCAGCCTATTCAAAGTCACAGTACACGGTTCAGTGCAGTAGTTACCTCTTCCTTCTTGCGAGCTTCTAATGCTTTAGCCATTAACAAATCAAGGCGACGCCGTTCACGTTCCTGGCACACAAGCAAACACCATCATCATCGGCATAACGTTGGTCTCATACAATTTCAACAATAAGGTGAATCATCAAAAACCATACAGGCCGTAATATGCCCAACACAGTGCTAACGTAAATGTTAAAAATGTAGTAACATCTTGCACTGTAACTAAGGCTGTATTGAATCCGGAAAAATTACTATTCGGCCAAATAAGAATAGTTCGAGCTATTATTTGGCTGAATACGAACAGAACACGAACAGTTACTGTCATGCAATATTTTCATATTCATGAAAAATATACATTCGAGTTCATCATCCTCATTATCACAAACGAAACTGGAGTTAACACAAAGCTTTCTTCAAAAACAAAAACTAAGCAATCAATATTTTCAGCCAACAGACATGTTTGTTAATCACAGCAAATGTCACCACTTCATCTAATTTAGCTATAAAGACGTTGGTGCACTGGCAGCAGCTGAATCTAAATAACGTCAGCCAGCTGCACTAAGTAGTTGAAATCTGGCCAGTCTCACACGAGCAGGTGAGTTAATTTCATGCTCTGGGTCAGCTGTTGCACAGCAGCTAGAGTACAGACTGAAAGTGCTGTGGCCAGATCCACATGCCATGTCTGTAGAGCGATGCAAGCAGACAGAGAGTGGAAACGTCATGTTATCAATCCACTGCTCAGCTGCAGACAATGCCTGAGGAACATATGGCGGGCGTACTTTTTTGTGGACGAGCTGCCTATGCAGAAAGACTGTCGATGTGTTATTTCCACATCATACAACTGCACATAGATGCTGTTATTGATGAGTCAGATCACAAACTCTTTCAGCAGGCCACTCAGCCTATTCACTCAGAATATTCGGTACACCACTAATTGTAACAACCAAGTGTGACATCCACAACGACGACGTAATACGACATGACAAAAGCAGCATTCATTGAGAAACTAAGCATGGTCTGAAATGTCACATTTTATAACGGACTCCGCTATCACCAAGAAACCCACATGACTCTCTTTCTCAGTTAAAATGTTGTCAACTGCTGTACAAATAACGCAAACAGGTTGCACCTTCTGCAACAGTCACTTTTTACTCGGCTACCAGCACAGTTTTGTAGACACACCATTACAAGAGGCTCAACTGTCGCACAGCTAGCACGTGACATTCTGTCTCACATACACGCATGATGTAACACTGACGGCTCATGTTCAGGCCCATTTGGCGCCCCCAGTGAGGATTACCCCATCATAATTTCATCAAGATCTTTGGCATCAGACAACTAGAGTCCTCAGGTTATCATACGGCATTATTTGCACGATCGCATGTTTAGGCATTTTGACAGAACACCGACTTGTGACAGATGGACAGACAAACAGACACAGTGCCACAGCATATACCACGTTAGCATAGTGTCACGTGGATAACAGAAATCAACACAATCTGTTACACAATCAAACTTGCATGCCACCAGCAAAGCTAAGTGTTACAAACTACATATACACGTCAGCAACTAAACAAATAATTTGCATGCATATGCACGCGCGCACACATACAACACACATATACACACTTATGCGATTCAATGTGATTCATGCCCACAATAGTTCATATAATCAGTCTCAGTCTGTACTCCGTGTACGATTAAACAATAAATATATGAAAACAACACAGGTAGGTTTCAGAGTTAATTACTTTGCCCGCGGGAGCAGTTGCGAAGTATTGTAATGAGTATGTCTGTGTGTGCATGTATGTGTGTCTGTCTGTCTGTCCAGGATATCTCCAGAACTACACGTGCGATCTTTACCAAATTTTTTATTCATATTGCCTATGGCCGTGGCTCGGTCTTCCTCCAGCATGGGACAAAATCCAAGGGGAGGGGCAGTTTTGGGAAGTTTTCTTCCCCGTTGGTATTGTAGGGTTTAACGTCCAACTCGACACATTATAGGTTTTCTTCCCCACTGACAATGCATTGTACAGCATAGCATTTGGGACCTATACAAAAAGGGCAACTGTAGATATCAGACTGTGCAATCCCACCCCCCTTCATGGCCAATAAAAGACTCGTCCAACACTTAATCAAGTGTCTGCCCCTATCGTGTGTGCACACCACTGCATGGACCTATTCAATTCGCAATTCATACGGGTGTTAGCGGCTGCTGCTGCTGCTGCTGCTACTACTACTACTACTGTTTAAACCACGTTGTTCTCTGGAGCTACTCCATTCTAGGCGTGGCCTCCTTAAACAGAACCGTGGCAATTACAGTGTACGTTTTTACAGGCTTCTCAGTCACAGCATCAAGGCCCCACACGTACACATCAACAGACATGCCATTTTAACAGCGAGTCTAACGTGAGCACCAAAGCACCGATGGAAGAATAGCAAACATCAAAAAACACAGAAAAAACAGATAGAAAACGAACTGTTCATCAAGAACCACACACTTTGTTACATACTCATTTCATGCATCATCGACATGCACCATCTAACAGCATCCTGCAACCACACATACCATTGCCATGGCAACCATCGCCTGCTTCCTCGACTCCTCCAGCTCCATCTTCTCACGCTGCTGCCGCTCATACTGAGATACAGTGCAAACGAAACCAGCGCACGCGTCACACGTCACTACCGCATCCCAAACAAAGCAGCCTAATGAACGTCAACTCTACAACTACTTGTAACAAGCAACAGACACTCAGTATACCTGTTCCTTCATGGCAACATCTTGTTGTCTTCTAACCTCCTTCTCCTATACAAAAAAAAGGAATAGTGTACTCCAAAGGCCAAATAATCCAAATCCATAAGCTAATTGTAACTGATGGACACCCTTCAATGCATTCATACTGTTGGTTGGGTGACCGAAAGAGCATCTGAAAAAACTGCTACAATTATCTCTGAAACTTCTTTTTCAGATACGTGCCGAAAGAGAATCAATGAGGCAAAATGGTGGGTGCCAGTGTGTACGTATGCGTGGACATAAATCCTGAGATCTATTCTGTGTGTGAACTTCTTTTCATATCATTAAACCACAAAAACTAATATGATCACCCTATCTGTTCCCTGATCCTGACTGCATCTCACCCAGACCCTGGTCATGTCACCCTGGGTCTGGTAACATGGGTCACGTGTCATTACGTGATCCTGGACAATTACATGCATATGGAGGCAGCAAACTGTAAATCACTCATTCACTCCCAAAAAACTCTAAACATTATTTAACTTTTAACACTAAACGTTAGTTGGGTACAACTTTATTAATGCAAAAGATTACTCGACTGAACTGACCTCGGTAATTTGTCGATTGCGGAGTTCTCGTTCCACTCGCAGCTGCATCTGACGATGATATCTTTCCTGCTGGCGTGCCAATTTCTGTCGCTCCTTCATTCGCCGAACTTCCATCACTGCAGTTTTCAAACGCAATAAGCAGCCATGGTATATAACACATTCACGTATTTGAGGAACTGGTCGCAGACTCAAGTGAATACATACTTCATTTACATCACGGTCCATATAAAGTGCCACATTTTTGTCTGTAACTCCGATATTTCTTGGTGGATTTTTACACTTTTTACACTACTGGAAACACAAATGAACACTGTACAAAAAAGTTACAAAATTTACAAGTTCACATTATCTGTGTCTTGAATTGTGGCAACGTTATCTGCAGTTCGGGGTGATCGTGGACAACTGCTTCTTGCAGAGCGTTCAATCAAACCAGTTGTGCTCAACTTTTGCTCAAAGTCATCCAATGTTTGTCTTCAACTTTTGTTAAGAAACTTTTTATAAGTCATTGGGCAAAAATGTTATAGATTTTTGGATCAAAATTTTGTCTTTGGAACTAAACATATTTCATTTCATTGTACTTTTATTATTATTATTACACACCAAGTAACTTGATAAAGTAAACATTGCAGTGTGATGCAGTTATGACATCATCAAGCCGTTAAGTAATTAAATTGTAGACTATTCTTTCCTGTCTCCATTGGAACAAAAAATGTAAAAATTCCAGTAAGAAATACAGGAGTTATAGTCAAAAATAAAGTGAGACATTATTACGGACCATGGTTGATTGAGTTGTGGTTTTACATCCCACTTGGCACAAAATAGATCATTGCAGAGATGTTCTTCCCAGCCAATCTCTTGGCTTAGTACTGAAAAACGTAAATAAACATAACAAAAGCAAACGTGCATCTATAACAAAATATACTGCAACATAAAATTAACCCCAAAAACTAAAGCCAGGTTTAGTCGCCTCCTACGACATCCGGCCTGGAAATGGACAGGGCCTATACTGGTTCTGGCGCTTCATAAATTTGTCACTTACTGACTTATTTAGACACTTGCCCACTTACTTACAGCCCCAGAACCAACACGGGGCTTATGGACCATGGTCTATATACGACGACTGACATGCATACTGTAATCAACACAGTTTATTTATCATATGCCGACAGCAAAGAGATATGCTGTGAAACCTCGAAGCTGTCTTGCTCTGTGTAGCATCTCTCGCTGCTGTTCTTTCTCAGCTTTCTTCCTCATCTTCATCTCGGCAACCTTCCGTGCCATCTCTGCACACAATAACAACTCATCATCAACAACAAGCAAAACAACTCATAAGCAAATCCTCAATGCTACATCTTTCTGAACTTTACACCATAATCACGAATCATACCTTACATACAATCAAGCTCAAACTACCGCCAGTGTATCTTATATATTAAACGTCTTAGGGCGTTCGCCAGATCTCAGCAAGTATTCGTCTCTTACGTTAACACAATAATCAATGGAAAGCTCTTGGCGTTGGCATTGCTGTGAAATAGTTCGTTGCAAAATTGGGATTCGCATTTATCAAAAGAATCAGGAAAATAGAACTCTGAAGATTCTACATTGGCCGTCCGGCGGCTCCAACCTAGGCTCAGCTGCACTGCAGCTGGGCCGAACTGCCGCAGCTCTATATGCCTATAAAGAGTCCATGCTAGTGGCGTGATCTGGTGTCATGTGACACCGGGACGCCGACTGTCAAATCGTATTGTAGGTAGGCCTAAGGGAGGCATGCTTACGGGGACAATGACCACGAAACCAGAAAGTAAGGAGGAAGGGGGAAGCCACTATTCTAAGGGCAAAGCCCCTAGTATTAATTTCATTTATATATTCCACATTTAAATAACACAGCACAGGCTACAATAAGAAATGCCGCAGAGTATATTACAAGTCTCAGCTGTTGCAGACGAACCCGTGCAGAGCGCCGAATCACGCCAGTTGTGTCATAAACAAAGGTGGAGGCTCAGTGTGACAAACTGACAGTCGTCAGTCGTCAGGCAAACTAAGCTGACCAGACTAGCTATGACTGATGTGTCATGGCTAAAAAAGCAGAAAAATTGGTTAAGTTTAGAGTTTGAAAATGTTCCACAGTTGCACCTTTATTTCTGGAAATATCCGAATTCAAATAAACGATACATCAAAGGTAGCCTCAACACCAAAAACCATCTAAATTCATTCAGCCATTTCAATACTATACCGGCATGATGGACGGCAGAGGGGTGAGTGAGTGAGTAGTTTCTTAACGGCACATAAGCACAATTTAGGCCATTTAGTGCCATTACAGGTTAAAAACCAAGAAAGAAAAAGTAACATCATAACAAAATAAAAACAATTACCAAGAATACACTAACGAGCGATTTTAAAATGTGAGATATAACCAAGGCTTTGAGCTAAGATAAAAATTAATAAACAATGTTATAGACTAT
>Ga0209780_1000750_pt1 | contig 18946 bp, 9 predicted proteins | sample WorMetexBAHAMAS2_FD_187384 | JGI IMG/M metagenome (GOLD analysis project Ga0209780, IMG submission 187384) | Marine gutless worms symbiont microbial communities from Max Planck institute for Marine Microbiology, Germany - Inanidrilus exumae... | ecosystem: Host-associated > Annelida > Digestive...
CTGAATATCTGCAAAAAATTTGAATGTTTAATTTCCCAAGGTAGTGTGGCAACATGCGTAAGGTAAGGTGAATATTGTTATATGGTTCTTATAGCAAATTTCATACGCTTTCCAGCAGTGCAAAAATTTAGATAATCGATTAAGATTTCACAAAGTTAGAGACAGTGTAAAAGTGAGACGTTTTTTTGAGACACAGTGTAGAGTGCCTGGGCTATCGTATGATGAAAAAAAATTGCCGACAATTTCAACCGGCTGAGTAGGGTGCAACAACGTCATAAACAGTCAGACGTCAGACAGACAGACGGAATTGCGATAGCATATAGCGAACGTGACGTAGTTGACGTTCGCTAAAAATATAAACAAGCGTAGGCCTATCTATCAGCACTCAGATGACCTAGTGGATACAATTTTATGTCACAAGTTTCTGTCAGTTAACAAAACGAAAAACTGCGTATTACGCCTGTCTGAAGCCAACTTTATTACAGGTCGCAATTCCTCGACAAACGCACCTGTCGTAGGCACAGTCGGTGCTGGTGGTCGTCGTATCAACGTCGTCGCCAATGAGCCAGCTGAACCGCGGGTCGGTACGTAATGTGAGGCCCTGAAGAGCAGTTTGACTTGCGTAACTGCACTCGGCGTTCAGGTCGCCCATAATGAGGATGTCGGAGGTATTCCAGTACTGCTCAACAGCCGCGTGGACGTCTATCAGCGCCTCCATCTCATCCACGGCATCGGTTGGCTTGGTATGCAGGCCTATCATCACTAGCTGGCTCAAAGCTGCAACTACATGCACAGTAAGTCAGTATGACAGTCAACTGTTCAATTACCAGGTCTTAACTCTTGTAAACACACCGGTACACACTCCTCACTTATTGCCGTCTATATTCCGGAACTGTTTTACGCCTGCTAGCTCCATTCATAGATATAAAATTAGACACAACAAATTTTATTTAACTTATGTTATTACCATATTTGGACATCGAAAATTGAGATATAAAGCTAGTCAACTGTGGGATCGTCTACCCAATACGCATTGCATGCCAATCCTTTCGGAATAAGTTAAAATTGTTGTCGATATGTGACCCCATGTAATGAATTTTTTTAGACATTTGCTAATGAGTACACACTTGTAACTAATTCGTGATGATAAGAACAATACAAACCTGTCGTCGTGCTTGCTTCCGGTTCTGTTGTCGTTGTAGTCCCTATTTCATCAACATCATCATCGTCATCATCATTTTCGCAACATAAGGGCCACATGGCCTAGTACAGTATGCATGTAGATATGATGTTACAGTAATGCAAATAGCAGTGAAACAATTTGCATAATTATTACAAAGCTGTTAATACTGAAATAAAACAGAGTCGTCGTTATCTTCGTGAATATCGTTGAAAATGCAGGGTTTGCCTCCTGGAGGCGGCACTTTATTTCGGTATGTAACCAGCCAACCAAGTCGACTCAGCCTTTCATCCTTTCGAGGTCGATAAACTAAGTAGTAAGCTGTAATTGGATGTTTGCTTCCTCGCACGGGCGGCGTCGTCTGGTGAATGCTTACGGGGTGAAGGCCTGGTGTGGTTGATTGGGGCGGTGGTGTGTGATGTAGCTGCAGCATTTGCGCTCCTGCACCATTGGCTCTTGCCGATTAACTGCCACTTCCTACGATTGTACAGCGCGGCTGGTCGCGGCATCGCCGCTGTAAGTAGCGCTATAGAAGAATCCGACCGTTACCTTTTACCTTTAAAAACAAGACGTAGTCGGAGACTGCAGAGTTTGCACAAATTCTGCCGTCTGGCGAGCTGGACGAAACATAAGCGTCGTCTTTGATTCAGTCTCCATCTGCCTTGCCGCGACCTCAGGGTTGCTGCCTATGCATCCGTTTCACCCAGCCTCGTTCCCAGCTTCACTGCCTCGGCGCCTGCCTCTGCCTCGAAGAAATGCCTTGACTACATCACTAGGAGAATCTTTGGATTATGACCACGGTCGGCTGCCCCGGCACTTGCTGAACTGTCGTAGAACACTATCCGAGATATCGAGTGTGCACATTAAAACATTATTAGAACCCGTACAAACCACTTCTAACGTAAGCATTTAAGCAAAATTCTTTAAATGTAGATCATCTTTATTACTTACAAACCATCGATAGAGTTACCTGAGGAGACTGGGATGACGCCAGCGCATAGCACTACAGTCGACAGTGTCAACGCCGACAGAGTCATAGTCATGTCGTGAGATACTATATACTACATCATCCTGATGTCACGCCGCCAATAGCACCGACAAGTATCCTGTCAGAAAAACTAGGGACGTAGTTCAGAAATGAATAATACTTCTATTGATGTCTCAGCGTCTACACGCCTGTAAGGAGTAGCTACTGCTCTTCCTGTTGTAAGGCGGACTAATGCAACGTTGGCTATTTTGACTGACAGTTGTCGAGAAACGCCCTGGCACACTTTGCGCACGTTACCCCGTCATAGCCTACTACAATGCCCCCGGCAACTACCCGTCGACGTTGTGTCATAAACCAACTGCAGCGATTTATCAATCAGATACTCCAAAAATCACCGTTATTAGAAGATCGCACCATTCATCTCTCTCTCTCTGTCGCACACGACCCTTATGATAACCCGAACCGTGATAACCCCGGTCAGCTAAAAATCGATTTTCTTGCACCCCATCGGCTGCCTCCAGTACACCGTTGGCAGGTGTATTGCCATAGTATTTTACTGGGACGCACAGTACTCATGTACACGTGTTCCAGAAAAAAGTTCACAACTTTGACTTGCTATAACTCCGACACACATGGACAGATTTTGATAATTTTTGGCAGAAGTGTTACTGAGAAAGATTGTGACGTTTCTAGTTACTGGTTACTGGACGTCGCTTAACATAGCAGAGAAATGATCAGCGGATCAGCGACTAATGACGTTTCTGAGAGCATTGCCGGCTTTTATAGTGCTTGCGACGGCCTGCGGGTCACGTGACAAAAGCTTAATGGTCTTAGCGGGCTAGCGTAGCTGCTGCTGCCGGCAGGCTACTACCAGAGAATTTAGAAAAAATTTTGTCTAAATTCTCTGGCTACTACAGCTGCTGCTGTGAGGAAGTAACTAGCTCATTTAGCGGGTTCATCAGAATGTACAAATTCTGACTCTTCATCGCATTGGTGTTTCATGATAGTAATTTAGTATTGTTTTTATGTTTTGCAGTTTTAGAGCTTTGGCTTATGCAACATAAGATAAACAGTGAGCAGTTTTTTTTTGTTTTTTTTCCTGTGTAATAATTGGTATTTTAATAAAGTGATGTATTGAAATCCCATTGATGTCGCTTACTTACGTTATAAATGTTTTAAAAAAACTGACAATGTTAACGGCGACGGATCGAAAACCGCAAAAATCATAAAAGGCACTGTTAACCACATTAACATAGCCTGAATGTCAGTGTTCGTGTGGTTACCATTGTGAGTACCAGGACAAACTGCGTTACCTAGCCAAATTTTGTTGAAATCGCTCAAACCGTGGCGGAGATATGTCAGTTTTTGATTTTTAAAGATGGTGGCCGTCACCATCTTGGATTTTCGAAATTTTAAATTTTAACGGTCAAGAGGGTCGAACTGCATTATTGTGCTAAATTTCGTAAAAATCGCTTAAACCGCGGCCGAGACATGGCAATTTTTACGATTTTTCAAAATGGCGGCCACCGCCTTTTTGGATTTTCGAAATTTCAAATTTTTTAACGGTCGGGGCGGTCAAGTGGTCGAACTGCGTCATCGTGCCAAATTTAGTCGAAATCTCTTAAACCGCGTCCGAGATATGGCGATTTTTCGATTTTTCCAAGATGGCGGCTGTTCGCCATCTTGGATTTGCGATACGTGTGTTGGGACCACCCACAAAGGGCATTTGGTGGTCTTTATCACTGTGCAAAATTTGTTTGGATTCGATGCAGTAGTTTTGATAATATGCGCGTTTTACGATTTCGCGAGTTTGGCTTGAAAACGCCTAATCACCCCCAAAAATGTTTTTGGGGGTTTTGACCACATAAATGGGGAGCAATGTGAACAAATCTCAAAAGGCACATCCTTGCGCGAGTCCGCGTCGTTTGAGCCATCATGGGTGAAAATTCGTCGACGTGTCTGACCTGTAGGTGAGTTCCTCGAAAAAAGGTATAAATGAAAATAATTTTGGTTATATTTCACCCATGTGCCCAGAAGCCCCCTGTGGACTTATGCGCACCTAATTTAGCACAACTGTAGGGGTCGCTGACATAATCACCCGTGACAAATTACTTGGTGATCGGTTGAGGGGTGTCTATTCTGTGGGGGGTCGAAAATTGCCGTTTCCCATTAACAAAGCCAGTCGCCGTTAACACAGGGCTGACGCTACCCAAGTTGCGCTACCGCACAGCCTGTGATCCAATTATTTTAATGCCACCGAAGAATATTCAGTCGCCATCTTTGACGTCAGTAAACTTTGACAAAATTATCATTTCTCACCGGATGTAGTGGAAATGCTGACAAGTGGATGCCATTGTTGTCATTCAGGGCAACTATTGACACTTTTAGTCATTGCCCATCGCGTTGAAGGTGATCCGATTGGGATTTCGTCGACATCTTTGGCATCAGAAAAGTAGAGTCCTTGGGCTATCGCACGGCGTTGTTTGCGTGATGCTGCTTTTAGCCGTATTGGTAAAATACAAGCATGTGATGAACGAACGGACGAACGGAGGGACATACAGACACACGTATATTGCGCTAGCATAGCGTCGAGTGGTAAAATAAAGAAAAAACTAAAAACAAAGCCGGAAAGCTCAGAAAAAACGGTCCGTGCGATAGTCCGTGACGGTAATTCGGGGGAAGAAGTGTTGAGGTTTTTTCTATAGCCCTCCTTTTGATGTTATCCTCAGAAGTGGTTGTCGGTGCTTTTTGGAAATAAAAAAGTTTTCAATGCTCGAACAAATTGTTCTGGTTTATCCGACACTTTCCGAATGTTAGGTCGCAGCTTGTTCCACTGGTTCGGCCCGGCTTATACGCCCTTCTGCGCTAACGCTTATAAAATGCGCAATGAGCCAGGCAGTGATGTATGAGCTTTTGCATTTGTTCGGTAAGTATAGGCCCTACGCCTTTTTTACCGAAATTAAGTCACGTCATACGAAGTGATGATATATGAGGCATCATATTTCACTGTCAGCCAACAGGCTATTGTACTCAGGTATGCTGTGTCTAAAAGATAGGGCTAGACGAGCACCGTATACAGCAAAGTGTCAATCGTAAATTTATAACGCGTAGTTGCATATACATGTAGCCTCCGATGTGCTGTGTACACTTTTAAACTCCGTCCACACCAGTAACAATGTCGAAGCAACGTTCGACTTTGTTGCCAAGAAACGGCCAAGTTATTTATTTTTTATCTTTGGTTCATGCACTTCAATTGCATTGCAAGTTAGAACAAAGCTAATAAATGCCACTAAACTCCGTCTATTTTCCTTTGGGCGCCATGTTTTGCTCATGGCGATCCACCACACCAACTGTAAACGGTCACTTCAGTTAGCAAGTGTATTATGATGTTAATTTAAAAATTTGTTAAATATAAACAGTGATGTAAGTGAACTTTTTGTCCTCAGGCTCGGCATCAAGACCAATAGGCTTCGATTCGGAGGCCGAAATTGCGGTCATTGTGCCTCGGCCTCGTAGCATTGTCCTCGGCCTTAATGTTCTGGCCACGGCCTCGGCCTAATTCAACCCCAAGACCGAGGTCGAGCCAAACGTTAACGGCGAGGCCGAGCTGAGACCAAAGTTTTAGCCTCGAGGCAGAGGCCAGAAGGTTGAGGTTGATGCCTTAGCCGAGGCTAACGTTGCGAGGCCGATGCCAAATTTTTACGTTTTATGCAAATGCTGAGGCAAGAATTATGGTATCGAGACTCGATGAGGCTAGAACTTTGGCCTTAATATTGAGGACAATAGTTCAAGGTTGAGGCCAGTGTTACGAGGATGGCGCCAAAAGTTTGGCCTCGATGTCAAACGAAAGTGTAAACCATGTATGCCGCGTGTTGTGTATTGCACCAGAAGTTAGCGTTTTGTTGAATAAAAGTAGATCTTGGACAATAATCTTTGTTTATGTAAGGTCTGCAAATTTTGATCGAAATTAGGTCACGATCATAGTAGAATACATTAGCCCCGAGCCCCCGATAGTTCCAACATACTTATCAACGAGTGCGTGTCAAACTGCAGTCGAACTAACTAGAGAAATGGGTAGTCGTATCGACATGCAGACTCACGTTGCTCCGCATCCCGGCCCATCTTCATCGCAAAGGTTATAATACTCACCTGAGGGCTAGGGTTAGGATTTGAACTTTGACCTTTTGACCCCAGAAGCAAGCTGTTACATTTATGACAGGCCGCTGACTTAAATAAATGTGATGGCGAACTTCTGTGCGTCGGATAAAATTTTGATATTTGCTGATTCAAAACAGCGGCTTTTAGAACGCAGAGAAACTGAAGCCAGTCTTTTCACAATGAGACTGATAATTCATTTGTAGGTGCCTTGCTCATCCGGAATAAGTCTACCTTTCTGAGTTTTGTCCGATAGCAGGCAGAGTATATGTGTAGCCAGTGAAGCGAGTTTGCTCTATCATTGTATGCATGTATAAAGTAATTATATAGCGCGATCTAACAGCCTAAACTTTCACCCAGGAAGCGCTTCTGTATGCTAAACCAAACAGTTAAGTTTTAGCTGGCGACAAAACTCTATGAACGTCAGTGTCGAATGTTGAAATGTAGTTGAAAGGGTGTTCCAGAGTTTAGGGGCACGCGCAACGACGCTGCGAGGGCCATAAGTAACAGTTCGAGTTGCTGTATATAGCGCGGCATTCGCACATACAGCTGTCAATGATTTGCCCATAGATCCATAAATTAGTCCGCCACTTCACCATGAACATGGGCGTAGGCGGGTTTTTCTAGCTGGAGGGTCTAGTATAGGGGTCCGGGGTCCAGGGGCAAAGCCCTGGTAGGGGATCTGGGAGACGAAGTCCCCCAGAAGCTGAAGTACATTTAACATTTTTGCAGGAAAAATTGGGTCAGACTGGCTCTTAATAACATTTGTCGAAAACTAGTTTTAAGAAAATGAGGGGCAAAATGAGAGTACCCCTACAACAAAATTTTTTTTCATGGGATCTATGAAAATCTCACAAATCACCCTTGTGGTGGCTAGGGTCCAAACCCCAGGACCTCCTTGGCCAGTTACGCCCCTGGCCATGAACATGTATCAGACTGCCACAGTGCCACTTCACCACAAACATGGGCGTAGGCGGGTTTTGCTAGCTGGAGGGTCTAGTATAGGTGTTTGGGATCCAGGGACAAATACCCGGTAGGGAGTCTGCATGGGAGACGAAGTCCCCGGAAACTGAAGTACATTTAGCATTTTTGCAGGAAAATTTGGGCCAGACTGGCTCTTAATAAAATTTCTCGAAAATTAGTTTCATGAAAAAGAGGGGCAGAGTGAGGGGTACCCGTACATCAAAATTTTCTAATCGGGTTTATGAAAATCTCAGAAGTGGTGACTGACCGCCAGATTCCGCTGGATCGCTGCGCCCCTAACCATGACCATGACATGAACGGCATGACATGCAGCGAAGCGGCGGGCTTCACCGCTTCTCATATATGCCTTTTGACTTTCATTCATTGTTAGGTAATGTTTACGTCACAAGATGACATCGTACGAGGTAGGACGAAGCCCTTCACGACAATGGAGGCTGCCAGCCACGCTCGCTCCTCGGTCATGCCTCAGTTGCCTGCCGTGTGCCGTCTCGTGACTGTTTGTTATCACGGGGCTGCGCGGTAGCACCAAATATACTTAAATATTAAGTATATCTGGTAGCATCTTTTTTAAATTCTTGGCTACGATGCTACGGCATCGTCTAATCAGGCAAAGTGTAGCCAGGTTAGTCGGTGTGTCATGGTCGTCATTTCCCGCTTGCTGATATGTTGTAACGTAAATGTTTCCCACTAACAGTATTGTGACTCGAATATCCCGCACTAGAATAGAAATGGTAAGCATTGCCAACTCGCCGCAAACCGACCAGATCTGTAGCCAGTCATTCCAGAAGTTTAGCTTTGTGAGCTCACAATAACTATCCCATTATCGGACAGCGGGAAATTTAGCTCGGGAGAATGGACGTAATTACTTACTTATTACTTACGGTGTGTTCTTCTACATCAAATTTAACCTGCATCAGTGCATCACATAACGCGTGCGGGTCCAGAAACCTCAAATTTCACCGATTTTGGAATATATATGGGCAGTGTGGAAATTACCGGGCGGTTGGAGATTCGACCCCTTAGTTCATGTATTCAACCCCTTATTTTCAACTATTTGTCATCTATGTTGACCTTGGGGACAGCGGACCCCCTAGTTCGTTTAGCTTAATTCCCAAACTGTATATGGGGCTCCTGTAATTATGCCAACAACTGTCAGTCAAAACCAAATTTTCATTTTAGAGTGAAGTCTTCCGTGTCTAATATCAGATCGATCGGTGTATAGTCTCTTCCATGCGGAGCAAAAACCACCGAACAACAGTAAATTCGATCATATTTCGATTTTCTGAACTCCCCTACCATTTCGAGTTAAATTTGGCGTGCGAAACTAAAACTGTGGTTCACGCTTTAGTGAGAGATGCAGCTTGATCTGTATAGTCTGTCGCCGCTGCTTGGCGGAAAAAAAACAAAAAAGGCAAATCTGACCAAATTTTAAAGTTTTGGGGTTTCTGTACCCACCCCTTCACCGATCAAAGCGAACGATGGTATATATGATAGCGAATCCATGGCGTTCTCTGTCCTGTGAAATTTGACTGTTATCATAATGATTAATTTGGCATGACAGAAAACCCAATCAAAAATTATGCTATCGCTTCTGCTGGGCAAAAAACCCTGCAGATTTGACCTCAAATAAAACTATTTTATTTGAGTGTCATTTCAATTTTTATTTTACATGTAAGCGCCGCATTAGTAAATGCGTGCTATGTTTCACGACGTATGGAAAGGATTCACACAGCAGATGTGACCTTGAAGGCCATTCAAGGGCATTAGAAATGGTGCCATTCGATAGCCAACATACAATTTCCCATTAGTCTTCCATTGCTATATGTCTGTATTATGCAGTTTTTAAGTACTAACAAGATATTGTCGCTTATTTCCCAAAGAGGTCAAGTGACTCTGAACACATCCATTTCGGGGGTAATATATCATAATAATAATATATTATACGTTTCAAAAGTGTATTGTCATTGCTAAAGGATCTGAACTGGGCTCCTCTTAAAAATCGCGGGAGAGATATCCGACTAGCCATGTTCTTCAAGATTGTTAAGTGCAACATGCCTATACAAACTGATGCTATTTTGCTGCCGGCTGACCCTAGAACCAGACATCACCACAGTTTCAAGTTTAAACATATTCTGTCACATACTGCTCAGTATAAACATTCGTTTTTTGTTAGAACATTATCTGAGTGTAACTCTCTTACTGAAACCTGCGTCAACGCGGATACCATCACCGCATTCCAGGCGCAGCTCCGTCACACGCCCTGAGCAGTGTGAACACCCCGCATCGTCGTGATAAGCGGAAGTGGTCTGACGATTATTGAACTAGAACTAGAACAGACATGCACTAGTGCTCCTGTGTATCAATCAACACACGAGATTTGAAGTGCCTAGCTTCACCAATTCCAAATATACGATTGACGCCAAAATTTAAAAAAATAATTTAGCTTCCTTCGGGACTGACGGTCGACTCTTCACTATTGACGTTTCTGCCAAGTTCAAAGCCACGTGACACAAAAACTTGGATAAATATGAAAAATCCGGCCGGATCAACTTTAGATATTGTGCTGTAGTATAAGTATCCGTGGTCAGTTGCCAGTCCAACTTCCAAGGGCTCGTGACCTTGAACTTGACCGTTATACTGCAGTGCATCACTCATTGAACTCTACCTACATGACCCCGTTTGAATTTCGCCGAGATTTTTGAAATCAGAAAAGTAAGAGTCCCTGGGCGTATGGTGTTCTTTGCGTGATCCTGTTTTTTACAGTGCCGGCTTGTGACAGACGGACAGACAGACAAACAAACACACGACGACAGCATATACCGCGCTAGCATAGCGTCGCGCGGTAAAAATCGACACTCTTCGCCTCGATAACCGTCATCGGACATTTTTGCAGCTGATCGATCGCTCAGTTCAATGTATCCTGGCTGAGCCTAACAGTCGATTAGCACGCGTTTTAGCTGATCAGTGCGTGAACTATATTGACGGTACACCGTCTTCTGTTGCAGCGTTCCTACACCGAATAATCCACAGGATTTAGATCAGGATTACGCACTATTTGGCGGCCATTTTTCCGACTCAATAAACTCCAGCACATGGGAGCTCGTGTAAGCGACAATGTGGCGTGAACAGTGTGCAGGTGCTCCGTCCTGTTGATTGCAAAGAATATTTATCTACAGCCAGCAGTAAAAGTCAACTGCTATTTTGCAATTAACCTTTTTACTCGGCTAGAAGCTAGGTTTGTACATTGCATGTATTTTTCGTTTATTGCCACACAAGTGCGTTTGTCATTTGTGCAATAAAAGAATTACTTACTTACTTACTTTAGCTGAATATTGGACTTCAGGCCGACGGCGCGTTTAGGCGGTGATCAGACGTTCGGCTATAACTCCGCCGAAAGTGAACCGATTTAGATGAAATCCGAAGCACTCTGAGGACGTTGTCGGGGTCTGGCCTCAGCAGATGTTGGGCGCGATCCGCGCAGTAGCGACCGCTTTAGAGCCAGGCAAAATTTTATTTTTTTTGTCAGGTAAGCAACGCACGATTTCACCGATTTCTCCTCGGCTAAATTTTACGAAATTTGAACACAACACGTCGATCGGTGTCGCGATAAAAACTTTCGGAACAGAATTTTCAAAATGTTACCATAAGCGGTCGTTTTCCCACAAAAAACGCAAAAATTGCTGTCAAAATTTCACGTCTTGCGACTTCAAGCCGCCAAAACTCCGCAATGATTACAGATCGTCGGAAATTCACTACCAAATAATCCCTCTACGGCATGTCTAGTTTCCATTTTTACCGTTGGAATCAATTCAAAGTCGCTCTGTACAAGAAACCTCCCCAAATTTTCGGCGACGTCCTATGTCCGATATTGGGTGAGCCAACTAATAAAGTATGCCGCTGTGTCGCCTGGCTGACCGACGTGAAAGAAAACATGCCTGAATTGAAAACTGTAAATATGTAACACGGCAGATAACGCTGCCATCACTCAGTCGCAAGCACGTGACACCAGGCATCGTCGAATGCAGAAAGTAAACAGCTTGTGTACATGCAGCCGCGCGCTTCGAGCTAAATACTGTATTGTGGGCATTCCACACAATACAGCCATCTAGTTCTAAACTATTTTGCTACAAAATGACACCTGAATTGCATCTGTAGCGGATCGCTAGTTATAGTTATCAACTCTCAAATACAGTCCGGTTTTTATGGCCCATCCTGTATTGCGGATGGCGACGGCATTGAGGGAATCCGTCGTCGTGGTAACGAATGTTGAATCAACGACAGAATTAGCGGTACGGAGGGTAGCGAATGAAGCGTCGTCTGAATAATGCCGGTCTTCTGAACGGTGATCGCGGAGCTGGCCGAGGCACGCGTGCTGATCGAAGAAATCGGATGACGCAAATGATCACCAATAATCCACACGGTCCAGCGATTGCGACGCCGATGATAATGAAGATCACAAAACGATCATCTCCTAAACCACGAAATACAACCAGTGACAAAGTGGTGATGTGAGGGCGGCGGCGTGGCGCAGTGCATGGTAACGGCCTTGTGCCAGTGATATTGATATTGTAGGGTTTAACGTCCCACTCGACACATTATAGGTCATTTCGGAGACGATTTTATAGGTCATATGACCCAACCAACAGTGTAATAGCACTGAAGGATGATAGTCTTTCAGATCAAGGGCCAATCCCACAGGCTCAGCAGAATAAAAGGTAATGAAGAGGATGTAATATTTGTTTAGATATAGCACCAAGTACCAGTGCCAGTGGCGTAACAACTGCCCCTGCAGACCCTGCAACGCAGGGGGCCCGCGCAGGTCAGAGGCCCTTGTACTATAAGGTTATGCGTAAGTAGGCCTACACGAGACGACTAGGCTGTATCTTGTCCGTTTTTGTGCTGTTCATATTCTGCTAGCACCGGCGACAACGTGTCAATAGCCTATGCTCAATTTGGGGGACATCCCTTCAGCGTGTTCGGGCAGAGCCCAGCGGCCCATTTTGTTTTGATGCAACAAATGTGGTTAGCCGTTAACATGACTACCCTGTTAACATTCGATTCGACTAAACTTCGACTTTCGCGAAGTTCGATCGGACGAACCCCTTTCGCGCAAAACGTCGCCTATACAATGCTAACACGAGAAGATATCATTTTGTTTTATTTAAGAGTACATAATTGCAGCATAATTTGCAGATCATCAGCTTCTGAAGACTTCGTTTCCCACCAACTCACCGGTGCATTTTTTCTGGACCCCACTAGGTTACTTCTGGTGTTGCGTGGTGACTCAGCGGTAGGGCGTTGGACTTGCGATTTACAGGTCGCGGGTTCAACGTAACATAGCTCAACTCAGCCTTGCATCCCTCCGAGGTCGCTAAATTGAGTATCTGCTTTGGCTGAGGGTATGGGCGGGATTCTCACCTCTGTCGGATGGCAGCGTCGTTGGTCCAGATCAACGAGGTTAACCTACACTGAGCCCGGTTAGTACTGGGATTGGTGACCGTGTCCGGGTTCGACTCCCGGAGGAGGCACTTTATTTCGGTACGTAACCAACCACCCAGGTCGACTCAGCCTTCTACCCTCCATGGAACGGTAAAATGAGTACCAGCCAAAGGGCGCTGATGCTCTGCGGCTCGGGAGTAAAGTCGGGCATGGTGTAATTTGCAGGTAAAACTGTGTGATCCATTTCTGAGCGCATTAGAAGTAGTTACGACGATGCGCTGTACAAATCGACGTATACTTGAACGTGAACCCCCTTCCCAAATCACCAAATCGTTACCGGGTACAACTTATTATGTATATGTTGTACAATGCAGACATACATACCCGTCGATTCAGATGTAGTGGTCTCTGGTTTTTCTGAAATCAGCAAATCAACAGCAAAACAAACAATATTATCACAGTAATTATTATCAAAAAACAAGTACGAGACGTATAAGTAAACATCGCGTATCATTCGTTTCAAGCCACTTTACATATTATGTGTAAGACAAACGTATACAGGGTGACGCAAAAATTCGACCAAAATGCGCAAATGTAGTATGGCGACACTCAACGCGTGGTGATGTCCTGCAAATTTACTGAAGAGTCTGACGGCAAAATAACTTTGAAAATCAGTCAGCATTTGGTGAAGTTACGACAAGAATATATTCAATATGATGTCACTTTTCGGTTTCATTGTGGCTAATGGGCCTGTTTTGTGCCACCCTCTACATCCGGTGCATAGGTTACCTGTTGTCGTTGTTGACTGCGGCGCAGAAGTCGTCGGCTCTTGAGTTGTTTGGGCTGCATCTACAACAGAACGGTCCTTTTTATAGTCGGGCCGAAATGTAACGATGGCCGCGTCGCGTGCTGCCCCTGGCGAGTCACGGTGAGTATGCAGACGAGACAGAACACAGACAGGCAGACGGACGCCAGACAGTTACGTTACGCTTTCCGCTAAACGCGGCCAGCTTAATAGTTAGCAAATATACGCAAGCAGTGATGTTTTTGTGGCTCCACAGCATCCGCAGTTGTGAGGGTGGATTGGAGCTTGGACACAGCGGCTGTAAAGGGCCGCAGTGATATTTGACGACAAATTAGCACATTTAGTAACACCTTTTTACCGCGCGACGCATATTCAACGCATGTATAGGACAGTTCTAGGGCCCGATGTGTGTCTGTCTGTCTGTCTGACACAAGTCGGGGTTCTATCGAAACAGCCAAACCGATCGACCTAATTTTCGGTCCATATGCTGCCCTCGGTTTATCCTGCACTGTATTACTGTGAAAAACTCCAGATACATCCAACATGTTACAGTCTGGAATTCTCTCCCTACTACTCTTCGCTCGTCTCAAACCTTAAACACTTTCCGAAAACATCTTAAAACCTATCTTTTCCAGTCTGCATTTAATAGCCCCTAGCGACTTGTTCATCACCTCTGATTCATTGTACTAAATGATTATGGCGTTTAATCAAATTTTATTACTCACTTACTTACTTAGAATAAGAATACTTTCCTTTGGAACGTTACTCAGACTCAAAACATATTTTTTCTGCTTTCTCGTCACGGCACATCGGCCATCTCACGTGTCCTCGATTTAGTTCGACCGTCAAAAATTTAGCGCCCACCTGTGTTTACAACATGTTGACCGTGAAACAGAACGTCGCGCGATTCGTCGGCAACAGCCGAGACTTAGTACATGTTCAAATACAGAGATTGCGGTCTCAAACCCGATTCAACGGGGCCGCACGTTAACTAAACACCACACTGAAAATAAGAAGGCCGTAGCGACAATGCAAACAATACGATCTTGATCATGTTCAACTTCAATAACGCAGAAGAAGCCAGCACTGCACTCACAAGAGTGCAAAGACCCACTCCAGCGATGTTTTTGCCGCTGGCTGCGTCTAGCGCATAGCGTGACTGCGAAAAACTACACGCACGGGAAAACCGGCGGTCTGTCTGTCTGTCGCACGTGGTTAATGTCTCTCGGCAGAGCAGGAACGGCGACTGGGGAAAGTGATGCAGTAAAACCCGGTGTTGCTAGTATGGCAAGTGCGGCGGGACACTGCAGCAGGAAATGACCAGCGTGGCTTACGTAAGCAGCCAGCGGCAATGTTGCGTCTGTCTGAAGACTGACGCAGCCTTGTTGTGACTCGTGACCTTGACATTTGATCTTTTGACCCTAAATTAAATAATAATGAAACATTTCTGTGTCACGTTTGGTGATCCTAGCTGCATAGGTTTTTGACACATCGTGCGGAAAAACAAACAGACAGACAAACGGCTGTTAAAGCCCTATCCCACGACTGCGGACGGCATGGGTAAATATTGTTTAGTGGTTAGACATTTACGTAACGTGTAAACGATAACACTGAAAGACGTTTCACACAACGCAGACCTGTCACTGGTGGTGCAGTAGTCGATGGCGCTTGTGTTGTTTTCGCAGTTTCTATAATTATCAAACAGCAGTAAAGAACACGCATGTCAAAAACAAATCACATTACTCGGACGAGGCTGACTCTGTGACACGTTTGCGTGGTGGTTTAGCGGTAGGGAGGTGGAGTTGCGATTTACAGGTCGCGGGTTCGATTCCCGGCCGTTCCGCTTTCACGTAACATGGGTCAACTCAGCCTTGAATCCCTCCCGGGTCGCTAAATCGAGTACCTGCTGCGGCTGAGGGTAAAGGCGAGATTCTCACTACTGCCGGGTGGCAGGTAACACTGTGTGATCCCATATGGCATGTGAGTTCCCCGTAGCGGTGAAAGCTAAGTTGATGCTAACTGCTATACACGGTTTACTTTTTTACTTCCCGTAGAAAAAAGTAGTTTACCAGTCAATTGCGGAACAATAACTAATACTTCTTTTTGCGGTCATTTATGCAGGTGACTAGGTGAGCCTGGGTCAGCCCATCCCCTTCGCGTATTTATCCTCCACGTGTTCTGCAAGGGAACGTCTGGATTAGTGGAACCAGATTTTTTACGAGCTCGGTGTCCTTCCTGCCACCCACGCCGACGGTAGTCTAGAGGCACGCTTTTCAGCGGCGTTTGTCTGTCTGTGCATCTTTCTGTCTGTCTGTATGATTTTCCGCACGATATCTCACAAATCGCTGTAGCTAGGATCACCAAACTTGACACAGAAATGTTCCAGCTTAAGTCGTAATAACTCGTTTATTTTGGGGTTAAAAAGTCAAAGGTCAAGGTCACGAGGCACAAAACAGTGCCGGCGTGGGGTTTCCACTCTTGTGAGTGCCAGCGTCTTCTGGTTGCTACGGTGCTGACAGGAACGCAACGCAATAAGCCGAATCAATGGCCTGGTCTCCATGGGCGTTAGAGCCGCGGCACCCGTGGAGCCAGTGTTGACCAGACTTTTGGCCATGCGACAAAACGATAGCAGCATGCTCAGCGAACGTTTCCGAAGGTAAACCCACTATTGACGGCTGGGTAGCTTCCTTCGATGTAGTGTTGTGTATCTCGGAATTGTCGCATCAAAAATCTTGGCAAAATTCTAATGGGAGTGGAGTAGCATAGGCTGCAGTTTGTAACTGACGCCTCTGGATACTGTTATCACTGAAGTCATATTATGTCGCTTAATTAAAGGTAACACTTGTCATGAGCCATGGTAAACCATAACCACCACTGTTATACAGACTGTGGATCGGAAGAAGCTATACACTTCAAAGCCCCCGACCCTATGATACGGGCTCTTACCTTTGAAGCCCCTTTGGGACTACTACTTCCATTTCCAGGCCCTGTTGGGTCAGGCAATATAACAGGGGCCTGGAACTGGAACTGGAACTGGCTGACCCAACTTTTTAACGATTCTTACACATCTCATCCTTTTTTCATCAGCAACCGGACTCCTGATGTAAGATGCATTACTCCCTCTATGCCAGCTCTTCAACACCATTACCGCAGCGCAACTGTGGACTAACTATTAGTGAAATGCATTCATTAGCCTGAGATCCACAAATCTACTCAAAAGTACACGCTTGTGAAATTACACGTATTACAAAAAAAAGATCGACTGACAAAACCGATTTGATTTGGTACCAGCAGTCGACGCGGTCGAAGCCGGCGCTACAGTAGTCTTGCCGGGGGTTGTGGTTGCTGGTAGTGTTGTGGTTGTTTCACCAGGTGTCGTCGTTGAGTCAGCGAGTGTTGTGGTAGTTGTGAGGACCGGCGTTGTTGTAGTTTTGCCGGGTGTTGTAGTTGCTTCACCTGGTGTTGTAGTTGTGAGGACCGGTGTTGTAGTAGTTCTGCCGGGTGTTGTTGTAGTTTCGGCCGGTGGTGTGGTTGTTTCTACTACTGTGGTTGTGGTTTGTGGCGGTGTTGTGGTTGTTTCACCTGGTGTTGTAATTGTAAGGACCGGTGTTGTAGTAGTTCTGCCGGGTGTTGTTGTAGTTTCGTCCAGTGTTGTGGTTGTTTCCACTACTGTGGGTGTGGTTTCTAGTGGTGTTGTGGTTGTTTCACCTGGTGTCGTACTTGTAGTTGTATCAGCGGGTGTTGTAGTAGTTGTAACAACCGGTGTTGTGGTAGTTCTGCCGGGTGTTGTTGTAGTTTCCTCCAGTGTTGTGGTTGTTTCCACTACTGTCGTTGTGGTTAGTGGCGGTGTTGTGGTTGTTTCACCTGGTGTTGTAGTTGTATCAGCGAGCGTTGTAGTAGTTGTGAGGACCGGTGTTGTAGTAGTTCTGCCGGGTGTTGTTGTAGTTTCGGCTAGTGTTGTGGTTGTTTCACTTGGTGTTGTAGTTGCAAGGACCGGTGTTGTAGTAGTTCTGCCGGGTGTTGTTGTAGTTTCGGCTAGTGTTGTGGTTGTTTCACTTGGTGTTGTAGTTGTAAGGACCGGTGTTGTTGTAGTTTTGCCGGGTGTTGTAGTAGTTTCGGCCAGTGTTGTACTTGTTTCCACTACTGTCGTTGTGGTTTCTTGCGGTGTGGTGGTTGTTTCACCTGGTGTCGTAGTTGTGTCAGCCAATGTTGTAGTTATGAGAACCGGTGTTGTAGTAGTTTCGACGGGTGTTGTTGTAGTTTCCGCGAGTGTTGTAGTTGTTTCGGCCCGTGTTGTAGTAGTTCTGCCGGGTGTTGTTGTAGTTTCTGAGGGTGTTGTAGTCGTTTCGGCAGTTGTCGTAGTCGTTCCGACCGTTGAAGTCCTGGTTCCTGCGGATGATGTAGTCGTTTCCGTTGTTGTCGTTGTCTCTGTGGGTGTTGTATTTTTTCAGCCACACACATCAAATATGCTATCGCAACATTTCTTTTATTTAGACTATGCAGCTACTCGAATTATGTTAAAAACAATATCGATTTTGACTTCGAAATTCGTATCCGATTAGTAAACAAAAGTAAACGTAAAGGAAATAGCATCATGTTTTAGTCTAATGTCGTTTAGGGCAAGAAGCTAAACGTATCAATCGGGATAAGGTTTAGGGAGGGATGTGCTCAAGAAATTTTCCATTATCGCAAACTATCGAACTGATAGGCAGTGACCGTGTGGCAGTAAGATGTGTATCGGAACCGGAACCCCTTTATGTAGGTCAGCGGCCACTGGTTCGACGATTTTGACCTGGTTGGATTACGGATGAGTGTTTCACACCCGTAATTTTGACCATTGTTTACAGCTTGACGAATATGCAGTGCACATACGTAAGCTTACACCAGTATCATGGCCTGCTGTCCCTCTCTCCAGGACGTCTAGCTATGTGTACGAGGACTGTGATAATGTCACAAACATCGCAAGAGAAATAAACATAAACATGTACAGTCATTAAAATTTAAACTAAAATATTTCATTATTTCTGACGCGGTAAATTTTTGTACAGTATCATGTTTAGCCGAACAGTAGAAGTAAATCTACCCGACAAGCAGTCTGCGGCTTGGTTACTATGGTAGCTGCCTCCGCCTCCAGGCTGAGAACAGTCAGGAGGACTGAAACCAATTTCACAGTGACACTGTCCGAGATTGTTGCATACCTGTACACATGTAAACGCTGTTATATTAGTCGGCAATAAACAGAAAAGCATACAAAGCGAAATTACGAGCTAAACTTATTTTTAGTTGTTTTTCAGTTATAACAGAGAAAGATTCTGTATTCTCCATCAAATATAACAGTTAATAACAACAGAGGCAGAGACACTCGCTTTATACTTTATATTAACACATTCTAATG
>Ga0209780_1000751_pt1 | contig 18938 bp, 12 predicted proteins | sample WorMetexBAHAMAS2_FD_187384 | JGI IMG/M metagenome (GOLD analysis project Ga0209780, IMG submission 187384) | Marine gutless worms symbiont microbial communities from Max Planck institute for Marine Microbiology, Germany - Inanidrilus exumae... | ecosystem: Host-associated > Annelida > Digestive...
CTCTGTTCGTGTAGCTCAACCACCTACAGAGTGCACATATGGCACTCTGCGTGCCTTGCAGCTCGCCAAGAGTTCGTACAGACCCTGAAAAGTCCTGGAATTTTATTGTTCAGAATTCCAGGCCCTGGAAAGTTCAGGAAAAAGGCATAGGTCCCGGAAATTGGAAAATCCTGGAAAGTCCTGGAATTATGCCGCAGATGCAGCAAAAGTTTGTTCACATGGATGTGTTGCATTGTCTGTGTGTGAACGAATCTTTAGGTCTACATTTAGTGGAAGTCAGAGCATGTCAACGAATGGCTTGCATCGCTCTGGAAAATGTCTGCTCATTGTCGTTTCCTGGTTGTCTTTGATTTTGACTGGCGTGCGAAGGCGTGTGCACTCGTTAACTCCACTCTCCCACAATTGCCGACAATGTTGTCGGCTTTGAAGCTGAACCACCACCCGCCTAACAGGAGAAGGGAGAGTGCAGCAGTCATGGATTAAATGAGACCACGACTTTGCAAGAGCACCAAACCACGTAGATACTCGGTCCAAATCGAGTCCCGGGATTGGCCTATCGAGACTCGGGAATGACAGTTCCAGGATATTAACATCCCTATCGTAAAACTGACGCCCTGGCTGTCATCCTGGCTCCAGTTATGTGAATCACGTTTTGAGTTGATGAAATTCAAGTCAAATTCTGAGTTGAAAACCGAAGCTTCCAATATTCAAACTTCATTTAGCATCGCTACCTTAAGTATAAAGAAAATGGAAATCATTTTAATAACAATAGGCCTAACTGAAACGCAGATGAATTTATTCAAGAATGAAAAAATAATTGAAATTATTGTCAAGCCTAAATGGAAACAGAAATTGTGTCGTCACCACATGCATTGTCAAAATTAGTTAATAAATATACGAGTAATTTACAATCCCACTATGTATACTTGACAGGCAACACATTTGGTGTTTAGAATTACAATAACCTAGTTTTTTCATTTTGTATTTACCATTTAATGTTCACTGCTGATGACATGCATATGGCTAAAGCAATATTGTAATATGATCTGTTTGTCTGTTGTAACTGACAGAACTTGGTATGTTTGCTTGCATCATTTTAGGTTATCTGTTCAACTTTGGAAAAGCAGCCACTGAGCAGGTCACAAAGACCGCTAAACAGTTTCGGGAAACAATTGAAGAAAAGGTAACTGACCTGAATGAAAAGTTCAGTACTTGGTTGTAAATAAATATACCATGATAAATTTAGTTAGCTACATTCTGTTTTTGATTACTGTGTTCTGCACTGCTTTGAGTATGTGTAATTGCTGCAGTTTATTTTATAATCTATGTTGTCAGTTTTTAGTTCATATTCAGAAAACGTGCTGAATGTGACGTAGACAATGATTGGCGATTTTTCACGAGAGCAAGAGAAGTTTGTGAATGAACATCGTGAAAAGAAGAAACAGTCGGAGGCAGCGGTGCCACCATGGGTTGGATATAATGAGGAGGAGACTATGAAGACTCAGATTCTAGCACTGTCTAAGGTGATGTTAATTGCTAAATTGATTCTCATGCACAACGTCATACATTATAAAGCTTTGTAGCTGTTTGTTACTGTTGCTTGGTGACTTGTCGTTTAAAGACGGCACTTATGAGGACAATCATGCAAAGTTTTCATGCACATGTGGACATTCATCAGTGAGTGGAAGAACCAGGTTTGCCGCTTCTTATATACTGACACTATTGCTCTAGAGCCAGTCACAGTGTGATGATGTATGTTGCCGGCTGAAACTGATGTTCTCTGAGGTATCTGGAATTTATTTTAAGCTCTGTATCTCCTATCAAGAGGTAGTGTAAAGAGAAACATCTTTTTGTTATTCTTTGTTGGTATAATATATGATTCACTTTATTAGTGATTAATGTGTCACATTTATGAGTAGTTAATTGTTTTATTAGGAATTGTCCATACTAGTTTTCTGTCCCTTCCAGTTATCGGTTAGTACTGGGATGGGTGACCGTGTCCGGTTTCGACTCCCAGAGGCGGCACTTTATTTCGGTATGTAACCAACCACCCAGGTTGACTCAGCCTTCTACCCTTTATGGGACGGTAAAATGAGTACCAGCCAAAGGGCGGTGATGTTCTGCGGCTGGGGAGTAAAGGCAGGCATGGTGTAATTTGCAGGTAAAACTGTGTGATCCATGTCTGAGCGCATTTGAGGCACTTTGCGTAAAAATGCGCTATACAAATCAACGTATACTTTACTTTACTTTATCCCTAGAGGTTTCCCTTTAGAACATACAGAGGAAAGAAATCATGACAGTAAGTGGCTAACCAAGATTTTAGTGGAAAATGGCCGTAGTGTTTGTGTGTGACTGTTTTCTATGTTTTCTATTGTTCCTGTTATCTGATTATACTGGTTGCTTGGTGTATTGAACGTGGTGTCTCATTTGCTGTTTGGTTGTGTTTGAAGGACAAGCGTAATTTCCTGCGAAACCCACCAGCAGGAGTTCAGTTCCATTTTGATTATGAAGCCATTTTTCCAATTGCCATGGTAATGCTTGAGGAAGATCAAGATCTCAAAGAATTGAGATTTAAAATTGTGCCAAAAGAGTGAGTAAATACTGTGTGCATAGCTACTGCTTTTCTGCATGATGCAGTATGGTAAAGTAATGGGTAACATATGCTAAGAAACTGGTGGATAGCCAGATTAGTCTGCCATGTGTAGCAAAAAATAGAGAATTAGTGTATAAAAAGTAAAAGGCAAATAGCATGAGAAAACTAGACAAGAAGCTCAGCTACAACAGAGGGACCATGCAATGCGCTATGTTAGTAAATTTGTGCTATGTTTCACGAGCTGTGGAGTTATTAAGGTTTCAAACAGCAAAAGTGACCTATGAGGTCATTCAGGGGCACTGGCAATGGTGCCATTTGATAGGCTACATACGGTTTCCTATTAGTCTTATACATTGCGACTATGTCTGTCTTGCACTGTTTCCGAGATATTATCACTCATTTCCCAAAATTTAAAGAGGTCGTGTGACTCTGTCACATCCCATTTGGGAGTAATATATCATGCATGCACTCGTACTCCTCTGTATCAATCAGTACACAAAATTTGAAGTGCCTAGCTTCTCCAATTACAAAGATATGATTGGGGCAAAATGTAAATAAAAACGGGTCTTGTGACTCTAACCACGTCCCTTTTAGGGGTGGTTTGTCACCATAGGCTAGGATTTGATACAGTCTATCTGCGTGCAGAATTTGACGATTCTAGCTGTAGCCATTCCAGAGATATCTTTGGGCGCATCAAAATTTAAAGTGGGTCACATGACCCTGACCACGCCTCTTTTAAAGGTGATTTGTCATCCTTATGCTGGAACTTGAGTACTTGACATAGCCTACATGCATGCAAAATGTAACCACCCTAGCTTCAGCCGTTCTGGAGATACGGTTGGTGCCCAACAAATTTAAATGGTTCACGTGACCTGACCATGCCCCTTTCAGGGATTGTTTGCAATCCTTGGGCTAGCACTTGCTACAATCAACCTGTCTACTAAATTTCAAGTCTCTTATGTCCACCCACTACAAAGATATAAAAAGTGATACAAAATATCGAGAACAGAGTGGTTTGGGATAGTTAGCAGTCACTTAAGGTCACTGGAAATACTGCCATTTGATAGAGCGCATACGAGTTCCTATTAGCGTTCTGTAGTAACTATGTCCCTGTCTTGCACTTTTCTGAGATATAACGAGATGTTGGTCAAAAATCGCCAATTCGAATCCACCCCATCTCTGTTTGGCGGCCCCGTAGTGGATGAAGCGGTTAGAATTTCGTCGAGCTTTTTGGCGCCAGAAAACTAGAGACCCTGGGCTATTGTGTGGCATTGTTTGCGTGATTCTACGTTTAGCCGTTTTGTTACAGTGCCAGCTTGTGACGGATGGATGGACAGACAGTCACATGACGACAGCATGTACTGCACTAGCATAGCATTGCGCTGTAAAAGAGTCCTGATATCTTTCGGTTTAAGTAATTAAATTAAAGTGTTGTTTATTGGCATAACTCCGTAGTCTTGTTGCAATAAAAATAAATGTTATGCCTTGCTACAGTGTACTTCACGTTTTTTCAAAATTAACATCTGTGAACTAACTAGTTTTCTGTTCGGAAATATGGAGGTCATTATGTGTTGTTCATTGTCCACTGTGTAATTTGGACACTTGATAGCATGATGCATTTTATAAACTATATTCTGCCAATTGCCTTACTAGGATCAGGGAAGAAATGTTCTGGCGTAATTATTTCTACCGAGTATCATTGATAAAACAGTCGACACAACTGACGTCACTGGCTCAACACACTGGTAAGTGGGCAGAGTCTGTACGTGGCTCAGAAAACACCTGAAAGTACACTTGTTGTACTGTAGCTTTTAATGTGCAATTCTTTGTGATTTTTCGCTTTTATTATTTAGCTAGAAGCTAAATAATAATAATAATAATATTCAGCCGAATATTGGATTTACTTCATGGCGCATTTTGGTTGTTCACGCGTTTGGCTATAACTCTGCCGATAGTGAACTGATTTGGATGAAATCTGGAGCACTCTGAGTACATTGTCGGGGACTGGCCCTGGCAGATTTTAGATGTGATCTGTGCAGTTGCGACAGCTGGAGGGCTAGGCGAAATTTTTGTTGTCTGCTAAGCAATGCATGATTTCACCCATATCCTGTCGGCTAAATTTCACGAGATTTTCACACAACACGTCAATCGGTGAGGCAGTGAAAACTTTCGGAACAGAATTTAAAAAAAGTAAGGGGCCGTTTTTTTCCAAAAAAACGCAAAAATTTCTCCAAAATTTTTAACGTCTTGCGACTTAAGGCATCCATAAGTGTGTACTGATTATAGATCGACGGAAATTTACTACCAAATGATCCCTCTACGTGATGTCTAGTTTCCATTTTTACCATTGGAATCAATTCAAAGTGATTGCCTGGCCTGTATACTCCAGGTAAAATAAACCTCCCCAAATTTTTGGTGATGCCCGATATTGGGTAAACCAAGTACACCACTGTGCTGCCTGGCTGACCGACGTGGAAGAAAAGCAGGCCTGAATCGAAAACTGTAAATAAGTAACACGGCAGATAATGCTGACACTCAGTCGCGGCAACGTGACACTAGGCATCGTCGAATGCAAAAAGTAAACAGCTTGTGCACAGATAGCCGAGCACTTAGAGCCGAATTCTGTATTGTGGGCATTCCACACAGTACTGCCATCAAGTTGTATTGGAATGCACCTGTCTTTTTTGTAATAGGCACACTATAAATTGTAGATGACAATGATGACGATGTGTTAAGTTAGAAATAATAATAATTGCTGTGGCTTGTGTAAATGTATTTGTGTGCAGTGCCTAAAACAACCGTTACTAGATCAACTTCAGCAACATCAAAGTCTGAAAGTAACTCATCTGCTGGTAAATATGGTTGCATTATATTACCCTCGTAATGTGATGATCTAAAGTCTCTAGACAAATGCGATAGATTACTTATATGAACTGTTTGTCATCACAGTTATGTTATCTTGCATTTTAATGTACAGTTAAAGAGAAACTGTTGACCAGTTTATTCTGTAAGGCTGTAACTATCGCTGACTTCTATCATTTGTATTGTGACATACAGAAAAGAAGTAGTGGTTCAGTTTAGGTACACATTTTTATCATGTTACTAGAATCTTTGCACCTAAACCCGTCTGGTGGCTTATTGCACTGCATACTGTCATTTCCCTTCTTTCTCTTCCCTTCTCATACTCTCCACAAAAATGTGGAGGTCAAATACTGTGCTGACAGCCTCTAGAGTATCTGATCACGTGAACTTAAGCCATCCTGTGGCTGGCGAAGGCTGCAGTGCGTATGTTGTTGCTAGAGGCAATGTGTTATTCTGATGTCTTGTAAATACATGTCTCAACGTCGTAGTAAACTCTGCCAGTATAATGCGACTGCTGAGAGCTTGCCAATGATGTATTGCAGTAACATACCGGTAAGCAACGAATAGTTTCTGAGATACTGGCAGAAAACAGCCTACAGAGTACAACACTTAATGATATAGATGTTGATTTGATTGTAATCTGTTCAATTGGAATTGTGTTACACAAACGGATCTGTGAGATCCGTTTGCCTGATTACTTGTTACTGTATTCGCCATGGTTTTACTGGAGACATGATGTTGTGTTTAAGCTGCTGAGCCTGAAGAAATGACGGTTGGCAGTCCTCTGGGTGACCACGAGTTTGTCAGTGACTCGTTTCAAACTGGAAACATTAATGCTGATGAGCTGAAGAAAGAGATGGATCAGCTCGGAGTGTCTGACAAGATGCAAGACTCGGACGGTACAAATCGTACTCATATAGATTTTGATTATTACTTTGAGCCAATCCGGCTGATGAAGCAGTATCAGTGTTGTCTTCAAAGGTTCTCATCTGGAACGTTTGGAGGAAGAAAACTGGGAACTGACTGACCAACCCAGATTCACCTGACAACCAGTTCAAGTTGAGTTGTTAACAGAAGAGAGAACCAGTCTACAGAGAATGTCAGATAGTTGTTTGTGTGTACATGAAACTAGTACTTTGCTGGGAAAACAGCTATTGTTTGTTAACATGTTAACACTGTGCTTCTTCGTTAATGTTGTTCATGCAATACTTGTTCAACTGTTGCACCATTTTTGCAGCAAAGAAAACAGTGAAAGGTGGTGAGTGTAACTGTGGTAATTTACATGGGCCTATGATGCTTGTATCACTGCATTACTGGTTTCACTAACTGCTCTTTGGTTTAACAAGGGTTACTTGGAAATTTACATTGGTTTGTGTTAGACAAAGCCGGCTCTCAGTCGGTTTTCAAACGCACTTAAAATCCTCGCATTTTCAAGTCTTATTTTGAAACCCCTTAGTGTAAATCTTCAACAGTTTGTCACGTAGTTACATATGACTTTGCAGAGCAAAGCGGTAAAAAGCACGTTGTGCTATGGCATGTATTTTTCCATCAAAGATAAATAAAATGTTGCTCTTTATTGCTCTGATGATTCTCTATATCTCTGTATATTTTCATCATCTACATATGAGTCACATGTTATCGTGAAAGTAGAGTAAAAGTGTACACTGATATCTCCAAATTCCCATAACAGTCTTGCTGAAATTTGAATGCCATTGTTTTCTCCAGTTGAACACATGATGTATGCGAATTATTTCAACACAACATGTTCACGTTTCACTGCAGATAGATGTCTGTACATGCACACATATTCATGCTAGCTGTACACACATTTTTGTTTGTTTTTATTCAATTGTCGATGTGCAGCTTCAACATAACATCATGTCTCCAGTAAAACCATGGGGAATACAGGAACAAGTAACCAAGCTGTGAGATACGTTTGTGTAACACAATTCCCACTGAACAGATTACAATCAACATTGATAGTGATCATATATTTGCCTCCCCCACCGAAGGTGATGGGAGGTTATGTTTTCGCCGGCATCGGTAGATATATAAGTCTGTGAACAACTTCCTGGCGCTAATTCAAGTCCGATTGTCACAAAACTTGGTCAGTCGTACCCTTGGCCACAGGGGACGAGGTGATTAAATTTAGGAAGGTCAAGATCGGTGGGGGGAGGGGGTATGCGCTCCACTGAGCCCTTGTAGTTGATAATGTAATGAGCTTGAGTGGCAACCTAAGGGCAGAGGTGTTCCAGCACATTTGCAGCCAATCTCAACTTGTGATTCCGTGCCTGACCCACTTCAATATGCCATATTTTGAATATTAACCCTGCAGTAATACTCAGCTAAGTCAACTTTGTAATAAATGGGGATGGATTTCACATTTATCTCCTGATAAACTGGTGTGTTGTCCATGTGCTTGTTTGTTGGATCCACTAATATACTACAAAATACAATTATAAAGAATTAAGAGTTAATATTCTTTGTGGTTATAGTTAGTCTCTGTGTAGAGTTTGGGCCATGGCCTGCAAAACTTCAATCTTTAAAACCACAAGTGGTGAAATGAAGTCAAACGGAGATTTGTATCTGGATATATAAGCCCACTGAATATGGTAGCATATATGCAAGCCTGAGATAGCATTAGCCAAACCAGTTACACGTTGCTGCAAAATTAGTTAAGAGAGTGTGTTGCCATATTATACATGTAGCTTGCCTGAACAGATTATGATGAACCACAGTCAGCCTGGCCGATGCTGCTGTCTAATGGTAATACCTCTGACTGCCACTAGACGACTTTTAGGTCGACTCTTCCGAGTTTATCTAATAAAGCCGGTCTCAAATGTCCGTCCGTCCGTACATCCGTCAGTCCGTCCACCCCGTATGGGGCTAATTTTTTTGGGATACATTTTGGTGTACTTCAGACAATTTACACGACTGAGACTTTGCAGTGATGAATATTTAAACTGTTTGTGGTGTGTTTGACATCTGTTTTGTTAACTATAGAGTGGTTCTTAATGATCAGTGCTTTGCTTCTTTATAATCGGTCAAATATTTCCAGTTTCATTTGCTTTCATTGCATGCTGGGGCTAGTATGGGTGCAGCTTTATATGGACTGTGTGATGTCTTCGTAAGGTGTTACAACAAACACTAAAATGTCGCTTCGTAACTCTGTACTTGTGATATTGTTAGCACACTGAATTCACGTAAGCGTAACGTGTGCGTCTATTTTTGGTTTTACAGTCTTGTTTTCACTTAAATCACGGATTGTGCAGCAGAATTGTAACGGTCACAGGTCGGGTCATGACATGGATCAGTGTGTCACAGCCAGTTTGACCCGGTTTTTGAGTTTTCACACGGCATTTATCACAGTACTGTTTGCAGTAAAACTTGATAGCATCTTTTTTGCCTACTTCTACACAGAATTGTGAATGTCAAGTACTACAGTAGCGGCCTACAACTGAGATTTTATTTTATTTTGTTGTCATTTATAACTATGTGCTGTCAAGCTTGTATTATCTGGAGTTTTTGCTGATGTATGTTGTTAAACAGTGTGTCCCAAAAACGGAAGACACCAAATCATAACAATAACTCCATCAAATCTTAACTGATTTTCAAAATTCTTTCACTGATGGACTTATTGGTAAATTTGTAGTGGTTACTGAAGATACCATTAAACATTAAATGTGTTGCTACGTTACCTTGTGTAATATTGTATGTGTAAAAATTGCCATTTTCAAGAGGTAAGTGAAAATTAAGTGAAACAAACCACCAAAAGAAACCACCAATTAAGATGCATAGATAATTTGGGTTTTGTTTACTTACTTATTGCTTCATTTACGGTTTATATTAAATATTCTTTGTAAATAGCAGACGATCTAATACAAGTTATTCATCTTCCGAGGGGACAAAAACGCTCTTGCACATCGGGCACGCGACACTGCGACTTCTCAAGCTAGCAACAACCACTATCATTCCACCAGATCTCTGGCCACCAAACAGCCCAGACCTCAATCCAGTTGACTGTAAGATATGGCGTGTCGTCCAAGCATATCTGTCAGTCACGAGTGCACAATATTGAAGAACTGAAGCAGCGTTTGCTGCACCTTTGGCACGTAATGGACGAAAGCATCGTTGACAGAGTTCACAAGTGGCGTGGCCGTCTTCATGCATGTGTGTGGGCAAAGGGTGGACACTTTCAACAACTGTTGTGTCATTATCAGTAGGTCTATCCATAACATAAAATGTTTTGTATTGTCACATGGTATTATTTCTACAGTATACCTCCATAAATTGTGGTAAATTTAGACTTTTAACTTTCCCAAAGTAGTGTCGCAATATATGTAAGGTGTGGTGGGATTTTTATCGGATCCGATATTTGTTCAAAATTTCCTCTTTCTAGTGGTGAAAAAAAAAATGAAAATCAGTTTACATTTGACAGAGTTATTGTCATGAGCTTGGCGACTTCCTTTTTGGGGGACACATTGTAGTTTATAATTCCTGGCAAGATAATTGCATTGCAGACGTTTAACATCAGATCAGGTCAGGTCACTGGGTCAGACTTCCATGTCAGGTGACAAGATTAGACCCGGTTCCACCTCTTCAGTGTGATAATAGACTTGTGTGTTATATCCTGACTGAACAGGTAACACAGTTACGTCCCCGTTACTGTACACTGAGAAGTTCACAAATCCAGGATGTCATTGAACTCGACATCTTTAATGAAGCTAGTTTGGTGTTGATGTTTAGATGATGTGCCTGAATGGGAACGTGAGCTTCAGGCAGAACTTCAAGAGTACGAGGTTGTCGACGATGGTAATAACGTCACCGATGCAGACTTGGAGCAAGAAATAATGAAACAGATTGAAGCCGAGTCTCAGAATACATGAACTCCTCACAAATTCACAACATTCTGACAAACACTGTATCATACTGTATATTATGATGATGATTATTATTACTATAACTGTTGTAACTAGTAGGACTGATACGAATAACAATGATTATGTTGACTATTTTTTCAGTTTACTTCTAAAATATTCAAATGCACAGAACCTGTTTATAGTTTAGTATTTGAATACGAATGCAATGACACTGGGCCAAATTGTCTTTGTTTTTGCTATCAGTGCTGCCATTTTTACCAGTCACGTTGACAAACTGTTATATGCAAATTTTGTCAGCAATGAAGACCAGTCAGTTTGGACTATTAATCGAAAATTAACCGATTAGAAATTTAATCCGTTATTAGCAAGGAAGCAACGTTTAATGAGTATGAATTATGATTAATTGATTGAGTAGTCGTTAAGTTTGCAGCCATAACTAATTACTAATTATGTTACTGTATATTGTTGGTATAGTTGCGGGTTTGTTGATTGCTTGTTACAAGTTGTCACTAGGTTGTATAATCTTGCACAACTCACAGTAAGTGAACAGTATAGGCACATCATCATTCTGTGCAGTAAGTATGTTGCCAGAAACCAGTGTAATGTAACTTGCTATTTTTATTGGGAAGTTTAATCTTCACCAAATTTGGCATGTGGTATGTGTGTACCCTCTGGATGGTCATGATCTCATGGGCTGGTTAGTCCATGTACACTGCTGCAAATGAGTGGAGCTCCAACAGGGAATTTGTAACTAGCGGGCAGCAGGTGCAAGAAGTTATCGAGCGCCGTAGTTGGGAGGGTCCATCACTAGTAGCCACATACTGCCACGTTTTTCTTTGGTATCTGGAGTGGCATTTCATGGAAGGATATTTTATACTTTATTTTTGATAACAGCATTCAACCAGACTTCAGATTAGTCCCTTTTGTCTGCTGCAATGGGATGTCACAGTAAAACAGTTGTGGGTGACAGTGGTTTAGTGGTAGAATACCTGACTGTGGTGTGAGAGTTTGCAGGATCGAATCCTACCACGGGCGGTTGCTTTTACCATGACAGCCAGTGTGATTTACTGCCTTTGGCGTGGGCTGCATACCCTTTCTGCAGTGCGTAGGTTGACTCAGCCTGCCACCCTTCATGGGATTGTAAAATAAGTTATATTAGTGCATTTTAGGCTGAATAGTGAGTAACAATAATGATAAATGGTGATGGTGGGTATAGACGGTAGTAGACTGCAGGCGGACTCATAGCCTAGGTTGGTTGACTTGGTCAGAGGTTTGGAAGCCTCTTGCACCGAGTCTCCATTCATCAAGTAATTACGTGAACTCTGACAGTGGCTATGTCATGTTGACATGATGGACATTAGCATCGTTATTATCATTCAGTTGTTACATTAACATGAACAGTACAGTCTGTAACATATGTTGGCAAACACTTGTATGGGAGATGTCGATATATAGTTGAAAACAATATGTGCAGCACTGCCTCTGTAAAGTGAGAACATTTTCACTTATCAAGTTGTAATACTGTAATTAAACAGAAAGGAATGCTAAATACACGCTGCTGCTATTGTCTACTGCCATTGTCGTTCTCAATCTGCAACGGAACTTTACGATCATGTTGTGTATGAACTACTTTGAACATGTTGTAATTCACCGTAACTCGTGAATGAGGTATCTTACACACCTCGGATGGATTTGTCATACAGCCATGGATCGGTATTCACTAGGTGCAAGGTGTTGATTAGTTAGTAGAAATTTGTCTTTGTTGTTTTCATCGTTTTCACTTCTGCATGCTCATATTTAATCGATCAAATCTGTGCAGAATATGTTGCAGCCTGCAGGTAACCGAATTCTGCATTTGCCGAAGTTATGATCACAAGTCGAGTGTATTGTTTTTTTGACTCACACTGTATATCTTTGAAAATAACTCACTTCAGATTGTCAAAAGTAGAAACATATGCTAATACAGTAAAAGTTACTAAGACTAACGTATGTCAATATTAGATCTACTGTCTTATGATATCAAACAGCTTTTTATTATTTTATTATACTTTATTATGTTAAACTTTATCAGCAAGTATGAGCTATAAAACATACTTCTGACAGAAACAACCAATGAAATATGTCACTGCTATAGTTCTGGACTTTTCACTGCTATGCTAATGTCAGTGAAAATGCTTTGTAGTTGAAGTTTGTACACACATCAACCTTGTGACAATTTCCAGTGATGCACAACACCTGTATCAAACATTGCAATGATCTGTCACTGACAATGAAAATTTCTGTAACTTATACACTGTCTCACAAAAGGATTCTGAATACATTATAGCTGTAACTTAAGCAAGTATTGTCCGATTTCAATAATTTTCGGGCTTGAATGTTACTTAGAAATTAGGCAATCAAAAGCAGGTTTATTTTCAAACCTAACGTAGCTAATGCTTTTGCACTAACTGGCAAAACAAACAAAACACGAAATTAGCATCTTGTACCCTTGCTGCTGGGTAATATCGTAAGTGTTGTAGTCAATGAAGTTCAGGTTCAGGAGGCCACAGCTCAAAAGGTTGCATGCCGCAGCAGCTTGACTGTGTTGCATGCCCAATGTGCTGGTTACCGGTCTTGCTGGAAGACAAAATTATCATCCGCGTCGTGTTGACTCCAGGCATGACGAAGAAAAACTCCCATTTTTAGCACAGCAGTCAACAGCATGACAGACTACACCCTTTCCCGCCTGAATATTTGTGTCCGTTTGTCCAGAAAACTGCAAATTCCACCCGAACTTAGTAAAGTTAACCGCCGAACCGGGTCGCCAGTGACCCTTTTCGGCGGGAACGGGATAATAAACACAGATATGTTTCATGTCGGTTGGCAAAAACAACATACAACATTCGACTGAAGATGCAGTATCTGTGTTTCCGGTTTTGCAAGGTAGTGCAGAAGCAAATATGTGAGATGGGAAAATATTGCATATTCTGACTGCCTATTTTGTAAGATTTCTGCCAAAAACAAAATGCAGTCAGAGACGACTGACTTCGTCCCCGAAGCCGCCACATGGCGAACTGGACAAAACGTGTCGTCTTTAGTTGTCACCCATTCACTCTATTATGTGCAAGCACGACATAATCCACAAAGCCAGAAGTACACATTGTATCACATTGCCGTCAGAGCAGGACCAAGCCAACGGTACACATAGTTTTGGACACATAGTTTTTGAAATATGCAGACAGACAGACGTATGGTACAGACACACTTGATTGCAATACTTTGCACCCATTCCGGGGGCAAAGTAATTACTAAAACTGGATATTGCTTTCTCAAGTTACAGCTGACAAGAAGCTCAGCTGTCGCAGATGGACCGTACGATGCACTGTCAGTTGAATTCTTGTCATAAGTTAGGTTTACAAGTTCAATAAGATAGAATGTTTCAGAAAAAATACAGTAAGCTTGGTAAGAATATATACACAATAGCAAAGTACAACCAGAACTGGGACTAAGGGAAATGTTCAAGAGACGTCAAGTGCATATCGATATGAAATGTATAAGAAATTTCTAGTCATGCTGGATCTAGTTGAGTATTTGCAATTTGCAAGTTTTAAAATCATAATACATATTATTTGTTCATACCATTATCAAATAACACCATACAAGCCAATGCTTGATTATATCATCTCTCTTTGAACATAGATGATTATAGAAAGTCCTGTGATTATGTGATTTTCCTTAAATGGCATCCAATGAATACTTAATAAGAGAGCCAACCATAGACAAAAAATTATGAATATATTTCAGGAACCTTTGCTCCTGATATGTTTTAAAACAATCACCAATAACGATTTTAAAATAGATGCATTAATTGAGCATGGCACAGTTACTCTTGTAACTCTTCAGTTCTTTGACACTGTTGGTTACGCGCCAATGGCATTCGGCCTACACAAATACCTTGTGCCATTTTCCAACACAGCTACTCTGAAAACAGTGGAGAAAGAGAACTAGGGGACCCAGCTAGGCCTGTTTCTCCTTGAAAGTGAACACTAAAAGAGAGATGGTGAACACAGTGCGTTCCTGCCATACAGGTGTACAGGACTTCATAGGGCGCTTAACATTATACTTCAAATGCTGTGGTAGTGTAGAAATGATTGTGGAGGACTACACGTGCACCGCTGTTATAAGCAAACAAGTGTGTAGTCTGTGTTCAAACCCGGTGAGAGTCGGACTTGTCATTCACTGCAACATGGTAGACACTAGTCGGTGAGCAAGGCACATGAGCCCGCCTGTCACCATTCACTGACCAATGGCTCACATAGGCCTCACTGCCCGCAGATATTATCTAAACACCACACAACGACACCGCAATGACCACATTCAACAACAAATGAATTACTGGTACAATTCTCACTAATCTTGCACAAACAAAAATACGCAAAATCACAGTGCAACCATTAAGGTAAACCACTGTCAGAAAATCTTCTGTCAAACTGGGTCTCATATGCCATAAATAGCAAATCTGCCAAAGGCAATTCTTGTACAATACTCATCGAAATGCTCCGTTCTAACTTTTGACAAGCTTTCGCAAGTACTGTTACGAACTGAAATATAATTTAGGTATGTTCATACAGGCAGTTTTAAAGCCTCACTCACATCGCACAAACTGAACTGAACTGAAAAACTAGGTCCCTGTATCTACTGTTATTTTTGATTTTAAGTGATAACATGGGATATAAAAAATGAAATGTCCACTTTTCATTTTCGCCAAAAAAGGAAAACGGAAAATGGACTATGTCAACAGAGTAAACAGGTAATAACATTAACATGCTGTGGACGGTGACCAGTACTGGGTCTGCAAGAGCAAATAACGAGGTTTTGTAAAAAAAGATCGTAACGTACAGCATCATCGTGGAACACAGAAAAGTTAACAGCAACGTTTGGTGTTTCAAACACTGTGGTCGGAGACAGAGAACGGAGATGCCAGAGGCACAAAGAGGGTCCTCCACCACATATCTGAAAACAATGCCACCATTCAACAAATTTCACGCAGCTGATAAAACTTCATTAAAATTACAATAAATTAAAACGACAGCACTTGTTTAATTACCTCCTGAGCAGGACAACATTGGCAAATTAAAATATATAATACAGCGATGGAGAGTAATAAGAAAACTTTAATAATAAATAATAAAACTTTTTATGATGAACAATTACTTCATTTGCTCCGTCATTAATTCTGACTGTTAGAATACGGACAAAAAGTTAAGACTAGTTACGACTGTTATATTTGCCAAACTCAAAAAATTATCAGTATTTACTTTCAACAAGTCTCGTCATTAGCTCAAATTCCAGAAAACTTGTTTATAACTTGTCTTTGATCTTTGATTTTGCCAACAAATCAAACATATTCAACTAATTCTATCAATCATGGAACGTAATGACTGGTTGCATCATATCGAGGTAAACTACCAGACATGATTCTACACGTGATGACATGACAGGCGATTAAATTTGACAAAGCAACTACAGTGAGACTTGTCACAAATGGGCTAAAATGTTTAATTTAAAAGAAAATTGACAAAAACGTTGCTCACTTACAACATAACGTGCTTATAAGCAATGGCTACAGATACGCATAATTCAGATACTTCAACTTCTGCAGTGACAACTAAACAATGAAAATTGCTTTTCACCGGCTTAGTACCGATGAAAAAGGCCCAAACATCGATAGTGAAATTTTTAGAGATTAATGACATACTTAATCACTAATTTGTGCACTCCTAATATAACTGCAGAGAAGTCACTGTGAACCCCAGTGGATGATTCACACTAAGCAATATCAAAATCTAGCAGTAACATACCATCCAGTCATCGGCCTTGTCAACTGCAACAAAGCTGATCCATTTCCCAATGTTTGGCCGAGCACAGGATTCGTTTTTCTGAGGTTCAATGATATGAGCTGCCTCACGGTCTCCAGCTCTTGTATCTAATCACCACACGATCTCAAGCATCAGTGTTACTAAAGCTCGTAGAAAATTAGCTAACATGTTGAAAACTGCTCCAAAGACTAGCTGCTGCAAAACGCTTTCTGAAACAGCTTCAGTTTACCACAGATTGCAGGTGGCTACATGAACAGCCACAGGAGATTTGCCATCATATGTGACTCTGTCCCTAAAACCGTGCACTGATAACACATCACAAAGACACCAATTTACAGTTAAGCTATCATACTAGTTAAGGATTCAATACTGGATAATACTGTCCATCTTCCCAATATTTTAACAGAACAAAGAGTTTAAATGAACAGTTATGTCTAAGTCACCAATAACACCAGACTCATTTGATGGCAGTTACATTACATTACATTAGATTATAGTGATAAATGTTCCGAGAAACTTCAATCACTTTGCAAAGTTAGCAGTTATAAGTGTTGTCAAACAGATGAGTTTTCAGCCGGCGTCGAAAAGCAGGTAGCGACGTAACAGATCTGATATACTGGGGAAGCTTGTTCCAAACACAGGAGGCCGTGACGACGAAAGGTGCGATTGCCAATTGAAGAAAGTCGGGTAGCTGGGATGGCTAGTAAGGAAGATGCTGCTGAGCGTGTTTTCGACCAGGTAAATTGGCAACGCATTGCACGTCGGATGACAGTTATCCACGGGCAGTCCCACTGACACACTGGAACATCAGTGTCGCCAGTTTTAAAAGTAACACGATATGATACAATACATTTACGTGCGCTCAAAAGCTAACGAGATGGCCAGCTTAGTATAGCAATGAAAAAATAACAAAATACTAAAAACAAAAAAGAGTAGCTCAAAGGAAACGGTCTGGACAAAAGTCCATGATCTGGGACATGAAGCCAGTGGAGCTGACGTAAAAGCATTGTAATGTGCTCACGACTGTTGATGGTAAATATCAGACAAGCTCCTGTGTTACTGCTGCTGCGCTCCTGCCTGCCCAGGTAGTTACTCTGTAACTACTCTGTAACTACCTGAATAGTTACTCTGTATGCACTGTCACCAATATCAATCTGGTTAATCTTCTTCATTTGGCAAAAGTCAATGCATCTTCCCTATTTAAATGAATATGATAACAACTGGTAAAATATTTGGTCATCCAATCTGCAGTATGATAAAATGTATGTGACAATTATGTACATCAAAATCACATGTACACGCATACACTCAGCACTGAACAGCAACAAATACAAGTGCCTAGTTTATTGAGTAGAAAAAGAGAATTACAACTGTAGTTTAGCCATAAGAGTCAATGTGTCATTTGATATTAACATCATAGGCAACAATAAGCAGGCTAGCCATGAGATGAGTGCTTAAGCAGCAAAATAATATGTAGCAAAATAAAACAAGTAAAGTCTCTGTACCCCAGAGACGAACAGTTCCGTCTTCTGATGCAGACAGGCACTGTTGTGCATTAGAGCGTAATGCAACACTGTGAATATAATCCGTGTGACCTCGCAAGCTTGTCTATAAACAAGTGACAAGTTCTTTGACAAGTTACTTGATATGTCTTCAACATACAAAATTCAAACAATAGAATGAATGCAATTTGTAGGACTTGTAGGACAATTTGTCGGATGACAGAAATATCTCCAACACAGATATAGACAACAGACAAAAAAACATTCCATCAAGTTAACGCTGGTTGTACTTTGTGATAATGGCGGTGGTCATATCAACAAAGTTACGCTACGTTAAGCACGGTTAGTACAAAAATGGGCGACCATTCGCGGGTATACCGTTTCCGTATGTAACCAGCCTGTGGCCTCTCAGGCCAACTCAGCTTCCTACCCTCAGTGGGACCCAAAGTAAGCATCAGGCAGCGGCAGTGCTCTGTGGATGGGAAAGTAACCGCAGGTGTGGCGTTGCACTGGCCACGTGTCACGTACTGTGTGTTACATCCACCTACATGTTCAGTGACCTAAGACAGGCAGATGAGCAGCCCATCCACACTCCTCTAAGGAATATCTCACCTTTTACCTCATGCAACTCTGAAGACACACAACACAGTCATGCTTAGTCCACACTATACAAGCAGTTACACAAGAATTATTATTGGAGATCATTTTCCACAATTAACATCACTGGACATACTGACCAAGTGAGTTCCAGAACAAATATCCCATACATGAACCAGATTGTCACCACAGCCTGCATACAGGCGAGTAACATCCTACAGCATTTAATGCACTCCAGCATCACTGTTGTTGAAGTCCGTATGATCATTTAATGGATTTAGGATAACACAACTTTTACACTCTATTGTTTACGTCACTACCAATAATGTAGTAATACTGCTACTGGAATGTCGCTGCTGTAATGCACTAGATCTCTTGTGTCCCGCTGAACATTGAACATTTGACTATATTTTCTTGTTGTTTGGCAAATTAGGCTCTATAAGTATGTACTTTTTGTGATTAATGCAGATCTTGCTGCCAAATCAAATAAACCAAATAAACCATTATTATTATTATTATTATTATTATTATTATTATTATTATTATTACATTTGTGGCCAGTATATCAGCAAGTCTTCGACGCTGTAACACCAAGACTACGGAACAGTACACGTGAGCAAAAAGACGAGTGCAACTGAGTATGTTG
>Ga0209780_1000752_pt1 | contig 18930 bp, 6 predicted proteins | sample WorMetexBAHAMAS2_FD_187384 | JGI IMG/M metagenome (GOLD analysis project Ga0209780, IMG submission 187384) | Marine gutless worms symbiont microbial communities from Max Planck institute for Marine Microbiology, Germany - Inanidrilus exumae... | ecosystem: Host-associated > Annelida > Digestive...
CTATATAGCTATATAGCGTTGCGTTGGACTGTCTCAGGCTTTTCCAATGTTTGAAAGACGAGAATGTGCACCAAATCCATGCGTACCAAGCATTTTATACAACATTCAACTGACTACCACCTGTTATAATGAAATATTTTTTCTGCAGACACTATTCTAACAGACATTAAGATCCCTAACCTGAGGCGTTAGCGTGAAGACCTGGGAAAGCATGTGTTAATATAGGAAGACAGTAAGTCATCTGAAGCGGAAGTTGAATTAACTCATTGGTACAATGGCTATTACTAAGTGCGTACTTAGGCCTACATGCTGAATAAAAATTCCGTTTAAACACATCAAAATCAATTTTCATGTGTTTATATCAGAGACAAAAGGTCAGGGGTGGAGAGCTATCCCTACCCATTTTCATGTGTTTACGAGAGACTAAGTAAACACCGAGATACTTAACTGTATATGCCAATTGAGGGGTTTACCTCCAACAAACAGGGATGGAAGATTACCAGCATTTGGTCCAAAGGCTATACCACACGACCTATCAACATTAAATTCAAGAAACAGATCACTGGCAGTAACATACACAAGTAACAATACTAGACGGGTTGCAGTGTATCTGGAACACAAGGCAATATAGGCTCGAAGAGAGCATTTCCCACCGGAGTACTCGACAGGTGACACAACTCTTTACTTATTTACTGACACACAAGCTGTTTAGTTCTTGCATTCAACGATACCTAGTGTCACGTGCCTGCGACTGAGTGATGCCAGCGTTATCTGCCGTGTTACTTATTTTCAGTTTCCAATTCAGTCTGCTTTTCTTCAATATATCGCTCGCTAGGCTGCACCAGCACTACGGCGTACTATCGGTTTTAATACGCAATATCAGACATCGGACGTTGCCGAAAATTTGGGGAGGTACATTTCTTGTACGGAACGTATAGTCCAGAGGAATTGATTCTAACGGTAAAATGGAAACTAGACATCCCGTAGAGGGACCATTTGGAAGTGAATTTCCGGCAATCTGTAATCATTGCGGAACTTATGACGGCCTGAAGTCGCAAGACCTGGAAATTTTGTGAGCAATTTGTTCCTTTTTTAAACGATCCCTCTCAAACTGTCGCTACGGCGCGCATCGCGCTCAAAATCGGCCAGGGCCAGCCCTCACATTTGACTCACACTATTCCAGATTTCATCAAAATCGGTTCACTTTCGGCAGAGTTGCTGCGGAACGTGTGAAGACCATTTTTGCCCCATAGAGTATTTCCAATATAGGCTCTTCGAGCCTATAATGAAGCATATCTTGTAACACAGCCAAGGAGGCAGATAACAAAGTAGCATCATCAGCATACAAAATACAACTGACTAAGGAACGATTAACCTAACATCCAAGGTCATGATTTCTTATATTCAAAAAATATTAATAAACACAGTAAATAAATTTGGTGATAAAACTTGTAACTTGACGCACTCTACTATGCACAGGGAACTAAATTAGATAAACATCAGTTACTATGTTAATACTACTGACTGTCTCTCATAAACTGTAGTTCATACAGCCTAGACAGCAAACGCAAGAAACAGATACAGAAGCATTGGAAGAACGCTTGCATTACATTACGAGACAATTCACATAACATTCTAACTTGTATTGGGACAGTTCAATTTCCTATAGGGCAGAAATGTAAAACAATGTGAAATATGACAAGAACGTCTTAATAATAAAAAGAAGTAATGTAAAGTAATAAAATGAAATTGCAATTGTAAGCCGACAAGTTCCCGGTTAATACGCAAAATACTAAATATTCATAAAACGTCTTACACTGACACTGACGTAGGGACATTCGCTGCGACTCTTGACTGAGATGATTAAAATCATTTTTCACATTTCAGCAGCTGTGGGCCTACATCAGATGAAATTTGACTGTAATGGAAATTACAATGATGGACATTTGTCAACCAGCAAACCATCTACATATGATCACAGTCCTACTTATTACTCAGTTAGTCGTCATTTTTACGGCCTCCTCAATCGTTTATGCACAACAAAATTCAGTTCTGAGTTCTGACAAAAATAGCCAGCACACACAGTGTACGGTTAAAATTTTTCGCCCCTTATAAGCGACAGGAAATCCCAATGCATAGAGTAAAAACGGTCTAAGAACACAAATGGACAAGACAGTCAGGCTGTTTCTATTGTAGTGGCCCCACGCTACATTTAATAAGAATTAACAGCAGCACTGATTGACGACTTTGCGCAATGTAGTAAAATGGCTCTGATCGGGGAATGGACGGGTACAGGAACCCCAAACGTGAAATTTTGGTAAATGTCGCGTTTTTTGAAGTTCTTTTCGGCTGCATAGGTGACGATATAAACCGATTAGGGTGAAATTTGGCATGCTACAGTATTCTTTAGGTACGCTCTCTCACGCCGAATTTGGTCCTGATTGGGAAGGAAGGTGCATATGGATGGTATGGTTGCTACTATCATTCATCTTCATCATCACCGTCGGCATCAGACAACTGGCGCCAATAATTATTTTGGTAGAGTACAGAAGTAGTTGTGCACTGGGATTGCTAGAGCAGCGGCAACGGTGATTCCCAATGAGTCACTAATACACGCCACACCCATACTGAACTCTCTTTGTCTGTCTTCAGTCTACACACACACATACACAGATACAGAGACGGTTAATCAGCGTTAGTTTAGTTTGAAGTCTATTCTCTATTATAGGTTTTCTATCTATTCACAAGAACAAGTTGTTATCCACACATGACAATTGACGATAGGCAACATGTGGATATATCGTTTATTGTTTGTGTGTTTGTACGGTCACGGATTTCTCAGCCGAGGATAAAGCTAACGGCGTCACATTTTGCTCGGCGGTTCATCGACGTCCAAAAGAGGGAATCTCACATTTTTTTGTTGAACTTTGCTCCCCCAGAAGCCCAAAATCGGACGCATCGGCCAGCGCGCGGGCCACGCCCCCACGCACACGTAAACATTACCGTAGAAATGCACCGACGTGAACGTCACGCTAGAGAATCGCCGTTCGCGAAATGGCGCGGCGTGTGGACGTAGGATGGGCATGTGTGGATATACGTCAGCAAAATAACACAGTCACAAGCACGTCGCATTCACACCGTATGTCGCATGCAAGGGTGGGAAGTTGTTGTCACCTTTTTGGAGATCTGATAGAAAGAGTTGGCGTAAGCGGCGCCTCCGAGTAGTCCCTCAAAGAGAATGACGGCAAAGATGAACCAGATGCTCGTCATGAAGCGCAGGTAAATTTGCAGGACAAACAGCGCCACGTTCACGAACTGCAGCAGCAACGTAGGCAAACATTCGGACGACAAAAATCATAAACAGACGGCGCTGAGTTGTACACGGACGGCTTAACCGCAAACTTTAAACCAAAATCACTCCCAAAGTTTTAAGCTAAGCTTATCTAATTATCCGGATTCTCTTGAAACTGATTTAGAAGGCATGTTGACTGTCATTCTTGTTTATTTCTTGTTTCACTTTGTTACAAGTTGTTACCAGATACGACAGTTTATTGTTTAAGGCGGTTCTAAGTCGAGTTCTGCTACTGAGGCAACAAGGCTAGGACTATGCTATCAGGACCCCAGAAATATTTGGAAGGTGTGCAACTTCACAAAACTGGAAATGGGACAAAACATGGACATCAGTGTGTCTGTATGTATGTCTGTTTATCTGCTTGATCGCATTTCTCTAAAATGCACGTCCAAATTTCACCATTTTTTGTGCATGTTACTTATGGCCATAGACAGGTCCACTTGTGATGGCTTATGTACTTCCGATTTCGTGGATGACGTCACGATTTTATATAATGCTGCTAATAGTAGTAGTAGTAGTAGTAGTAGTAGTAGTACGTACTGATTAACGTGGTGTAAGCTAGGTAGGATAGCTTCTAGGACACGGTACAATATGAGAAAGCAATTTAAAGTGATGGGAAAGATTTGCTAAATAAAAATGTTTTAAGTTGTCTCTTGAAAGACGGTAGAGAAGTTGATGCAGTGACGTCAATAGGCCAGAATCAAAGACGACGCGTATGTTTCATCCAGTTCACTAGGTGGCGGCACTGGGAGCGAAGTCTGCCGTCTGCGACTGCATCTTGTTGTTTGTTTGGAGCATGCATAAAAGAGTACAAGACTCCAAATACCTTGCTATAATGGGAAAAGTCCTTTCTTTCAATGTACTTGATTGACCAATACTATGATTTTTTCATTATTTTTCGTTTCTGGGCCGTGCGCTAGATTAAGCTGGCCATCCCGTCAGCTTTTGAGTGCACGTAAATCTACCGTATCGTATCGTATGATACTATTTTATATTAATAACATAAACTATACACAACTACCACACTAGAACTTCTGCTCTGAAAACGCCACGCCACTTCCAGACAGAAAATGCAGAAAAAATTCTGGGGAAGGAGCTATGTCTGGGAAAGGTTATGCTTATTACAGGGGATCATGACATGACATTCTAAGAATTATTCCAGAGATGGGTAATTTTCTGAATACAACATGAGAATTATTGCAAAAATGTTGCAGTTATCTAACACGGCTTACTGAACAGTGTGCAAAATACTGAAAGAGGCAAATGTTGCCCCTCGATTTGGCGTCCAAGGACTAAACGTTCTCACCTTCGGGGGGCTTTGCCCTGACATCTGACCAGGGCTCTGGGGATGCTACCCCAAAACCCCATTACAGGCTCACACTGTGACTTCGCCATGTTCCCAGTTAGGCTACACAGGCTAATTGGCAGATTTAACATATCGATAAACCATGTAGGCCTACAAGTCGTACAGATTTGGGCAAGATGTTCAGGATTTCTTTCCACTTTAGTCACTTCTTTGACTTACTAAACAGTTTGCAAAATAGTCAGAGGGGGAATTTTGCCCCTAGATTGAGCATCCAAGGACTAAAAAGCTTTCAGCTTCAAGGGGCTTCACCCCTGGACCCTCTGACCCGGAGCTCTGCCCCTGGACCCCGCTGAGGTTCTGCATCCAGATCTCCGTTCTAGGCTCGATCCTGTGCAGCATTTGTGCAGTGACAAATTTCTCTTTAAAATGCTGTGCAAGTACTGTATTTTTATGAAACAGATCTCCAGGGCACTGGAAACCGTAGCAATGCAGTACAGTTATTTCGTGTGGTAATCATGCATGCAGTATTTCAAAGTTTTTTTCAGCAATATAGACGCCTTTAAGGCCTGCATCTGTTCACTCCAGGATAATGTGATGTGATAATCAGGAAGTATAAAATGAGCAGAGACGAACCTGAAATATTGGAAAGATGAAGACTTGTGGAATCTGTACGAGACTAAGAGATGATCGAGATATAAACACAGCGATCTGGTAGATGACTTGATACCTGGCACACACGCATCGTCACAACAATGATATAGCTGGTGCAGTTAGGTTTACATGATGTGAAAACCTAAAATCCTGTAGTTAGTACATGCGAGTTCACGTAATGACGTTCGCCTGGAGTCGCCTTATAACAGATGACATCTCACCTTGACAGTCTACTGACATTGCTCACTGGATTATTTATAAAATACGTTCGTGCGACGCTACGCTAGCGCAGTATATGCTGTTGTCGTGTGCCTGTCCGTCTGTCACAAGAGGGCACTGTACCAAAACGGCTAAACACAGGATCACGCAAACAATGCCATACGATAGCCCAGGGACTCTAGTGTTCTGATGCCAAAAATCTTGGTGAAATTCCAAAAGGGGGTGCCAAACAGAAGTGGGGTAGGTTCAAACGGCGATTTTCGACCAATATCTCCCAATATCTCAGAAACGGTGCAAGACAGGGACATAGTTACTGTGGAACGCTAATAGGAACTCGTTGTGGTCTATCGATTGGTGCTATTTCCAGTGACCTTCAGTGACCCTAACTATCCCAAACCACCCCATTTCGACAATTTGTATCGCCTTTGGTATCTTCATAGTGAGTCGAGATAGAAACTTCAAATTTCATAGGTGGGTTTACGGTAGCAAGTGCTAGCCCACGGATGGCAAACCATCCCTGAAAGAGGCGCAGCTAGGTCACGCAAACCATTTGAATTTTGCTGGGCACCAACATATCTCTGGAATGGCTGATCGTCGCAGGTGCCGTCAACTTAGGTGAACGGTCAGTGTGCTAACCTGGTAACGGTCTCGGTCACCAGTTTATCACACTGACCGTCGACATCTGTGTACAACACGGTGGGCCTGAGGCTCCGTGTTGCGTGGGTCTGTCAGTGGCAGTGGAGACTTGTTAACTTAAAAACATTTTCTCAAATTTAAGAATTTCAAATTTTAGTTGTTTGTCATACGACAAAACACAAACAAGATAAAGCACGACATTCAAATGTGATTTCTCTTGGTTGAAATGTCGACACTCAGGCTTTGCCCTCGTCTGGACATTTCAACCTCAAAACATCAAGTCTGAATGTCGTACTTATACTTTTACACATAATGGTTCAATGAAGTACATTAAGCTGGCTGCCGCGAGCTTCTGAGCATATGTTAATATACCGTATCATACTGTCATCAGTTTGCAGACTAACCAGCGATACTGTTGAGCTCTTTCCAGCCAAATATTGTCAAAGTAAACCAACTCAAACTGTACAAACAAATTTGCATGTACACATACATATACCCATATATAACAACTCACAGATACCAATTATTCAGCATATACTAAACGTGTTCTAATTTCTGGCAGAAACTGGAAGCTCAGCTATTACAGGTACTTGCGACTAAAAGTAGTTAAAGTACCTAGTTAACTACTTTTAACCAAAGTAGTTAAACTACAAGACTTCACTATCTTCAAGTAATTAACTACTTATTAAAACTACTTAGCTCTTAACTGCAATAGCCTCGGTTTTAGTATGCATGTCTGTAGTGTGAAATATTAATTATACCTACGTCTTATAGTACATGCAGCTTAGCAATTGATTGACTGAGCTGTGGTTTTACATCCCACTCGACCCAAAATAGGTCATTTCGGAGACGTTCTTCCCAGCCGATCTCTTGGCTTAGTACTGAAAAACGTGCTTAGCAATTGCATATCAGAAACCAAACCAAATAATACACATGATAAAACACTCATCAAAATCCATAATGACAATACTCCAGTTCCAGTCAGCTGCTAAAGTGATACTTTAAGTTATGCAGTCAAAACAAGCCAAGTCAAATGTATGAATGTTCTCAATGAGATGCCGCCAATTGCACAACTACTTTTTAACAGATATACTACTTAGTAGTGAACAACTTTCTAAAGTAGTTTAAACTACTATCTAGACTAAAGTTACTTCAAAAACCCTTCGTGGCAAGTCCATAAAAGTAGTTAAACTATTTAGTTAACTACAAGGCAATTTACTCTGCCCGTCCCTGCATGCAATGGTAAAACGGTTACAGTTACCTTGATTTAGAAATATTCTTACTGACTGAACTAGCTGATGTCTATATATATAAAGTTGTTGCGTCTGTCTGTGTGTCTGTCTTCCGGATTTCTCAAAAATGCGTGTACCGATTTCCATGAAACTTTTCACAGTTCATAGGGGTCATAGGTAGACGTGAACAGATAAAAAACATTCGGAAAATTTCGACCCTTAATGCGTAAAAATTGGGAAAATGGTGCAAAATGGCTGATTTCTAGAAAGTCCCCACGGGTCACAAGCGCTGGCCTGCACAATGGCCTGCAGTCTGAGTTTGCGCGCACGCCTATGCGCTGGCCTAAGGTCCGACTTCGGCACGGGCCAATCGCGCTCTGGCCTGGGGGCGTGGCCCGTAGCCTTTGATGGGGGATCGTATCAAATGCTTTTGTGCTCCTGAGTCCAGTTCAGTGGTCCACCTTCCCGGCCGGCCTTTGGCCGGGTAAACGCTAGTAGCATATATAGCTATTTCATAAAGGTGAACAAAATAACGTGTTAAACAAACCAGAGCTTGGTTGATGAAATATTCGGCAAAGTAGACAAGAAATAACGATATCATGATCATCAGCAGCGGCTGTACAGTAGCAAACACAGACAATGTCAGACATACATCTTGCTGAGACAAATCCATCGCCGTCTCGGACCAAACGTCAGCTGGTACTGGCATTCATTGCATTCATTTCATTGTATTTTTACTTTTATATGTATCATTATTTGTATTGATTTTCGTGCATGTTTAGGCCTATAGCTTGTATATTTAGCAATTCAGCTGTTCAGCTGCAAATATGTTATAATAAAGTTGAGTTGAGTTGAGACTACTGCAATTCAGTTCTATCAGCTCTTCTACAGTCTATGGTAGAACCACTTCAGTGCGTGCAGACTGCTGCCAGGTTCCCAAAAGCGAAACTCTGGTCGCAATTCTAACAGGTTCATACAGGGTAAACACTGTTCCTATCACCAAACCAACAGTGTCAAAGCACTGAAGGTAATCCGAAACCCATCAACATTATTGCTCAGTGTTGCATCTTGAACAAAACTCTGGTAAGATGACCCGCCAACTGTCATGGCTTCACACGTGAATTTCTCTGAGCTGGCTAGTGCCAGACGTCACAACATTTATTTATTTATTATTAAATCGCACATAAAGTACAAGTAAAAAGAAAACAAATACAGACACAAAAAGACACAGAAATACAGACACACAAAAAAAAGAATCAGAAATAAATCCAAAAGACGAAACGAATCACGTAATCACGTAATTGTTCAGCAAAAGTTTCACATATGCAAGTCACAACATCTGCTGATTACCTTAATAATCTGCAGTTTCATCTTCAATTTACATGAGAGAGTGTCACCATCTGCAAACAACACAAACTAGTGTAAACATTCTAGTTTCAGTTTCTATTTGACCTGTCTCGTTCATCAGAGTGACTCCAGGTAGGACACGTCTACCAATAGTGAACAACTGGAATTTCTGGAACAGGTTTTCCATGAGCCAGGTGCTCTTTGTGTCTCCCAGTTGTCTAATCAACAGTGTCAAAGCACCGATAGAACCCAATATAACTGATTGCTACGGTATTAAGTCCGCAGACTTAACTGTTCACAAAAAAATTAGTTAACACACAAAGACATCGGTTAAATCACTACGACTGGCATAAAGGTTCCTGATTAAAAATTAACAATCCATACACAGGAGTGGACATTGAAACTATAAAGTAAGTTTTAAAAACATACGTCTTTCAGTTTGTGAATTTCTTATCAGATGCTGTTCTTCTTCTACGACAACGTGACTAAACCCACGACTCACTGTAGACGGCTTCACCAGCAGCAAAAAATATCTAACAGCAGCATAAAACAGTATGAGGAGGTTTCAACTACAGTAAAAAAAGGAAAGGAAGCGTATTTATATAGCGCCTTTTATATACTATGTATATCTCAAAGCGCTCAGGCATGGATCACACAGTTTTACCTGCAAATACACCATGCCTGCATTTCCTTCGTATGCGTTCACCAGATGGCGCCACCTCTAACTGAGGTAAGAGACATCTAATTGCAGCTTACTACTCATCTATCGACCCCGAAGGGATGAAAGGCTGAGTTGGCCTGGTTGGTTGGCCCATAGCGGACGGTTTACCCACATAAGTGGTCACCCGTCAACTACAGGTCGAGCACAGGACAGAGAAAGTACGCCGGCCGAAGACCGACGTTCTACTACTGAGCCACGCAACCAACATATAAAGTAGTAGGTAAATGCAGTCTACTGTCTTGAGAAATACCTTATATATTAATCGTCATCAATGAAATTCATATAAATCTAAATATGACACGCACATATGACTAGAGTGGTCACATCTTGTATTTATTTTACTCCATCGATCACTGCCAAAGACACGGCTCGTATTACATGTTGCACAGTGAAGTTAACTGACGCGAGAAACAGAAAACACGGAACAACGAGCATGATGAGCAGTGTTGTACGCGGAGACACTTTGACCGCCGTGAGTCCGGCATACGACAGTGATCCCGTCACGCCAGCAGCACCAGTGCCAGAACACCAGTAAGACACTAGACTTCTACACACACACGCGCACAGACACACAGAGATACGCAGACAGACAGACAGACAGACAGACAGACACACACACACACAGAGATACGCAGACAGACAGACTGATCAATCAATCAATCAATCAATCAATCAAAGTATTTTTAGTGGCCTAAGTGGCACTGCCACTGCAAGGTCCACTACAGGTGTAAATGTAAATGTCAGTAAGCAAAGCCAGGAAACGATTGACAGAATAGATGTCGCTTCAGCTTTCTGTGGAACGTTGGCAGCGACTCAGCGGAGATAACGTCGTCGGGTAGAAAATTCCAGATTAGTGGGGCAGCGACTGAGAAGGCTCGACTGCCGACGATGGTGGACGTGACTGGCGGCACCAAGATGAGATTTGTGCCGGCGGAGTGGTGCTGATAGAGACAAGAAAGACAGATACCGTACGTATATATTCTAATAGAAGCCCCCAGCTTCTATTTGTACAAACGATTTGGACCTCTGGCTTGTATTAGAGACCTGGCTTCTATTTGAACATATGGTTTTGACCCCCATCTTTTGTCTACTGGTAATCACGTTACAATGTTACAGGAAGCGGCCGCTCGTCTGATTGCTGGAGTCAGGAAATGAACCATTATCAGCAGACGCTGGTCGTCGTCCTTCGTTTACGACGACCAGCCTGTCTAGAGGCCGTTTAAAATTTCAGAACTGTAACTTTTTACACAAAAACTTTGATGACGCTACGCAACGACGTCACGGATAATTTAAACCAGGTGTCGCCCTAACGGGACGTAACACTACTGGCCCGCCGTCGCGTGCTGTCCCCCGGTGAGTTACGTTGCTACAGGGTTCTTACAGACATTAAAATGCCTTTTTCCAAAACTGTCCAGGACTTGCAAAGACCAAATTCCAGGGTTTTCAAGGACTCAAAAATCCAGGACTTTCCAAGACATGTTCCATTCACAAACGTGGGTTGCATGAGGCCGAAAAAATGCATATACAAAATCAGTTATCTGTGTATCTGCATTACAGTAAAGAAACGGAAATGCAAGACCTGCGGTTATATAATTGTACTCCAATGAACCCAGATTAGTCCAGCAAGTCCAAGAAGTGGAAATGTATTACTTGTAATTGCTCATTGCTTAGCGACTACTCAAATCAGAACTAACAATTCCAGAAACGCTGGTTTACAATTCCAGGACTTTCCAGAATTTTCCAGGACCTATGCCTTTTTCCAGGACTTTCCAGGGCCTGGAATTCTGAACAATAAAATTCCAGGACTTTCCAGGATCTGTACGAACCCTGGTTGAATATGCGAGTGTTACAGACGCCGACAGACGATGACGACAGACGCCAACAACCGTTACTAGTCTGCCCCCCCCCCCACAATACTGTGTAGACAGGCCAGTAATAAGTAACACTTGTAGACCGGCTTATTTGAGACCCAGCTTGCCAATCATTTTCACCTTACTCCAGACAGACCACGCCAGCACCTTATCACTCAGTTTTTACACACCCGATGATCTTGCCAATCAACAGCTCAACAGTGTCAAAGCATCGAAGGCAATATACCATACGGCGTACAGCAAATACACACATAAAAACAAATGTGACTAGAACAACAACCAGGCAGACAAGAAGAATACGAACAATTCAAAGAACATTTAATTATAAAGATGACGTGCTGATTACGAGAGCTCGTTACTGACTTGTCAAAATGTGCCATAAGACTCAGGAATGTGTATTCACCGAGTCCAGCACCAATGCTTGCTAGCACTACGCCTAAATACATGCACACACATACAAACGTACACGAGGCATTAGCTTTCACAGCACCACTGACGACAGACACATGCCTGAGTAGTGAGTCTAGTAGTATAAGTAAAGAGAATATCAGAAACAGCAATACCAGCAATGTAACTAAATAATGCATCGGTGTATAGTCGCTGATATGCCAATGCGGCAAATATCTACAAATAACCCCAACCCTATCACTAACGCTAAGCCTACTATCCCCGTGAAACTGACCCTAAACCCTAATTGTCCTATTTTTGCACAAAAAATTCACATTATCACAAACCCGCACCCAGAAGTAAAAATATGACAAATGATGCTAAAATTTTAGGCATGTAACTGATTTTTGTATGATCTGTATGCCATTAGTCGTCATAGGCCAATGTAATTAATCAGTCACGCCATAATACCAGCAGCGCAGCAGCCAGACTAGATAAACAACCCATGCTGTTGCATTTTGTACACACAGACTGATGCAAATATAGTTGTACGACACACATCAGTACACAAACACTGGTAACCAACAACCATAAATTTCCAGTTTTCATGAATAAAAAGGGATTCAAATGTTTTGCTTCCACAACAAAAAGTCAATAGGTATTTCAGCAAGCGAGGCACATAGAGCACATACAAAGAGTTTCAACTCTACCCACAACCCCAACTGTAACACTTTCAACTGACCAAATATACTGAGCCAGACAATGTGTGAACCTCCTGTTGAGACAATCAGGAAACTGGCAGCACTCAGCACTGTCACAATGCACACCTTCAGTCTGTCAAACAGCGCAATGAATGACAGTTGAAAACACCGTGACATAGCACGTGAAAAGTCGGAAATGGCGTCAGAGAGCTGGAATCAAGCGGTGGACCAAGAAAGAATGAGGAACATGATTGATTATCCTTGGATGGTGGCATCAGTGCTTCAAGTTTATTCAGTGTTTTGACATTGTTCATTTGGTGACAAGAAGGGCCTGTTAGGCAAACCGCAAAAACCCAAAAGAAGCACTCAGGAGACTTCCTGCCCACAGTACCAGACCTGCCCCCTCCACCCCATCTGGAACAAGTGCAGGAAATGTTGTCTCTGTAACAGAAGGTTTATTAAGCAAACATTAAAAGCAACGGAAAAAATGAAGGCATGAAAACGAAGACACATGGACAGTTAACAACATTTAACATCTGCGTGAAAGATGACAATAACTATATGGTTTAGAAGCTTGTCCGTTACTCAAATCAGATCTATCAGCCATTGACTTTGTAATAAACCGCTTATTCATGAAGTTATTTAGAACCAGTAATATAGATGTTGTTAAGTGCTGCCAACAGCATTTCGGTTTTGAGCTTCCTAGCGTGATTTGGTCAAAACGAGTAAAGAAATTCGAAGCTAAATTCCTTGCTTGTAATAATCTGCTGTGTAAAATTATTCATTGTTAATAGCGGCATATGCAATTTGAGATGTGTTGTTGCGTGTAGCATCAATAACTTGTTCCTGTCATGATACGATTGCAATTATTTGTTATTAATGTTTGACAATTTAATTATTTCTTAGTTAAGTATTTTCTCTGTGTTTCTTTTCTATTTTCTGTCTGTATGTTTCTACGTATACGGTGAATAAAGATGTATAATAACGGGTACCGGGTATATAAACAGATGCTCGTCATATCTTACTGACTGCCCACGTACCCTCAAAACATCTCACATGTATTCATCTAAAACGTTTTGAGTACCAGTAATTCTGCTATCCTGCTATGAACCAAACCAACTAACCAACAAACAACCATTAGCAGACACATAACCTGACAGGTTAAAGCTTCAAGGCCAGACTTGAGTCAAGGCGAAAATTATGACCTCGGTCTTGGCCTCGTAACATTGGCCTCAGCCTCCATCTTAACCTTCTGGTCCTTGCCTCAGCTTCAAGGCCACAATTTTGACCTTGACCTGGAAGGTTTGGCCTTATTTAACGTGCGCACAGGTCAGTCACTGGGCAGACCTCATAACTGATCGCTCCTTAAAATAACTGATCGCTCCTTCCGTTATGCTTCACCTTGTCTCTGGAATCAGCTCCCTTTTTCTCTTCGTCAACCTCATTCTGGTACCAGTTCTTCCATTTCCTAATCACCTATTCCTTCACCCATCACTTCTTCCTCTTCTGATTCACCACTCTGTACATCTATAACTCTCTTTCACTCCTGGCTTAAAACCTACCTCTTTCACAAATCCTACTCCCCTGCAGTTTCACTTCCTCCTCCCGGACTGCCTGTGCGGATCTTTCCCTGAACGTTTCTTCTGAGCTACTCTGTTTTTGATTTTATTTTTTTCTTATTTTTTCGTTTCTGGGCTGTGCACTAGATTAAGCTGGCCATCCCATAAGCTTTTGAGCGCACGTTAATCTAGCGTATCGTATCCCTTCTTCGATCACTAGCTGACATCGCAACAGAACGAACGCCACCCTTTCAGCCAACACGCTGATGACAACATTAACAATAAGAATCAATGATGCAAGACTAAAGAGCTGTTCAATGCTGACCTGTATGAGAGCAAATGGAAGTAGAAAGGAGCCGTTAGCTTCACTATTAACGCTGGCAAAATGTCAGACATTAATATTGCCTGCACACTCATATAAAGTAAAGTAAATTAACAGTGTATAGCAGTTAGCAACTGGCCTCACCATGCATACATAACACACTGTTGCCCTAATGTAACGTTATATAATACTGCAATATGCAAAAAGTGGACTTCAAGTAATGCATTATTACAGCTCTTAATTAATGTATCATTACAGAATTTATACAATGCTGTTACAAATGACGGCCAAATGAAAATGCAATAATGTGACCAGCACATACCCCAGTTCCTATTGGATTGCAGTTCTCTATCAGGTAATCACTTCTGTTCTCAGTGCTTGAGTGTGATGAATTACTCTAACATATAACATGCAGACAGATTTAAGTTAGCTTTACAAAATATACAACCAGCTCAAGTTACAGCTAAAAATGTCTTAAATCCTTCTTTTGAGACACAGTGGGTCACTTAATCTTTCCGCTTTAAGACATTTTCTGTACACAAAGCGGAAAGATAAAGTGACACAGTGTACAGAAAATGTCTTATTTTTTAATCACATAGTTTAAAAAGCTATCACTTTTCCTGATTAGTTGTGATTTGTAGTTCGTGTCGCCAATCTACCCGATAGTTATTCTCTGTGCTCTGCATGCTCCAGTCGTCTGCAAGTCCCGTCTGTCAGACTGTCTACCGTCGGTGGCCGGGCCTTCTCATTCTCCGGACCAACCATTTGGAATATGTTCCAGTCAACTTGACATCAGCTCTGTCTCTGCCAACCTTTCGTCAGTGTATAAAAACTTCTTGTCCCGAATCTCTTTCCCTAACATTATACTGGACAACTCGTAGTTACACATATTACGTTTAGTGGATCCTAAAGTGACTTTTATCATTTGGACCACTTAAATTTTGTGATCGACTGATTGATTGGCTGGTTCACTCAAGACTACTTGTGTTCATAAATCTTAGCCTAAGCAGTAGTTACAATCTACATTCCTTGTGAAAATGTGATTGGGGTATATTTTGTGTCGATGATCAGTAATGTTAATGTTATTACCATAGCAACCAATACAGATGAAAACAGTTTTATGACACATATTTAATTTATGCCACAAAAACCTGGCAGAAAAAAACAAATCAGTTTCAAAACAATAATTTAAATATGACAAATAAATAAGAAAGAAATCTGCTCTCACATTAGCCTCTGGCGTAAGAATGTCATGTGCTGCTGATAACATTATCACATAAGCAAAGTTGTTGCACAGTCCAAGAATCCTGCAGGCAGCAATTCACAGAAATGTACAGTATTAGAAAAATAACTAACTAACTGCATATAACAATTAAAGAGACTGAAGATAAACAACAATAAAGTAGCCCCGTATGGGACTGACGGTCCACTCTTCGCAACTGACGTTTCTGCCAAGTTCAAAGTCAAAAAGGAGGACAAATATCAGAAATCGGGTCCGATCAAATTTAGATATAGTGCCCTGGTTTAAGAATCGGTGGTCAGTTGCCAGCTCCCATTGTAATAGGCGGAGGAGATAGCGTTTGAAAATGGAAGAATTTCCAACTTTGTTCGGCTTGTGACCTTGACCTTGACCTTGGATTGGGTCATACTGCATACCGTCGTATTTCATGTGCTGATTGATACAGATGAGTACTACTGTACTAGTGCAAGCATGATAGGTTACCCCAAAAGGGATGTCTTCAGGGTCATGTGACCTTTTTAAATTTTGGAAAATAAGTAGTAATGTCTTGGAAGCGGTGCAAGATAGACACATACACAGTTTCAATTGAAGACTAATAAGAAATCGTATGTGGCCTATCTAATGGCAACATTACGAATGATATTTAGTGACCTTGAAGGTCACTTTTGCAACCTGAAACTAGTGTCCATCCACCTCGGTGGTTCTTGTCCATGATTGTGTGCTGGCGAAGTAATACACAATGTCATTATCCACATTGGGGGTAATCAACGTTGGCTGATCACAGTTACGATCCAGTTGACATCAACAAGATTGGTTGTACGGAAGTCTGTCGATGACATGCACAGCATAGCATGCTGTGACATAGTTGTGCCTAGTGCAATGATGCATGTACAAAACTATGCACGTAGCAGAATAAATGTGGCAGTTGCTGAAAGTGCTCCTCAGGCTAACGTGCAATCTGTTTGCATTATTTGTACAACAGTAGGCCAATATTTCAACGATACACAGCACTGCATTGGTCTCTCGACGGACAGACAAACAGATGGACAGCGGGCCATAGCAATAGCATATAGGCGTATCGCGGTCGCATAGCGTCGTGCGCTAATAAAATAACGCTGATCCAGCTTAACCTGAATAACAAGTCGTGAAAGTACATGTATGTCGGTAGCAATGTCTCAGTGAACATGCAATATGTAGGCCTACATGATACTCATCAAGTGAATTCTTTCAATTTCAAGGCGCATCGGTGTATTATATGTATTAGACTGATATTTCGACAAGTTAAACCATTAAAATGACCAGTTTTCTTTGGTTCATTTTATAAATTTTGTCACCACCGCTCGAAGTTGTGGCCTAATTGACGTGGAGTGCGCAGCTAGAAGTCGATGTTTGTTTAACTATCAGACTTTACACATATGCCTTCCTTTGTACTACTTTCATGTAACATTATATACAAAATGCTTGATCACATCATATCAAAATTAACTTGCCAGAATCCTGCTACATTTCTGACACGAGAAGCACAGACACCATGATGACCTAAAAACAGCATCAGTGCAGCTTGGAATTACATTACATACACTGAAAGTGACGTTTTCTCTGGTTTACTACAATTGTCAACATCCTACGTTCATTCAATGTATGCACATATCCACATAAATGTGCATCATATCAAAACTCAAAACTAATCAATCATGCAATGTACAAATGAGTAAACACTGAAATGGTCATTTTAACCATTATTAAACATCGCATTATAGAACATTTTTGCTGACAGATCATTCACAGTGATTAATGCTGAATATACATATTTACTCTATGCAAACACTCCTGTTGCAATATATCACATTTATACACTTTCCTCCTTTGTCACCACCTACAGCTTTAAGTTTACATGCACACAAATAGCCTACAAAGCTGCTGAAAGCATATCGGCCACTGCAACAAATCACGTGACCCTACAGACCTCACCTGTCGCAATCTCCACCCACCGTTTCCTCGTCTGGCAAATTAATAGTATAGATATCATTGTATGCTATAGTTTATTTATTGAAATAAGCGGCAAGGGGCCAGCAGTGGCCACTAACATGCTACACGATACAGAGTTCAGTATAATATATGACAACAAAACAAATATACAAACATGAGCATACTAAAAAAAAGATAAAACAGTAACAACAAGTTAAAATGTATATATCTGGTCAAGTCACACGATAAAAAGGATTTAAATTAACTTCTCCATACGCTGCAAATGTTTTGTTATGCTGGCGATATCGCTACTAAACCGGCAAGAGCTAGGAAGACGCTGCGACAACGAAACCTATGGACATAGGCTGACAGACATCAGTAATAATACACACTACCCACTATGAGATTCCATGTAAAGCAGAGAATTCAATGACGCACAATAGCGTCCCTCAGATTTTCAGATTTTTCCTTTTTGTTTACATTGATGTTTGTTTACCATAGAATAACGAACTTTCATGATTTATCTTATCAATTATGTGATGTACTTATTAAGTAAGTAGGAATGCTACGGGTATCAAAATCGTTGACGTGTACCGGTAGATTGATCCACTTGTCATAATGCTCAGCTTATGTATTTGCTGAATAATTTCACGAACGTTTCTGTACATGCTGCCTACAACCGTGGCTCGGTCGGTCTGACGGCAATATAATAGTTATGTACTTCCGGTATATATAGCGAACGAATTAGACGATAGCTAGGCAAGTAAGTACTGCGCATTAAGTCTTTAATTATGAATCTGCTACAGAATTTCCTCCTTGTAGTTATAGAATATTTATACCTTTGGCGTCTCTCGGTCCTTCTGCAGACGTTTACTATAGACATAGTAATCGTAAATTGTCCATAGTTATGGCTTTGTCAACCACTTTTACGCAATGCGCCTCTGAAACTACCAAATTCGGTAAAATAAGGGCCACTTCGCCGTTCAAGGTCATTCAACATCACCGATTTTGGTACCAATCGAAAGCTCACGACTTTCTATCAAGATGATAGCTTGACAAGTACTGCGCATCAAGTCTTGAATTTATGAATCTGCTAGGAATTTATACGTGTGTAGGAAGCCAGAACTCACATTAGCTATTAAAAGTTTAGTAAATTTCATTAACGTTCCAGCACGGATATTCCCCATACCCTTCCTATAGTCTCGTATCTCGATAATGTTAAGGGCTTCTATAACGTTACGCCTATGGCAACTTTACTCATTTATTGTACTGACCTAAATTCTACCCTTGCGCAGCCCCGTATATCGCCACGCGCTTCAATGGCGCGTTCCACGTTTCCGATCCCGTTCCCTTCCACTTTGAAAAGTATAACCCAGGATAACTCTGGACTCCCTTAACGGATTTACACGCGGTTTGAA
>Ga0209780_1000753_pt1 | contig 18921 bp, 16 predicted proteins | sample WorMetexBAHAMAS2_FD_187384 | JGI IMG/M metagenome (GOLD analysis project Ga0209780, IMG submission 187384) | Marine gutless worms symbiont microbial communities from Max Planck institute for Marine Microbiology, Germany - Inanidrilus exumae... | ecosystem: Host-associated > Annelida > Digestive...
CTGAAATGACTGTATACTGTGTAAGTATGTGTAACTTTACAAGTAAAAAAACAAATTGATCAGATACTGTATGATACAGCTTAACTTATTTGTGTTATGTATTTTGTTTTTTGCATATTTACTGAAAGCAGTCACAAAGTGAGTTGTATGTCCCCTTCCTTGAAGTTCCTTCAAGAGTCTAGGTCAGGAACGGATGGGGCCAGTGGACATTTTTCTATGATTGCCATAAGTGCTTTACGTTCCTTTAGTGATTTGATGTAGTTGTTAGGTATGGAAAAAACATAAGGCCTGCATTAAGTCCTACACTGTTTATCCCCATATGTTCTGTTTCAGAACAAATGCAGGAAGCAGATTTAGGGGGCAACGAACGCTAACCCAGGTTTACTTGGAAAATGGGCGTTCAGCTAGTGAGTATGTGGTATTAGTATTGCTGTAAGTATTTAGTAGTGAAAATGTTGGCTGTAACGAAGAGGCTGTCTTTAGAATGATAGAAAATTGCAGTAGTACGTTGTAAGTGTTGCATAATTTGTCAGTGAAAGGCAAGAAGAAAAAGAAACGGGCTCAGGTTAAAACTGCCGACAAAGATTCAGCCGAAGGCGTCGACGTTGTGCCGGAGCCGAAGAAGAAGAAAAAAGGCAGTAAACTACTTCGAGCCAAGTTGTCGGAGAGTGATGACGACGATGACAGCGTTGGTGCGGCTGTCAGCAAGAAAAAGAAAAGCAGAAAAGCTTCAGAGCATCGCGATGAAAGTGGAAGTGACAACGACTCGGATGTTGTTATCACGTATGTTTAATTTCTCTCAGTTATTCTCATTTACATCGATGATTTTACATTCGTGGATACTGTTTTCACATTGTTGCAATCTTAGTATGAACTTTCATATAAGATGAAACACGGTCTGTCTAGCTAGTTTCGGAATTTTCACAGAAGTACATTTACATGATTGTTGTGGGTATGTGTATATTATTAAATGACATTCCGTGTTGCTGCAGGACATTAGGTGTTATTGTTATCGTTTTATTATTGTAACAAGTTGTTAATGTTACTGTTTCAAACTCCTGTAGTTCTTTTATTAGGTCGACTCCTCCGAGTCGACCTAATAAAGTGGGTCTCAGTTGTCTGTCCGCCCGTTTGTTCGTACATCTGTCTGTTAGTCCACAAAAAGTTTCTTCCATTTCAATGACATTTGATTTGCAGGTACAGGTCGATTAGAGATGCACGACGGTATGCAGTATGACCCGATTTAAGGTCAAGGTCACGAGCACTTGAAAGTCGGAAATTCGGACATTTTCATAGGCTATCTCCTCCCCCATTTATAATGTGGGCTGGCAAATGACCACAGATTCTTACATTAGGGCACAGTACCTAAGGCTTATCGGGGCCGGATGTTTGATTTTTGTCCTAGTTTTTGTGTCACTTGACTTTGAAGTTGGCAGTAAGTAGGAGTCGACCGTCAGTCCCGTATGGGGCTAATTTTTGTGTTTTGTGACCACTTTGCATTTGACATATGTTGTAGGAAAAAGAAGAGAAAGCGTGCAGCAAAGAAAAAGTCCGGTGATTCGTCATCAGACAGCAGCTCTGATATGGAGACAAAGAAGAAGAGAAACAAACGGAAGCGGCGAAGGATTAAAGCAAACAGTGATTCATCAGATAAGGACGAAGAGGAAGGCAATGATGAAGAAGTCAGTTGCTGCCTTCAGTAGGATGTCACATAGTATTAATTTATTGTGTAGGCACGGCCGAGGCTTAGTATTTACTGTTGCAGAATTAGAATCTCACCTGAATGACGGGTTTATACACACCTGTATGAATTGTAGATGGTCTCGAGGAAGGGCACTCATCACCAGTGTTCTGGAAGAGAACATTTGGGATTTTTATGCTTTTCTGACACCCAGCAAACAGTGTCGGAGCATTGCAGGTACTCAGACCCCTGATCCCAGCCATTGTAAATTACCCACTGACTGTTCTCATGCATCTTACACTAGTATGTCAGGCCAGACAGGTCTTCTTTGCCGGTAGATGAGTCTGAGACTTCAAACTGTTAATTGTCGTCTTTTATATCGTGCATGTATAGAAGAACCACTGTAATAATAAGGAACCGTCAGGCCATTGTTGTGTGTATTTGACAATTCTGAATAATCAGTGAGTTTATTTTTGTGCCCCCATCAGCATGGCCCATAAATACAAGGTCTTTTTACTTGATGATGTTGTTGCATTCGGCAATCACGTGTTGTTTGAGAAAATGGTGCTGCAGGTCACATGATAAGCCAAACTTGATTTACTATTAATGTGCAACAATGATGTTTTAAATGCTGGTCTTTGCATCCTCATTATTAATGGTGAACAGCACTGACTAGCATTTGATGTTGATATGCTGTTATAAGTAATCAGGTAAAATGAAAACTGTTAATCTTTATTTAAGCAAGCATCCAAAAAGTAATTTGGCCAAAGGCTGCATCGTCAACTTGTCACCCCTTGAGGCAGCGACTGGATTCGTCTCTTCTTGATCCGTCTAATACATGGTTCCTTGTACCCGCAGGGTCAGCCCCCAAGTGGCATTTTGATCGGTTCACCCATTTTTACACGGCTCATCCCTGTGCCGAAATTGCCAGTTTTTTATCCCTCACGGCTGTGAATGGATTCGTATTCGTCCGATCTTTACCCGATCTAATACATGGTTCCTTGGGTCCTCAAGGGTCAGCACCCAAATAGCATCTCGATCGGTTCAGCTGTTTTTTGCATAGTGCATCCATGTGACCAACACACAGACACGCAGACCATGATATGTGCAACATCTGTAGCAATAGGCTGCATCTTAATGCACTGTGTGCAGATGATGCAGCCTAATAAAAGGCCAAGTCACAATGTTAACTGTGATCGGCTCGTGTGCAGGGTGAAAGTGAAAGTGGTGCAGAAGAAGAGGACACTCCTGGAGGTCGCAAACGACGTAAGATTAGAAGAATTTTGAAAGACAGAAGACTGTCAAAGCAGACTGTCAATGCAGCAAAAGCCGAGGAGGAGAGGAGGAAACGAATTGAGGAAAGGCAGAAACTGGTATGCTATGATTTGCATCCTTTTGCATAGCAGTAATTATAAAATTTGTATTATCTTCAGTACACTGTGTTAATCTGCTTGGGCTGGGAAATAGTTTTGTTAACTAATGCAATTCACTTCTGAAGTTTTTAAACAATTATAGATTTTAATCATATAGTTGAAATTTAGTTTGTCCTGCTGTTTACTTCTAATGAAGCAATGATAAAAATATTGTGAACATTTTATGCTGCTTCTTGTTTGCATGTATTTTTTATGATATCGAAATGAATATTATGAGAAAATATTTTCAGTTATGTTTAAAAACTTAAGATTACTACAAGTGTGGTTAAATTTTTTGGCCGTTGCAGTCTGAAATATCTTACTAGTTGTTTTTTTTGTGTCAAGGATGTTGCAGTTGTGGTGTGGAACTGTTATTGATAACCCAGACAGTTTAGATAGGTAAAACTGCAGTTACTTATTGGGCCACTATACCTGTTCATAACTTAGTTTTTAGACTTGCTTGTGTCAAGTGCTGCGTGTGATTGTGTGTCAGTTTAACGAAGTGACGATCGAGGAAGAGGATTCTAGTTCACCGGTGAAATGTCCCGTTACAACGAGACTGGTTCTTGAGACTGATGAGGAGACTAAAGCACCGATCATTGAGGTTAACAAAAAGCTGATTCGCAAACTGAAACCGCATCAAGTTGATGGTGTGTATTTACAGAATTTACGTGTACAAATCATATGTGTATTTAACTGCTTTTTGCCTTCAGTGCTTTGATACTGCTGGTTGAGTGACTTAACGACCTCTGGGCTGTTAGAAACTTGTTCCAGGGTTCTCTTTTGCAGATGTGGCCATCTTTATTTAACTCCAGAAAACTAGGCTGTTGAAACAAAGACTGAATGTTTTTATAGTCACACAAAGTTATGAATATACTTATGACAAAAAGAGTGTTTGTTTACCCATTTATTTAACTGCATAGGTAGTGTAAAAATGTAGATAATTTTAATTAACCACTGCGGCTGTGTAGCCGCCGTCGTGGTGTAGAGCATTTAGTCGAGTCTTGTCTGTCTGTCTGCTCTCTAAAAGGAAAACGAATTGAGCTATTAGCACCAAAGTCGGTAGACATATAGTACGTAGTAGGAGCTCGGCATGCACTGATCCTCAGGTCAAAAGCTTAAATCGTTATGCTATTGTAGGGTTATGGTTAACTTACATTCGCCCGGCATGGGTCTGCATGTACAGACGACTGCATATTTCTCTAGTTGCTTTTATTGTGTTGATAGTTGTGAAAATACAGCTTGCATGTGTGCATTGTAGCGGTGAAGTTTATTTGGAACTGCTGTGTGGAATCAATGCAGCAGTTGAAGAATGAGGAAGGATCTGGTTGCATTTTAGCACACTGCATGGGTCTAGGGAAGACTCTTTCGGTTGGTTAATTTATGTATCTGAAACAAATTGAATCAACTCTAGTTTTTCCACGTTTTGGCTATAGTACTTCTTTCAATACATATCCACATGGTTTTACATTATTGTGTGTGCAGTGTTCACAAGCATTTTAGATTAGATATGAGTATGTTTTGTGTGATCAGTGACTGTGTTAAGTGCAGCTGTGGTTACATGGCAAATGCTGTGGTCTTTGATCATGGTGACTTGGGTTTGATTAATGCTAATGCCAACAATTGCATCCCACTAAAATTGTTTAAGTGCTCCACATAAAGTCTCACATTACAGATTTGGGCATGTCTGTGTCCCATCGTGGAATCGCATTTACACGAATTGGTCACACTCACACCATTTAAACCGCCGTTTTCTAGGTTAGCCGGTTGCAGCCGATTATCTTCCTGCACCTATGCCAAAACAGAATTTTGGTGTTGTTGGTGTAGGTTTTTTTAGAATCCGAATGCCCTTCCTGTTACCCAACCCACAGTGTCAAAGCACTGAAAGGAATTCGACACATTGGAGAATTACCCACTGTTTTTGCCGTTCCTTGATCGACCAGCTGAGTCCTGAAAAACAGGATGCTGATGTCTAACTCCGGTAATAATAATAATGCACACATTTCTATACCGCCATAAGGTCGTAGGTTTGGTGCCCACTAGCAGGTCATTTTGGGTATGTTATAAGTTATGTTAGTAATTCTTCATTATACTGATTGCAGAATTTGTGTGTAACAGTTTTGGAGACATTGAAAATATCCCACATATGTTTTTGTTTGTAATAGGTGATTACATTTATTCACACGATGCTGGAAAATGTCGAAGAGACTAGAATGAAGACTTGCCTTGTCCTGTGTCCTCTCAATACAGTTCTGAACTGGCAGGCAGAATTTGACCTCTGGCTCAAAGATACATCTCCACTTGATGTATGTACTGTAATAACATTGTGATGTGACAGTGAAATAAGTGGCTTGGCATCATATTAACTGCTGTGGTAGCCTCTAACAGCTAATTCTGCCATTGGTTTCAGTTTTAAGTGTTGTATATGCTATTTTATTAGGTCGACTTCTCCAAGTCGACCTAATAAAGTGGGTGTGAAATGTTCGTCTGCCTGCCCGTACGTCCGTATGTCCGTCCGTCCACAAAAAGCTTCTTCGATTTCAATGAAATTTGGTATGTATGTAGAGGTCGACGAGTGCTGCATGACGGTATGCAGTATGACTCGATCCAAGGTCAAGGTCACGAGCCATTGAAAGTCGAAAATTCGGCCATTTTCAAAGGCTATCTCCTCCCCCATTTGTAATGGGGGGGGCTGGCAAATGACCACGGATTCTTAAATTACGTGGCAATACCTAAAGCTTATCGGGGCTGGCTTATCGATTTTTATCCCAGTTTTTGTGTCTAGTTACTTTGTAGTTGGCAATAAGTAGGAGTCGACCGCCAGTCCCGTATGGGACTAATTTATTTCAATTTTTCACACTCTTACACTGTTCGAAACCACTGAACATATCAAACTGTTTTCGTTACCTGCTGGGCTCAATTGTTCTGTTTTTGGTGCATATGAGCTAGTGAGAAAATTGCGATTGGTTACATTAACAAGGATACCAAGCACAAATGGAAGTGTAGTTCGTAGGTTTGAATGACTTATGCCATTTGAATTTAACGTTGTTTATTTATTCATTAGTGTTTTGAAATATGAAATGCTAAATCACGTTTATCATTACTAGCACAAGGATTTGTAAAGTTTATAGCAATAATAATTTTTGTGGTTATTATTACTGGCCCGCCTACACATGTGGGAGGGGGTCAGTATTGTTTTGCTCACCGGCGTCTGTCGTCGTCTGTAACACTCCACTATGCAATGTAACTCACCACGGGGCAGGACGCGACGGCGGGCCAGTAGTTTTAGGACTACACCTTGTTGATTTCAAAATATATTGCATTGCTATGTGTAGTCTAGGGCTGTTTACATGTTTGTATGATTATAACTTCTTTACTGGCATCTTACATTCGTGTGATGCATCTGCAGTGACAATTCCCATAATCCCATTATTGTGGGATGAACACAATATTATATTCCGTTATCCAGTTGTAGTAGTATCAACAACAGAATGCGGAAAATGAAGGATAAGGCAGTAGTGCTCTCCATGTCACAGATGTCCAGGTCTGTGGGTGTAGGTCACTTGGTGCCAGGAGGCTGGGTACAAAAGGTTAAATAAAAGCTCGTTTATGTTGGGTTCAAGGGGTTAAATAAAGGCTGATTTGTGTTGAGCAGGTTTATGAGTTGAGCTGCGTGAAGGACAACTGGGGACGCAGCGAGCTGCTGAACGACTGGCAGAATGGAGGCGGCATAATGATCATGGGATACGAAATGTTCCGCAATCTTTCACAGTCGGCACGTGTTAAGAACAAGAAACAGAAGAAGATCTTCAACGAAAGTCTTCTCGATCCAGGTCATTGTTATGCATTTAATTTTGATAAGTGAAATACAACATAGCGTTGCTCTTCATCATCCTAGAACTGAAGACATTACTTCACCATTCAAGCTTTGTCAGCTAAGCTCTTGTGACACCTCTTATTAGTGACCATGATTCATCATGTTTGCGATGATGTCAGTCTGTTCAGTAGACTAATGTGATAAGGGGGCAGCTGCTCGTAAGTGCGAGAGACAACTACGTATTCCAGCCAACTGCTGTAGAATAGCTGGGTCCAACTAATACGTCTGGTTGTGCTTTTCTGTCCAAACTTGGTTGCAAGCTTTCTGTACAGTCAGGTGATAACAGAGAGACCAGCTTTTGTTTCAGTGACTCTCTGTTCTCTTTCAGCGTTTCAGTGCCGTTCATTGCTGTTCTGCTACATAACAGTTTTGTTAAGGAGTAGGAGTGGTGACCATTCCAGGGTGGTTTTTTTCTGTGCAGAGCACATTTTTTTGTTCCCGGGAATTGAGTACCGGGGTCAAAAAATAATGATGACATCCTTCTTAGGATGAACTCACTGCTATTTGTGTTAGTTCTTAAGTGCTGTAATGCTACAACATTTTGTGATGTGGACTTTGTATTTGAATTCTGTTAAATGAAAACAAATATGAGTCAACATGTGATGCTCTCGTTGTGTTTATTCAGGTCCTGATCTCATAGTATGCGATGAAGGTCATGTACTGAAGAACGATGCGACTGGGTTGTCGAAAGCAACAAATCAGGTGAAGACAAGACGTCGCATTGTGCTTACTGGAACTCCACTTCAAAACAACCTGATTGAGTGTAAGTTCATGCTTAATGAAATTCTGTTGCATGAACCATCTTAGATTGTTAAGTTTTAAGATTCATACTGTCGGTTAAGGTTTTTGTTCATGAATAATTTGTGATAGCATGTACATAATAATACCACGTTTTTATCTAGACATCCATAATATGTGTGTGTCTATACAGCTCGGTACTTTTTACCAATACACCTTATATATCGTTGTGACATGAGCATTATGTTGTTTCAAGAATTTGTTATCCATTATGCAAAGCTGAGTGTTACTGGTACTGCTGCAAATGGGTTAATGTGACTATTGGCATTATAATGCTTTCATTCTTTATGTCTGCCAGCTGGTTGCTCAGAAAGTTGCGCTGGGATGTTTGTTGTCTTGGCAAAATTGTGTCACTAACAGGGCCACTAAGTACAAATAAAAGTGGATTTTGTTAAGTATTTTAGCAGCATACTTCTTGGCGCAATGAACAACCGTTGTGTTTGGGGGCCATGTGCATTCAGATGCAAAACCAGATCCTGTCCTGATCCAGGAATTTTTACGGATATCTTTACATTTTAATACCACCTGGGCTACTGATGACAAGAGAGCTGGCATAAAGGGAACAGCACCCTTTCTTCTGAAGTCTGGTGGTGTATGAAGTAAGGATGGGTTATTTCTCTAGTTTGGCTCAGTGAATTACTTCCTTTCTATGCTTCCACACTTGCGGGTGTCAGGAAGAGCATCTAGTGCATAATAACCGGTGCCACTTGTCCCGAAAGGTGTTGGGAAAAGTAGGGGAAGAAAACTGTGAAGCACCAGATAAGTCAAGGTTCACCTAGAACAATATGTTGGTTGCGTGGCACAGTGGTGGAACGCCGGTCTTCGGCCGGTGAACTTTCCCTGTCCTGCGCTCGACCTGCGGCTGATGGGTGACAGCTTATGTGGGTAAATCGTCAGCTACAAGTCACAACCAATTAGGCCAACTCAGCCTTTCATCCTTTTGGGTCGATACATGAGTAGTAAGCTGCAATCAGATATCCGCTACCTTGTCAGTTTTGCGCCATCTGGTGACTGCTTACAGGGTGAGGGCTTGGTGTGGCTGGTTGAGGTGGTGGAGTGTTTGCTAGTTGCACCATGGGTCCAGTTGTCCATCAGTGCGGGCAGTGGATGGCCCCATGTTATGCTGAAATACCAGTAGCTCTAGCGGATTAGCCGCCACTTCTGAGATTGTAAAGTACGCTGGTTCGGTTATCGTGTAAGCAGTGCTTTATAAGAATCCGGCCTTTACCTTTAATGGTGGTGTTGGCCTGTTACCACCACTATGCTATACGAATTAGACATTTGCTAACGTTACATTTCCAAAGGTTTGAACTCGCCAGTTGTTTCCACTTCAGACTGATGTGATATTGTTGCAATGAATGTGCTGCTAGATCATTGCATGGTGAACTTTGTCAAGCCGAATCTACTCGGGACACGAAAGGAATTCTGTAACCGGTTTGTCAACCCGATCATGAACGGCCAGTGTTCAGACTCCTCACCGAACGATGTAAAGCTGATGAAGAGGAGAGCTCATATTTTGCATGAAACGCTGGCGGGATGTGTTCAAGTATGTTGGATTGCTTTCTCTGTGGACTTCGTAGTCAGTAGGGACCATAGTTTCATGAAGTAAATGCACTATATTCTAGAGTTCATTTTGCATTATTCTGCAGTTTGCCAAAAATATTCAGAATTTAGCGACTGATCATGGTATTTACCTGTCATAAGAAAACTGAGCATCTGATGTTTGCATATCAAAAGCTGGTTTGACATTCAGTTATAACTGGCCCGCCTACACATAGTGTAAGGGGGAGGGGGCAGACTAGTAATGGTCGCGGGCATCTGTCGTTGTCGTCTGTGGTCTGTAACGCTGCCGGCAGGCTAGGTGCATGGGTGTTCGGCGTGCTGGGCACGTGAGCAGTTGGGCGGACGACACTGCACGGCGGGCCAGTATGGTTACGTCCCATTAGGGCAACACCTTGTTTTAACTAACTGTTAGCTTTGCAGTGACAAACTATCTTAATCTGCATGGTCATGGTCACATAGCCCGTTTTTAAATGTAAAATAGGTACAGTTGTGTGTTGAGTAACAGCAATAAGAAAAACTATGTGGTCTGTGTTTTGTTATCACGTGACTGAATTGTTGTGTTTAGAGGAAAGATTACTCAGCATTGACCAAGTTTTTGCCACCGAAACATGAATATGTCGTCAGCATCAGACTGTCAAAAGTTCAGATTGAACTTTATGACCGATATCTTCGTCAGCTGTCTCTCTCTTCCAATGTCGGAGATATTACAGGAATGACGTTGAAGGGAGCTCGCATTTTCACTGACTATCAGAATTTGATGAAAATCTGGACGCATCCTTGGGTTTTGAAGATGGACGAGATTCGACAAGAAAACAAAGTATGCATGTTGTTGCTATGTATTTTCGGTTTGAGACCGATAAGTTATAGTGTGTAATTTATACTTTGTACTACTTACAGAAACTGGGTTGTTTTAAGATTCAAGTATTTAGTATGGTAGTATCATGGCATGTAACATTCAAACTACCATTGACAGTGACATTGCCAATACATATGCTGTTCCAGTCATGAAGAGTTGAAGACTAAACGTAACTACTTTAACTAGGCATTGGAGGACAACAAGGATATTGATGGTAGTTTGCTGTAATACACCGTAAGGCATGTTGAGGCTAATAAGGTATGTATGAGTTGGTTTTTATGCCTTTGCTACCTGACATTCTTGGCAACGGCGTAACGTTTTCGGGCTGACTGCCGCGCTTTTCCGTCCATTGTTCATTCGTTTGGACAGATATTATTACCACAATATCTCGTGAATGGCTTGAGCAATCTCAGTGAAACTTACTGGGAATATTCGCTAGCCCATGCTGATAACCTAGTTAGATTTTGGAAGTCTCGCGTCAAGGTCACATCAGGCCTAAGTATTTGGTGGCGAAGGCATCCACGTTGATGCTGGGTCGTCGAATTCCATATTCTAGTTTTATTTTTAAACACTGTTAAAGCATACATTATATGTACATATGAATTTTTGTCTGCTTTTTGGCAGTTTTCAAGGATTGGGCGACTGGCTTGACTGAAATAGACATAAGGTAACCAGTGGCCATACAGTATGATTTTTAATTTTTTTAAAAATAGTAATAAATGTCATGATGTGTGTTTTTGGCTAGAAACTGAATATTCGAGACTCCGACGACTCATTCATTGATGATTCAGAGTATGATTCAGATGCATCAGTGTCCAGTGGAAAAGCAAAAGCAGATGCTACCAATGATGAGAATGAGGTTCAACTTCTCGGGTCGGCCAGCGAAGATGAATGGAAACCAAGACGACGAACCCGGCGGGCAGCTGCTGAGAAGAAGTATAGTTAGCATTTGACTTCGTTTAGTTTATTTTAGTGTTAGTAATCTGTGGAAGTTTGGCCTAATGTTAACGCATTGGTCTCGATCAGCAAAGTCACTCAACATCTGGTCCAGTTGGTACTGAGATGCGTTGCCGTCTTTGGGCGGGCAAACCATCTCAGTTTGTAACCAGCCACTGAAGTCCACTCAGCCAGGCCATACCTTCATAGGTAGGGACAGTGAGAACCAGTGAATGCTGGGGCATAAACAAGCATGCCATGAAATGCACTAGCCGCATATTTGTGGTCTTGCAGCATAAGCTGGTGTCTGGCTACAGAAATGGCTATGAGGACCACTCTACAGAGCTTTGTGCCTCAGGAAGGACTTAAGGTTTTGTGTTTAATGTTAATAGTCGCAGTGGCACGTAAAAACTTGTTCCATTTATTTCCAGAGGTTCCGTTCTGGAACAAGTGGAAGAGGAACTGGCTAATGCAGATTGAGATGGAGCTGTGGTGTTATGGTCATAGGTACAGCAGTATTTGCCTTCATGACTTGGACACCATCAGCTGGGCACCAGGAACAGAATATGGCGTAAGAGACAATGCCACTGGAGAAGTCTCTGCTCTGTATTTTCACCCACATTATAGAAAGACCAGCTTAAAAATTACACTGAAATTGTTGTATTGTGTGTGTGTGTGTGTGTGTATGTATGTATGTATGTAGTATTTGGTTATATAACCTAGGCTTAATGGTGACTTACATGATTTTATCATGAGCTGAAGATGGATAATTCTTATCACAATGTCAGCCCAAATGCAAATGGTATGCAATACAATACGCTGTTGCTGTGGTCATGCCAGCCTCTGCTATTAAGCCTGTTGGCCTTCTGCTGTTTTTGAGCATCCTTAGTAAGCTACAGTGTAAGCCAGGCCAGATTAATATTTAAATTGTTTTCTTATTATGTTCAGTTTTATTGCAAGATAATATGTTAACTAATACATTATCGCTTCTTATTCATTTTTTTAGAAATTTTGACTTGGACATGAAAAATGATGTTAAACATGAAGTATAGCACCTGTTAATGTGCCTAAGTGTACATTGTACAGTTTACACATATCTGATGAGTTGTTGTGTTGGTTTGTTGAACTGAAAGGGAAGAGGTTGCAAATGACAAGGCCGACAGTAAGGTGAAAGGGAAAGACAGAGCTGAAAAGAAAACTGATAAGAAGGCTGATGATTCGGGCAGTGAGAAAGAAATTGTCAAAGAGTGGAGAACACGATCTCGTGGCCTTGAAAAAGGTGCTGTAATGTTTCTAATTGACTGACTGACTTAAACCGAGCTGAGCTCGAAACTCTGTCAATTGAGCAATGTTGTTATTATTATGTGTCTACACTGTGTCTCAAAAAACGACACTGCTTTGGCTTGCTATAACTTTGACGATCATTGAACAATTTTGGTAATTTTTGACAAAAAATGTTGCTAAGAAAGTAAGCGGTCAAATGATACTTTATTTTCTCACCTCACCTAACTAGTGCTTCTGCACCACCTTGGGAAACAGAAAGCCGAAAATACAACATTTGAGTGCAAGATGCAATTTTTGTGTTTCTGTGTTTTGCCAGCTAGTGCAGAAGCATCACTTAGATGGAGTGGAAAAATAAATCATAATTTGACTGCCTGCTCTATGGGTAACATTCCTGCCAAAAATTACCAAAATCGGTCAATGTGCGTTGAAGTTATAGCAACCCGAATCAGTGTCGTTTTTTAGACACAGTGCATGCATATGGTGAAGAAATTACAATGATTGTATAGTATTTTCTATCCCTTCCGGCTCCGGAGTTGTAAGAATAGGGCATGATCTGTTTTTGTGCCATAGGTTGTAAAAGGCAACTTTAGTTTTTTTGTGTTTCTTTGGTGTTTATTTTATGTTACATTATCTTTGTATAACTGATGAATGTTTGTGTTTATTGTGGTAGATTTTGTATCTGCACTACTAAGCCAAGAGATTGGCTAGGAAGAACGTCTCTGAAATGACCTGTTTTGTGTCGAATGAGACATGAAAATTTTAACTCACTATTCAGTGTAGCTTTTTGTGATGTGTGTGATGATTGGCAGATACTGATGAGGCTGCCACTTCAGTTGTTGTGTCTGATGAGCCGGAGAAGGTTTCTGCTGAATGGTGGGCTGAGTACGTGAAGGCCGAGGACCAGTTTAATACTGAGCTGAGTGGAAAGCTCTTAATTCTCGCCGATATTCTTAAGATGTGTGAATCAATCGGAGACAAAGTGTGAGTTGATTGGCGTTGATCAGCCATTGTTGTGGTTTATGTTATCGATATTGAATACGTTTTTGAAGTTATTTTATACTTTTGGTTGCTGTGAAGCCATCTGCACGTAATTGTTATTATTGTGGTCATTTTTATATCAGAACAGAAGATACTGTGCTCAGAACAATCTTTTCTGAATTAATATGCTTTTTATTTGTTTGTGAGTTATGAAAAGTGGTTGGAAATGACAGGCTTTGTATGACTGTTTACTTATTTTTTTAAATAGTTATGAATATTCAGATATTTTGCTTATTTAGCAAACACACATATTCAGCATCTTTTGATATTTTATTTGGCACTGAGCAACTCTTAGGGCAGTTAATTCTAGTTACCGAGTAGTATGGTGTAGGCAGTTTATGTTATATGTTGCCTTTAATTGCTCGTCTCCCCGACTAAGCCACTGTGCCAGGTGCCTGTAGGTGGATGGATAAACCTGTAAAGTCTGTCACTCGTGACCAGTGAGATGCCAGACCTATTGTTGCCTTCCGAGCCTATGGCATCATCACCCTTTGACCAGTACCATTTTATACTGCTAGTTGACAGATGCCTGTGTGTGAACAAATTGCATGAGGTTGTTACCTGAAAATGGTTACTCCTCTCCTTCAAAAGGTGGGAGTGGAGGGGGCAGGTCTGGGGGCAGGACCTCTACCAAGGTCCCACAATATTTCTTACATTTTACCTAAGAGCAGCATTCCAAAGCCAGATCAACACAGAAAAGATACTATACAACACAAAAGTCGTTAGGTACTGATATGTTATAGGAACTGAAGAATAGCTATTACGCAAGACATCACGTTGAACTGATTAATAGGTCTTGTGGTGGTTGGTTAGTTTTCACCCTGTTGTAGCATAGCATAATAACTTTAAGTAGCCTCTCCTATCCTTTCACATTTTGGGTCATCGCTGAATGAACACAAAGGAATCGAGGTCGGGTGGTTACTGTATCATTGGCCATCCTTAACCTGGCAGAACTAAATCTCCATCCAAGACCTTGACTCAACATAGCATATTTTTTGTGCTGAAAGGGGACGTTAGTCGGCCAACCAACCATCCTCCTTAAATACACAGTATCTGAGCTATGATGATTGTCTGGAAATTAGCAGAGAAAATAAGCAGAACTGTTCTGTGCTGTATTATGTATGGCACTTGTGCACAATGACATGTGAACAGTTCTTAAATTTGCATATTGTTTTGGGTTTAGATGTTGTTAGGTCGACTGTTCGACACAGTCGACCTAATAAAGCTGGTCTCAGATGTTCGTCCGTGCGTACATACGTACGTCTACGAAAGGTTTCTTCGATTTCAGTGAAATTTGGCATGTAGGTAGAGGTCGATGAGTAATGGACAATGGTATGCAGTATGACCCCATCCAAGGTCAAGGTCACAAGCCCTTCAAATTTGGAAATCTGGTCATTTTCATCAGCTACCTCCTCCGCCATTTAGTGGAAGCCGGCAACTGACCACGGTTTCTTAAACTAGGGCACAACATCTAAATTTGATCCGGCCAAATTTTTGATATTCAGCCTACTTTTTGTGTCACGTGACTTTGAAGTTAGCAAAAACGTCAGTTGCGAAGAGTCGATCATCAGTCCCCTTATGGGGCTAATTTTTCGTGTCTTTGTTTAGGTTTGGCATTTTGGGTGTTTTTTGCGTTAGCGTTTATTCCTAGGTTGCTTGCTTTTGTTGTGTTGTTTTGGGTTTAGTTTCTCCAATAGCAAGCCAAGAGATTGGATGGGAAGAACTTCTCCGAAAAGACGTATTCTTTATTGAGTGAGACGTGAAACCTTAACCAGTCAACCTGAAAACGGTACAGCCTGGAGTTGAACTTGTGACTCGAAGGTCGTGGGTTCATCTCTCAGCTGTTTCGCATACCGGTAACAGCCTTAGGCAAGGGCAGATTGTTCGTACTGATGCTTGTCTAACTTCTCTGTAATGTGTTTTGTGCTTAGGCTTGTGTTCAGTCAGTCTCTCCTGTCTCTTGACCTCATTGAAGCATTCCTTGCTCACTGGGACAAGCAGATTTCCAGTGCTGATGATCAGGTATGTGTTACATGTAGCCAGATTGCTTGGCTTTTTACATGTCTACCTTCTTTGCGTGGAAACTTTGTGGTGGTGCATCATATTCTAAACGTGTCAAATTTTACCATGCAGTGAAAGTTTTAATAGTTGCCGTGTGTTTCAAATAACTGTGGGTTTCTGTGTGTTCAACATGGTTGTTATAGTATTGTTTTGTTATCACTACAACCAAGCAGATGGCTGGAAAGACCGAGGTGACCAGTGACCACGTCTCCACTAAGACGTTTATTCTTAATAGCTGTCAAAGTCTTCATTCTGTATTCACACCCCGTATGGTCTCCGGGGTGGTGATGCACCTCTGATTCCTTTGTTGATTTCGGTGCTATCTAAATGGTTTCTTTGTTTGTTTATATAACTTCCTTTCTTACTTTTTTCCGTATTTTCTTCCTTATACTTTTTGGGTTGACTATTTGACAGAGTCGACCATAATAAAGCCAGTCTCAAATGTCCGTCCATGCGTACGTATATGCGTACATCCATTTGTCCACAAGAAGTTTCTTCGGTTTTAATGAAATTTCGCATGTAAGTAGAGGTCGATGAGTGATGCACGACGTTATGGTGCATGACCCATCCAAGGTCAAGGTCACGAGCTTTTCATAGTTGGAAACCCGGCCGTTTTCAACAGCTATCTCCTTTATTTACAAAGGGAGCTGGCAGCTTACCGCGGATTCTTAAACTAGTGCACAATATATAAATTTGATCGGGCCAGATTTTTGATATTTGGCCTGGTTTTTGTGACACGTGACTATGAATTTGCCAGGAACGTCAGTTGAGAAGAGTCGACCGTCAGTCCTGTATGGGGCTAATTTATTTCTTACTTATTTACTTTCTGATTTATCCATCTACTTCTTCCAGAATGGACTCGTTCCATTTCCAGGCGTTAGTTTTTTTGGGTTTAATAAAGCAAAAATTGTTATATTTGTTTTAGGTTTTCAGTAGTAAGCCAAGAGATTGGCTGGGAAGATCATCTCTGAAATGACCTATTTTGTGTCCGGTGGAATGTTAAGCCTTAACTCAATTAATCAGTCGTTCTGTTTTCACAGTGTAACTGCTGAAACTGCTGCTGCTTGCATTTAATGTCTGGCAGGATAGTAAAAGGTAGAGGTCGGATTCTTATATAGCGCAGCTTACGTGATGACCGGACCAGCGCGCTTTACAATCTTGGAAGTGACAGTTAATTGGCAAGAGCCAATGGTGATGCAGCGCAAACTGCAGCCATCCAGTTGCATGCGTTAACGTGCAATTGGACCCATGTTATGCAGCTAGCAAACACACCACCGCTCCAATCAACCACACCGGGCCTCCGCCTTGTAAGCATTCACCAGACGTCGCCACTCATGCGAGGAAGCAAACATCCGATTACAGCTTACTAGTCAATTTATTGACCTCAAAAGGATGAAAGGCTGAGTTGGCTTAGTTGGCTTAGTTGGCTGACCTGTAGCGGACGGTTTACCCACATAATTGGTCACCCATCAGCTGCAGTTCGAGCATAGGACATGGAAAGTTTGCCTGCCAAAGACCGACGTTCTACCACTATGCCATGCCACCAGCCTATGTATCTCTTTGCTGAGCAATTGATGGAGCAAGAAAGGGTGAGATTTACCTTCACTGTTGTGAGACTGTTGATTGGGTGACAGGCTCGTAAAACCCAAGTTATCCCCAAATGTTCTGTTTTCAGATGGATAGATGGATGTATGGTGTTGAAGTAACAGATAGCTTCATGTGTAATGACTGAAAAGTTTCATCAGATTGGCATGAAAACTATATAAAATTACTCTAATGCAACCATACTGTTTATCGACGTTTTGGCTTCATGTCGGAAGCCTTCATCAGGAGAGGAGTTACCAACTGAGCCACGTGTGGGACAAGGTTTTACATACTGACGACCAGTACCGGAAGTCAGTCCTGATGAAGGCCTCGGCCTTTGGGCGTGTCATGCACTACTGCACATGTTGGCCGAGTGCATTAACCACAAGGGGACATTGAACAGCTGCTGTTATTCTGCTTTGGTCAATGCAACCCATGAAGGAGTAAATACAGAAAAGAAGTTCAGTTAAAGAAAAGCTGAGTGAGTGTGTATGACATGGCTGCTAGTGCTAAATCGTTTCACTATCTGGCCAGTGTTAATAACTGTTTAATGGTGATACAGTACTGTGACAATGGTGGCTGTGATTGATAGCTTGGAGGAATACAAGGCTGGGACAAAGGTGTGGACTACGTGCGAATGGATGGCTCAACAAGTGCTCAGAACCGAAAAGAATGGGCCGAAATGTTTAATGACCCAGAGAACGCCCAGTATGTTGTTTTTCATTCTTGGGCTGTTGGTATCAAGTGTCAGTGCTTATGATTTTCTGACCCGATGATATTGAATGTTTTAGTATGGCATGGTCATGTAATGTTAGGATGTCAGTCAAATGATCAAGAGATTGTGGATTTGACACTATTCCATCTTAATATTGCATATTACTACTAGTACTATTACTTCTGTTTAATGACTGTTTTCGAGGTGAACTTGGGTCAGCTGTTTTTCTGTGAGCTCCTCCTTCTCCTCCTTTACCTGTTTCGGAAGAAAACCACCAGGTATTAGTGGAACATGGTTTTTAGGTCGGTTGACTCTGAAGAGTCGACCTAATAAAGCCGGTCTCAAATGTCCGTACGAACGTCCGTCTGTCTACAAGTATTTTCTTCAGTGAAATTTGGAATGTATGTAGAGGTCGATGAGTGATGAACAACGTTATGCAGTATGACCCAATCCAAGGTCAAGGTCACGAGCCCTTTAAAGTTGGAAATCCTTCCATTTTTAAAATAAAAGTTGTCTCCTCCGCCATTTACAATGGGAGCTGGCAACTGACCACAGATTCTTAAACTTGGGAACAGTATCTAAATTTGGTCGTGTCGGATATTTGTTATTTATCCTAGTTTTTGTGTCACGTGACTGTGAACTTGGCAGAAACGTCAGTGGAGAAGAGTCGACCGTCAGTCCGGTACGGGGCTAATTTATTATGGGCCGGGTATCCATCCTGCCACCCATCCATCAAGTGTCGAAGCACTGAAGACAGCACTACACACTAATCCTAACCAGTGGCCTTGCATCATCCTTTCTTCGTCCACAAGCTGACATCTGATGGAAAGAAAATTGCCGTCTGACGCCAGTAGCATTGCTGCTTAATCACTCCGGGAAAATTTGTCACCAAGCAGTGTAATGTGATGCCGGATAAAAGGCAGCTGGGAAAGTCATCATAGATCCGGTAACATATTGCCGTAGTTACTGCCCCCGAGGTCCACTGGTCTATGACACAGGCGAGCATCCTGTACATGTTCCCCACAGGATTGTGACACCTTTACCTTGCACGTTTTACAGAAGTGTGTGTGTGTGTGTGTGTGTGTGTGTGTGTGTGTGTGTGTGTGTGTGTGTGTG
>Ga0209780_1000754_pt1 | contig 18915 bp, 16 predicted proteins | sample WorMetexBAHAMAS2_FD_187384 | JGI IMG/M metagenome (GOLD analysis project Ga0209780, IMG submission 187384) | Marine gutless worms symbiont microbial communities from Max Planck institute for Marine Microbiology, Germany - Inanidrilus exumae... | ecosystem: Host-associated > Annelida > Digestive...
CCACTTGAGTAGGGTGCACCAACGTTACAGACGACAGACCACAGACAGACAGACAGACAGGCAGACGACAGACAGACGGAATTGCGATAGCATATAGCGAACGTAACGTAGTTGACGTTCGCTAAAAACGTGCATTACTGAGAAGAAGTAAAGAAGAAGATGAAGCTTTTACTACACCGTTTCCTTTGCGTGCACCGTTTCTTTTGAGCTAATCAGTTTTTCCTTAATTTTTGTTTTTTGTGCCGTGTGCTAGACTAAGCTGGCCTTTTGTCAGCTTTTGAGCACACGTAAATATATCGCATCGTATCGCATCGTTGCACGTCGGGTGACCCACGACTAGACACATCATCTTTGGTTGGGAAGGATGGAATTACTTGACAAGGATGATGATTGATTAAGGACAAAAATGACTTACAGAAAAGTATAATTATAGCAGCATATATCGCATCGGGCAGTGTATCGTGCAGTAAAGTTATTTTTAACTGATAACGTCGCCAGATATCACAGTACTGTATACCGTTATCGCGGTATTTCGTGTACATTCGGTATTCGATAAAGCACGAAGCCCGTCGTTGGTTGTGGGCGTGGTTGCTGAAGAATGGATGTGTGAGATTTGTAAACAAATTTTAATCCGTTTTATTTTACGCGATACTAGACTGTATGCATGTTCAGTCATTAATCATTACACGAGATGAGGTTATGATGAAAGTGATAATGTCACTTGAATGCACTAAACCGGGTGTAGTCTAATACTCCACCGGCTAGACCCGCCCACCGTCGGCGGTGGGGTGACCTAATACAGTAATGGAAGTGTATATTGGCACTTACGCAAGTGCAAATAACACCGGATGTTATTTGCACTTACAGTACCAAAACATAGATACGAGTGCGCGCATACACGCACTCTGTTGTTTTTTTCTTTCTTTCTGTTATGCCCCAAAAGACCTACCGGGTACCCCCTTTTCTTATCGAAGTGTCTATACACACGGCCGGCCGTGTGATGTTCCAATTTGACTATACACACGGCCCAAAAATAATCAAACACACAACTCTATTGTTTCTTCCTTTTTGTTATGTCTCCAAAAGACATATATGCCCCATCGGGTCTGTAGAAACACTGCATCGGACTAATCGAACTAATCGGACTAATCGGCCAGAAATATTGAAAAAACACAGAACCAATTGGAAAATTATAAATCACACCAAAATCTGTCCCCAGGAATGCAAGAACTGTTAACTGTACAGACGTCCGCGGCTGATGTAGTCCTTTTCACTGTTACCAGACGCTCGCTTTATGCTTTTTTGACGGCCGATTCGCTATTCTGCTGTGTCGATTCGTGTCGCTAATAGGCCGATTGACAGCTATTCAGAGTGTAATATTTTTCCAGTTTGATGATATGTGTGACTTTCCGTTTTTTCACTGCTTTTTGTTAGCGTATATTCTATACTTATGTCCGATTAGTTCGATGCTACTGTGCGGCCGATTCGCAGTTTAGCTAGGTCGATTCGCTGTTGGCTACTAGGGCGATTGACAGCTATAATCGGCGTTACTAATATATTTTCCACTGACCAGTTTTCGTTCATGCAGTTTTAGCTTTTTCTTGTGTTAACTGGTGTGATTTATAGTTTTCCCATTGGTTTTTTCCGTGTTTATTCAGTATTTCTGGCCGATTAGTCCGATTAGTCTGATGCAGTGTTTCTACAGACCGATGCCCCATCTTATATATGCCCCAGAAAAAAACCCTCTTTCAATGATAAAGTATTAAGTATCGACTTCCTGTCAGCAAACAGGTAAAAAGTTGGCACTCCCACGAATCCTGCTGCACCTCCGGACGTGAATTCCTTTCATTAATGCGATACAACCTTTGTATGTATGTCAACGAAATGCACGTAAAAATATTACCGTTACTGTGTCTGTTAGGGTCAGTGTTACGGTTAGGGTCAGTTTAGTTTGATTTGTTGGCAGTAATAGTTTGGTGGAGTTAAGTGTCGCCATCTGGTGAATTAAACTGGCACTTTCATAAGTGCCAATAGCTGCCAGTGTCAAAGTAGTGATTCTGTCACATGTATGTCTACAACTATGCCGGGCTTGTAACAGCTACATGTACCATGCCCAGGTAGTTTGACAAATGCAGAGGTATTGAAATTGCTAACCGCTCCAATAGCAACATCACGACTTATCCTAAGGGCGAAAATGAAGATATATTATGTTCTGTGTGATCGATAACGCAGCAAACGTTCAACGGTGTCCAAAAGGCCTGAACAATGTTTCTGATGATGACTGGTGCATGGGATAGTAAATCAGCATGTAACAAGATATCTTTATTTGCAGGAAGGTGATCATAGTGACACCTTGAAGCACGTTTATTGATGGTTGCGAGTCACAATAACTGCAAAGAATTAAAGAATTCGAGCAATATTAATACTGGACTAACGCCAGTGGGGTGAATTAATTTACTGCACTGGCAGTTGGTAGATTACTTGGTCACCCCAACGGTGCCGGTTTGGCCGGTAGAGTATTAGACTACACTGCACTGAACCATGTTGGAATGGTGGTTGAGCAACGGTATCTTACCAGGGCCTCCCCATACCCCATTGATTAGGCTCGGCTGAGAGGTTTATATAGACATGATTGGTCTTGGATTTGACCCATCCTTGCGTAACGTGCAGTCTTCTTTTGAAGCTTTTGAGAGATATTGCAGAAACAGATTCTTCGTCCTACTTATGCCAGATATTAATAGCTTTGCCCATAAAGAAATGTTGCTGTTTGTATTATTATTATTGTTGTTGTTGTTGTTATTATTATTATTATTAAATCAGTATGCAACTTCTTTGTCATATCAGGTCAGTTTCACCCCATTCTCAAAGAATCTGTCATTTCTCCATCGCTTAAGAAGTCTACCTTAGACATTTTAGATGCGCTCACTGACTATCGCCCAGTATCTAACCTCTTTGTCATATCTAAAATAATAGAACACATTGTTAAATCCTGCCTCATTGATCATCTTACTTCTAACAAACTACTTAATCCTCACCAGTCTGCCTACAGTAAACATCATTACACTGAATCTGCTCTGCTCTACATTCACGATCATCTCATCAATGCAATAGGATCACAAAATGTATCATGCCTTTGCCTTCTCGATATGTCTGCTGACTTTGACACCATTGACCACAACATCTTAATCACTCGCCTCTCATCTTGGTTTAGTATCCATGGCTCTGTCTCAGTTGATTCAAGTCTTACTTATCATCTTGGCCCTTTCGTGTTAAATGTGATAACAACCTTTTTTTCCTTTCATACTTCCTCTTGTGGTGTTCCTCAAGGCTCTGTACTTAACGAACATCTTACTTTCTCTGACCAAATTACATCTCTCTCCTAAGCCAACTTTGCTGTATTCAGCCTTACTTACCTCCATTCGTCAAATGCCTGTACCATTGCTACCTTTATCATCCACTCCAAAGTGGATTAACTGTAATTGTCTCTACTGTAAACTCGCTAAGTCTCAATTATCCCGTCTCCAGCACAACCAGAACTCTCTTGCTTGTACTGTCGTTAAAGCTCCTAAGTCCTGCCATATCACTCCCACCCTACGCTCTCTCCACTTGCTCAGAATCACTGAACGCATTGAATTACCTACAAAGTTCTCACAACTACCAAACCTCCAGACCTTCATAACCTTATCTCCATTCAACGTCCTCGCAGTACTCACTCTTCATCCGTCGTTACTCTTGCTCGGCCATCTTATATCGTCCTCTCTAAAAATGACTGATCGCTCCTTTCATTATGCTTTACCTTGTCTCTGGAGTCAGCTTCCTTTGTCTCTTCATCAACCTTATTTTGGTATCATTTCCGACTCACTTATTCCTTCACCCATCACTTCTTCCTCTTCTGATTCACCACTCTGCTCATCCGTAACTCCCTCTCTCTTTCACTCCCGGCTTAAAACTTACCTGTTTCGCAAATCCTACCCCCCGTAGTTTTCACTTCTTTGTCCCGGACTACTTTCACAGACTATTGCCTGGATTGTTTCTTATGAGGTATTCAGTTTTTGTTTTTATTTTTTCTTATTTTTTCATTTTGTGCCGTGTTTTAGATTAAGCTGCACATCTTGTCAGCTTTTGAGCGCACGTTAATCTGCCGTATCGTATCGTATCATATTGTATCACTGTCTTTTTATGTAGCTTTAGTGAGTATCGTCATGTTTGAATTGTAAAATCGTTCAAAAAAATGCACTGACAGTCTGACACTGTACTTGCACATTTCATTGCCTACTTTTGTATTGAGTTTTCAGACTGTTATGTGCAATATTTTTACACCCAAATTGGAAAAAAACGTACTTGGCCTAATGTAATTTTAGCTGTCCCATTAAAACTGAAGGACCCTCTCAAGGTCACAGGCAGTCACATACACTACAAGTGGTAACATCGTGGATGTTATTACTACAGGACTTAATAAGAAGTGATATATGGGCTATCGAATCACGCCATTTCTGATGACCTTGAGTGATACTCTAGGTCGTTCACTTACAGATGCAATTTTCATACAGTTGAACAACAGTTGATAAGATTTCAACTGACAGTGCAGCACATGGTCCGTGCGATAGCTGAGTTTCATGTTAATGGCACAGTTATTTATGGATTTTTCACTTGTTATTTATATTCACTATTTACTACAGTTATTATGTTTCCTTTTGTATGTTCTGTGGCATTTGCTGGTTTCACTTGGACTTGCAGTGGAATCTAATAACCTCTAATACTGGTGGAGGATGTTCTGTATATGATGGAGTTGCAATATGCTCTATACAGTTGTTGAAATTGTTTATTTTGATATTTAGTGATAAGACATGAAGAAAGATGTCATTCCTTTTTACAAGATTGCATAGAAGATTTGTCATCAAATATTTTGGCAGTAAGTATTCATTACTATTGGTTAGTCTTTAGGATGTTAAATGAAGTTCCAATACTCGAAGCTTCGGTTTTCAACTCCGAACCTGACTCAAATTTCACCAACTCTCAGATTCACATAACTTGAGCCAGGGTGACAAACAGGGCGAAAGCTTTACAGCAAGGTCATATAATCTAGAGCGTGCTGGTGTAGTGCTGCCACTGGTCGGCAGCCTGTTGGCAGTGTCATTTCAGCTTTACTCAGCCTCAGATACGTCGATTGTGCCAACTACTCAGTAGACGTAGCTTCATGAAGCTGCCACGCTGGTCTGCACATCCATGCTTGAGTCAACATCAAACAGTTTTACAAGAATACAGTAGCTTTACTGAAACCATCTTGCATAAGCAGATTGCAACCATTCAACTGTCCCGTGAACGTCGCCACTGCCAAATGGGAATTACTCAACACCTTGGAACATTAAAGTCAGATCCGCGTCAGCCTCCTGGGCGTATGGGTAGCCATTCTCAGCATGTTAGTCCATGATGTAGGTGGTCGTCCAGCGGGCAGTGTTGGGAAGGACACCGGCGGTGAGGTGATGATCCACGTACGCGTGCTCGGGCCGAAGGGCACGACTATCCGAGGCCTGAATGGGGTATACTTCTCCCCCGCCACCACCTCGTGCCCAAAGTTGGTATAATGCTGTAAATTCAGCAACTGGCGAGTGAGTTGGCCCAGCTGCGAGGCATGCAGATTGTGCACTCTGCAGGTGCTTGAGTGACACGAGTGGAGAGAGGCAGAGAGAGTACATGCTTGTGCTTCGCGGCTGCCTCCGTTTGTACAGTTTGCTGGTTACTTTTGCCCTTCCCCCACCCTGACTCTGTGGGTCTGCTTTGTTAAGTAGCGTTCTCAATGCGTCCGTAACCTGCGCTTTGCGGATGTGTGAGTTGGGCGCGTTATGGCTGCGCGCGTTAAGGTCAAACACGCATGTTACATCCGTAATGCACATTTTATAGCCATCGACAGCCATAGCATGCCTTCAGTGCTAGATTTTTGAGACCATCCCCCGCGTTCACACATGTTTGATTGCCAGCATGCTATGGCCATTGGCCGCAGTGAGCATGCTACTTTATACCCGCCAGTACACTGTTGTCCATTGGTCTTCTACAATGCTAGCCTGTAGGCCTAGTTCTCGATCAATGTAAGAAGTGAACAAATAATACCGAGTCGAGTATCAAATTCTGCAGTTGGAGATTTGAATATTAAAACAAACTGTGTTTAGCATCACCAGTTAGTCTGCAGTTGACAACATGCTTAGAAGCATAAATTTTGAAGATAAGTAGAATGGCAGTGAACTGTGTTAATTCGGGTGTGTTGGATGTGTTGTAGGTACAAGAAACTTATTACTGTGGCTGTTGGCCGTATGCTTAACTGTGTATGCTGTTGATTCACTACTTTTTAGAAAAGAAGCTGCATCACATCCACAATCTGGTTTGCTCTTCCTCTTCTATTGCTGTATTTGTACTGTGGATGCTAGACACTGTTTATCCAAGTGCTGCAACTTTGAAGCCTCTCTCTGTCCTGATGCATATCAGTAATATGACAGCCTCACCAGTAATTACTGATATAACAATAGCAGTTATTCACCAGCAGTGTGCTTGTGATTACATGGTATATTATTTTGATATACAAGGTGCATGCTAAAGTTGTGCTGCAGTCATGCTGTTTTATCTGTATTGTTATGCTGGCAATGTGGAAAGCGTAACGTAATGGTTCGTCTGTTCATCTGTCTGTCATGTTGGCGTACTTACTATGACTCACCAGGGGGTAGCATGCGATGCGGCCAGCATACATTTTGGCAGGAGGACTGACAAACTTGTTTGTACTGTTTTGTTAAAATTGCTTGTGCATGAACTTGACATATTGGCTAGGTCGTTTTTCTGGTAGAGCAATATTATTCTAATGTGTTTGTGTGTTTGTTGAATATTGTGTAGTGTGCATGTGTGTGTAATGTGATGAATATGCAACAGCTGGCAGTGTGGGCGAGACAAGTCAGGGAAAGCAGTTGACACAAGGACCTGAATTAAAACCACCTGCTGCATCACCAAAATTACCTGCAGGTTATTGTAGTGGTGTTTTTGTGTTTATAGTGAGTTTTATTTCACCAAATTAAGTGGTGATGATTCTGTAACATGTGGCATATTGTGATATAGTTATTGTTGTCATCTGATGAACTGTAAGTCAAGTCAAGCTAAATGCAGAATTTTACAAAGTAAAGATAAAATATTTGTTTGCAGAAACTGGTAAACAAAGATTTATTTTCAGTCATTTAACTTTTTGCTAGTATGACTTGAAGAACAGCCTAAATGTTAGCATCTATATATAATAATCCATCGGTGAATCTGCCACGGACGTGGCTTACTTGGACGGATGGACGAGGAGGTTCAGGCAGCAGGCGCAGGCAGTGGGCACGGATGGACGACGTCGCAGACCGGCTGCGGTCGCGGGCGAAGGGAGAGGGGGTGGCACGGCGTGTGGCTTATGGTGGGCGGCCAAGCCGCAAGCGAGCATAGCAATATTGTGGCTTGTATTATTAAATTTTTGAAATTTGACATTAGTTCCCATACATTTTCAATAATTATTTATATAATTACACTTCTTATGTGAAATCTGTGCAGTGGTTACTAAAGCACCATGTGGTTCACAAGCAGACTGCCCTGCTGGCAAATATTCATATCTGATTCGTTCGGGTGTTGAAAGAGATGGAACTCCAACTGTGTGCTTCAATGGACACGTGTACGTAAATTCTGTTAACAGGGCTTCATGTATTGAAAACTGCAGTAGGTTATTTAAAACGTTATTGTTAAGATTTTGGATGATTCTTTAACATCTGTTTAAGCAGAATAGTTGTTCACTTGTATATTCATGTTGCACATTTGTTATGCTGACCATGTCCAGCATAAGGTGTAATGTAGCAGTCTGGCATCTGTCCATGTTTGTCTTGTCAGCATACTCACTGTGACTCACCAGGGGGCAGCATGTGATGCTCGCGTTGATCGCCATCACCAATTCTTGCCTCCTGCCTCCCCCATTATGTCCTCGTCCAACGCACAATGCTGACACCTGAGGCCCAAAGTTTGTCCATTGTATGAACAATGATGCCATTGTCTGTCATCCATGACGTCTGCCAAGTGATGCAAGTGTGGAGACAGCTATTATTTTGTCAAGTTTTAGACTTTGATGCCTTACTTAAGGAAATCACGCTGTCATGGTGACTGTGCTCAGACAAAGCCTGAAGCTGGCGACGGCGGTCGGCCGCACTGTTGAGCGTCGTCATCGTCTTTGAAAATCAAACACATTGCAAGAGTTTTTTTGTCCATCTGCCTGAACATCTAGGGGCGTTTGTTGTATGCACTGTTGCTGCTGCTGCTGCTGCTGCCCTGCTAACACTGCACGGCCGAGTGAAACATGCCTGCTCACTGCCGAGCGATCGGAGAGACACCGACTTCTGCAGCATTGTCCAACATCCAAGAGTTGTAGTAGTATTGCCCGTATACATTATATGTGTTGAATGTGTTGCAGAGCATTCAGTCCAGAAAAGAAAAATGGGAAACGTGGTTTTAATATGATGGTCATAAATGGTATGTTATTTATTAGTATTTTCTTCTTTTTAGGCCACACCACATGCGGCCTATTGCTACAGATATCTCTGTCTTGTATATGTGTGTGTCTTTATGTTGATCACACTGATGTGCTGTGCACAGACGGCTGATCCAATCAATATGCAATTTGGGAGCTGACGCATTTGGGTTGAAGGAACCATGTATCAGTTGGGAGAAGATATGTAAGGGATCAGTGCCATTTACCTAAGTGGTAGATGTAGAAAAGATGAGCCTGCGGTCATTGCTTTGAGTTTCCTTCAGTGCCTTCACATCATTGATTGGGTGTTAGAAAGAGCATCTGGCCCATAAAAAACTGCCTTACTTATACTGAGGGGGACCAGCTAGGCAGGGCTTACCTAAAACGGCCTTTAAATGGATGTAAACAGGTAAACAGTTGCACATTGTAATACTGTTAACTATCAGCTGCAAGGGGTGACATGTCTGCGATATGGCCTTTTGCCAAGTTACGTTGAACACTGGTACATTGTGGTGGAATGTTTGAGTGAATCATGTTTTAATGTCATGCTTTATTCTAGTCAAGGGTTGAGTTGTGCTCACATGTAAAGTGGTGGAACATATTTTGAAACATTGGAGCAGTTTTGGTTGAATGACACTGACAATGACATATAGGTAGAGCTGTGCATCTGCAGTCAGCACTGGTGGACTCCTGTCTGTTGTGAAACTACTGAATCTCATTAGTATAATGCTAACTGTTAATTTAGTTGTATATGTGCATATATCAGTACAAGTTAATATTTCTGTGCAGTGGTAACATTGTCATGCAAATATTATTTTTTACATCCGCAGCTAAAACACTGGCTGTTGAGGATGTCCGGCAGTTCGACACTTATGAAGATGGTATGATTTCTCACCATGAATGATTTTTTAACAATATATATTTATAGTGTTTGATAGTATATAATTTTTTGTACAGAGTAATAGTATAGTACTATGTAGAAGGCAGCGTACAAGAAAAGAACTTAAGGATAAAAAGAAGTTAAAACATGTTATATATAAAAAATCGAATCTGTTTGTGTGTCTTTTCTTTATACCTTATGCACGGGCACAGTTTTGAGTTGATTTGTGTGAAATTTGGCATATACCCTACAGTCTACAGATGGTCATGGGGGAGGGGTTAGCAAGTCCCGCTCAATGGCACTCAAGCTTGCACTGCATGCACCGTCCATATGACGCTGCAAATGAATGGCACGTTTCTTTGGGAAATTCTGAACAAGCGGCCAGCAACCATAAGGATTGAGCACCATAGGCACGAGAATTGAGTGCTGTGGGTGCGGCGCGAGGTGTGACCAAGCACGGTAGGGGCGAGGGTGGACATAATACATAATGCAGCTGAATCTAGCAAGACAAAATGTCACAGCGAAACGTGTGCTTAATTGAGCAGTTGTTGTGACCAAAACACATCAGTTTACATCATCTGATAGATGTTTAGGGAAATTCACTTACATCACATAACATTACAATAGTCATTTAGTGTATGCTAAATTACAGATAAAAATCGTCCGGTACCGTATTACAGAGTCAATAAAAGTTACGCAGTGAGATCAAATGCGATATTGAAAAAATGTCTCTATAACAGTCGTTTCAATAGTTTTAAATCGACAGATTTGAAACTATTAACCAGATTAACTTCACTAATGTACATGTAACCAATGTAATTTTCCCGTTTGAAGAGATTGACTGATATTGTGAACTTAACTGCAGATTCAGTGTTGATACGTTATCTACGCCTCGGCATAGAAGATGGTCATCTGCTTCTGATGGCGTCTCAGGATGATGCAACAGCTCAGTGAGTTTTTCAGTTTCTTGGTGGAAATATAGCTGCATAGAATAGCAATTTTTTACATAACTGTATTGTTAGTACGTTTGTGAAAGCCTTAGTCTCTGGACACGGACACTTTTGAGAGGGGTTGTACAGTTTTTAATGAAACAGACAGAGATGATGTCAGTGCCTTGATTTACCTGCACAATATTTAAATTTGATCAGGCCGGATTTTTGATATTTGGCCTAGTTTTTGTGTCACGTGACTATGAACTTGGCAGAAACGTCAACTGTGAAGAGTCAACCGTCAGTCCCGGGGCTAATTTATGTTATTATGTGCTTACAGATACACAAGCATATAGCCAGTTGTCTGTCACTTTTTAGGTTTCTCTGTGTTTGCTGTAGTCTCCGTTATGGTGTCCAACTAAAGTCAGAGCACCTATTTTTGTTACTAATAATAGTCCACAGAATTGTTCACACTGGCATACGATGTACACTGGATTTAGAGAGCTCTGTAACAGTTACAATGCCCTCGTAATAGGTGCGATGTTCTTCCTCCAAGAGTCAGTGAGTGGATGTATGTGTATATTGTTGGTATAGTATACGCATGTGCAGAGTGATATGCTTATGCATATGAGTAGTTACTACAGGTAACTGTTGCTTTAGGTTTAGCTTTTTGTGTTTTTTGGTATGTTTTTTGCTGTTTTAACTAGAAACATTTCATTTGCATTACGGTTAGTTTCTGTGTATTTCTGAGATTGACTCTTCTGAGTCGACCTAATAAATTGGGTCTCGTATGTCTATCCGCCCGTATGTACATCTGTCCACAAAATGTTTCTTCGATTTCAATGAAATTTGGCGTGTAGGTCGAGGTCTATGAGTGATGCACAACAGTATGCAGTATGACCCATTCCAAGGTCAACGTCAAGGTCACATGCCTTTTGAAGTTGGAAATCCAGCCGTTTTCAAAAGCTATCTCCTTTGCCATTTACAATGGGAACTGGCAACTGACCACGGATTCTTAAACTCGGGCACAATATCTAAATTTGATTGGGCTCGATTTTTGATAATTGTCTTAGTTTTTGTGTCACTTGACTTTGAACTTGACAGAAACATCAGTTGTGAAGAGTTGACCGTCAGTCCCGTTCGGGGCTAATTTATTCTTGGCTGTTGTGAGATCGGTTGTTGATGCCAGTTAGGTTGACTGCCTGGAAACATTCATCTCTGAAATGACCTGTTGTGAGTTAAGAGAGAGAGGCCTTTAATTCGGCTTATCCACTCATTCTGTTGTCAGAACATGTTGCTATGGAACTAGGAACTAATGTTCAGAAGTTTAAAATTGCTAAATTGCTATTAATAATACTCTAAATGAGTTTGCAGGTGGATCAGTGTGTCAGTAGAAATGCCGTGTTTGTGGTATGGAATTTTATGTGCACATAATGTTGTTGTTTTAGTTTGTCAGTCATTTGCAAGAAATGGCTGCGAGCATTTGGTTCTAACTTGATAGACAAGCTGCAGTTCAGAGACAGTTTTGTAATGCTTGGTCAGCGTGGTCTGTCAGTACCTGGCCGTGCTGTTGAACAGGTTGCTGTCATGTCTTTAGCTAATATTATAACTTACAGTGTTACCTTCAGGATTGTTCAATCTCTGACAGCTGCGCTTTGCTTTGCAAAAATGCTGACATTGAATTTTAAAAATGGAAGTTTCTGTAATACGCAAATAAACTACTGTTATGTGTATCAGACATTAGTGGTTGGTGGTTCTGCAGCTGCTCAGATATGAGAGTTGTAATTGGAGTGAAAGCCTGAAGGGCAGATGGAGCATCTTACTCAGATGATGGTTTATTGACTGTGTCATCTTTGCCATCTGTATAGCATTATGCAATTACAATTTTGTGATTGACAATAGCACTATTTTATTGTCCTGGCCATTAAGTTGGCGGATTGAATGAGTTAAGATTTTACATCAACCCAATACATAATAGGTCATTTCGGAGACGTTCTTCCCAGCCAGTCTTTTGGCTTAGTACTGAAAAACTAAATCTAACACAACAAAAAAGCAAACATGCATCCTTAACGAAATATACTACAACACAAAATAACCACAAAAACAAAAGCCAGGTTTGGTCATCTCTTATGGCCTCTGGCCTGGAAAAAGTACGGGCCTATTCTTAAGGAAGTAAATAGGTAAGTAAGGAAGTAGTAAGTAAGTAAGTAAGTAAACGATTTATATAGCGCCAAAACCAACAAATGAGTGAGTGTGCATTCAGCCCCGGAGTCAGTGTACGGAGTCATTATATGGGTTGTTGGTTATTGTCAATAGTCTCACTCCTGAAATGTGTGTATATGTGTACATGTGTATGCAGCATGTGGTGCGTGCTGCTACAAAAGAATATCCTGATGTTGCAGAAATTAAAGGCTGTGTCACCCTTCCACGTAAGCCAAATGACCTGTTACATTGTTGATGGAACATACAGTCACATATAATGTGATTTTGCTCTGTCGTTTATTCATTTGAGCAAATTTTGAGGGTGAATATAATTGTTACAGATGTATGTATTTATAATATGAAGTGTCATATGTTTGATCTGAAGCATGTCTTGATATTTATGTGAGGCATGATACAGCAGAGTTATTATGCAATCCTTATTATTGTTAGTTGTATGGATGATATGTTGAATACACTTAGATATACAGCATTTCACCATGGTTTATTGATAGATGATTGCGTTCCATAGTTTATTGCATTTTCATTGTAGCACTAATCTGTGGCTTCTTTGTTGCCATCTTAGTTTTTAGCCTATTCTACATTTGCTTTTCTTTTTCAGTGTGTCATGCAGTATTTTGCCACCAGTCTAGGATTACTGAATGTTTTACCAACGTTCAGGTATAGAAATGGCATATCTAACACAAATGAGTAGAACTCGGCATCTGCACCAAATTTCTCTCTTAATGTGTATCATATCCAGTTGTTCTGGAATCCCCCAGAATGCTGTTGTTGTGCTGTAGTGGGAGAACTGAAGCCCGCCGAACAACTAATCAATCCACAGGCTGCAGTTGCTGCGGCACCTGCTGGTAGCAATCAAGCTGCTGTACCACTCGGAGCAACAGCTCCCGACTGCGGATTGCCAAAGAGTTGCTTACCGGAGGAGTTTGCTGTCCATTTGTTTAGTGGCAAGGAAAATGTTGAGGGGCCACGGATGTGTATCAATGGCCACTAGTGAGTATAGTCAGTTTTGACAGTAGAGAGAAACGTTTACATCATGCACTGCCTGATTTGAAGCCCGTTTTCAAGGTTGGAATTTTTCATGGCATTGGTGTAGTTATTGCTAGCTTCCTTTCCTGAGATATTTATTTCCAGTGGAATCAAACCTTTGATCATTTTGGTGAGACTACCACCATATCCATCAAGCTACTGATAATAATAATTTGTAATAATGTGACAAATTGTGTGGTGCCATGACAAGGTCATGGTCCCTGCAGTGGTGCTGTTGTTGAATGTCATCACATTGTATGTAACACAGATGCTGTGATTGCCATATGTCTTTCTTACTTGTTCTTTATATACTGTGCTGTTTCAGTGTTTTTGAGTTGAATGTCAACAATGCCGGCAGAGGCATCAACGTTGCTGTTCTCAACATTGATACGATGCAAGTTATTAAAGCCGTACGCTTTGACACATACCAGTCATCAGAAGGTTGGCTATGGAACATATTTCGAACTAGATGCGTGAGCCCACCCAGCATTCTATTGTTCTAGACTGTAAGCTTGGACCTGCCTTTGTGGCCGAGTAGCTAATGCACTCGGCCGCCATCTGCAGTAGATGGTGACGCGCTCCGCCATCTGCAGTAGAGGGTGATGCGCTCAGTGGCCGGGGTTTGACTCAGCCCAGGCACGTCTTTTTAGTTATCATGGTCACACACACACACACACACACAGAGACAGACACACAGACAGACACATAAACCAAAGCCGGTAAAAACATACTCCCTCGCTTCTGCAGGGAGAAATATAAGTCCTTCAAGTCGGTCAAAGGTGCCACTGCACTGTGACTGCTGGGTTTCATGTTGAATTGATTGGGTAACTGTGCATGTCTGCAGTTGTACTTGTACAGTGGTCAATACTAGCATGCTTCACTTACCTGCAGCACTTGCTGCTCACTGGTAATGACAGTGTGCTGATTTCATTATGGCATGACGGAGGTTTGTACTCCACTGAAGGCCCTCCAGTTTCTCACTGTTGTAACAAATATGCTTGGGGTGTGTTAATCAGACCATTGGAATAGTGAGACAGAAAAATGCAAAAATTGAATTAAATATAAAAATGTGGCAGTTAAGTTAATTGTTAAATTACAGAATTATAGGCTTCAGATGAAGCTGTTTTTGCTTTTTATGCGTGGTTTGCTTGATGCAGAAGACGTCAAAACCAAAATGCGCTATAGTTTGTTATAAGCAATCACATTTGTTATTCACCCGAAGCGAAGCATAGCTTTGGGTAAATTATGGAAATACTCTGCGGGGCAAAATAACGGTGTTCACGCAGCTATAACTCTGCCGAAAGCGAACCAATTTGGAAGAAATATGGAGCACATTGTTGGGGCCTGGTCCTGGCAGAATTTGGGTGCAATCCACACAGTAGCGACGTTTGATACGCAGCTGAATTTTTTTTTGTTTTTGGTCAGGTAAATAATGCATGTTTTCACCGATTTCTCATTGGACAAATTTTATGACATTTGAACACAACAACCTCTATCGGTGAGGCGGTGAAAACTTTTGGAACAGAATTTTTGAAAACTTTACCATAAGGGGTCATTTTTCCAAAAACAAATACAAAAATTGCTCACAAAATTTTCAGGTCTTGCGACTTCAGGCCGCCATAACTTTGCAATGATTACAGATCGCCAGAAATTCACTAAAAAGCTGACCCATCTATGAGTCTAGTTTCCATTTTTGCCATTAGATTTAATTCAAAGTTTCTACTGGGCTGTATGCTACATACAGGAAAATTACCTACCCAGATTTTCGGCAACGTCTGATGTTCGATATTGTGACAACTCATCAAGCTTGTTTTCCATCAATTGAGATGTAGTTGAGCTGGAGGGGTACCAGCTAAGAAACCGTTGTTATTGCATTACGTTAATTCATTGCTATGATGCTTTAATTGTAGACAGCGTGTCTTTGACAAAGTTACTGCGTTCATTGCCAGACAATCAGCTGCTGATTGCAGTTAGTCATGATGACATGCAGACACAGTAAGTAGAACCTGTGATATTTACTCACCATCAACAAGGCTGCAAATTTTGCACGGCCATTGCAGGATTAGCAAAATTCTCAAAGTCGAGCCACTGCCAGAAATTCATGCATTTTGCCGAGAATCGCCGGCATTTTTACTGCGCAACGCTATGCCAGCACGGTATATGCTGTCTTCGTGTGTCCGTCCATCTGTCTGTCACAAGTCCGTGTTCTACGAAAGTGGCTAAACCTAGGATCACAAAAACAACGCCATATGATAGCCCAGTGACTCTAGTTTTATGTGCCAAAAATCTGGGTAAAATTCCAATGGGATCATCCCAAACAGGGGCGCCAAACAGAGGTAGGTATGTTAAAAACAGTGCAAGATAGGGACATAGTTACTATGGAACGCTAATAGGAACTCATATGTGGTCTATTGACTGTTTTGTTATTTTCAGTGACCTTGAGTGATCTTAACTACACCAAACCACCCCATTTTCCAAATTTTGTGTCACCTTTCATATCTTTGTAGGGAGTGGAGATAGAGTCTTCAAATTTGGTACGTAGGTTTACCGTAGCAAGCCCATGGAAGGCAAACCATCCCTGAAAGGGGCATGGTCAGGTTATGTAAACCATTTAAATTTTGGTAGACACCAACCATATCTATGGAACGGCTGATCGTATCAAGTGCTGTCAACTTAGGTGGATGGTCTCTGTGGTAAACTGGTGATGTCTCGGTCACCAGTTTATCACACTGACCGTCGACATCTGTGTACAACACGATGGGCATGAGTCACTGCATCATGTGGGTCTGTCAGCGGCAGTGGAGACTTGTATCTGTTAATGTCACAAAAACATGCATTTATTGTCTTTTTGTAGCGTTAGTGATGAAATAAGACACCATACAGCACGGCAACTTGTATTGAATTACTCACTGGTTTGTCGTAAATGATTAACTCACTGGTCTTTTGATTTCTGTCCAGTTAATGTCGTTTGTTACTGAAAGCAAAAAAAGACATTTTACTTTCACTTTTGAAACCAGTGTTTAGTGTGTTTGTATTGCTATAATTGTGACCGCAAATTCCCGTTAATTTTGCATTTTCTGCTGTGAATTGACCGCAATTCTATCTCGTTTTGGCCGCGAAAAATTTACAGCCTTAATCATCATGCAGTCTCCTGATGTTGTTATAGATCCATGTGTGTTATTTGGATATATCTGTGATATACTGAGTCAAAACATTCAGTTGGATTGAAAGTTTAAAACTATTCTGATCTTAAATTCTTACTTTTCCTTGCCATTTTTAAGAGTGGTATTATCTAGCAGGATAGTAGTAGTAGGATGTTATGAGTTTTCATCATTAAAATTTAAAGCTAACAGTATTTTATGAAATTATCTATTATTGTTGGCAGAAGTTCCAATATTGTTCTTGCTCAGTTGTATAAATTTCAATTGAAGCTCAGCAATAATGTGTACAGGAAGAGTATTTTGCTTTGTTTTGTGTGTTTTTCACAGAAGTACCTGCCCCATCGGGATTTGCCTTGTGGCCATTCACTTTTAATATATGTTTTGTAATTGATTCAGGAGCTTAGCCTCTGTAAGGGTCAGAATTTGACATTTTTCAATGTGGTGACCCACTTTAATACTGGTGCAGACTTCCTAATATACATCTGCCTTCTTTATCAAGTCATAATAATAAAACAGTGAATGATAGTCAGTCATGCATTGTTTTATCACTATGACTTGATAAAGAATGCAGACATTTGCATTTTTGTGCTGTTTTCCAGAAATAATGACCTTGTATTGTAGATTGTCAGAACAGGCTCAGAATGCTTTAGAATCATTTGGCAGTTCATACAGTAAGCAGATTTCATTCCGTGATGCATGGGGTTTTATTGGACGACCACAGATACATGGCTTTTCTCCTTTTGAAGAGGTATTGTTAATGTTGATATTGTTGATATGGATATTGGTTAGGATATTGATATTTACATATAAAGTCTTACCAGTATGTCACTTTCTCCCTTTTCTGTTTCTGACTGTTGTCATATATCTGCAACATATACAGGCTGTGGTTTAATAAAATTAAATAGTCCTCTGACAAAACACAGTATTTCAGTCTGACAATGTCAGAATTGCTTTGGCCTTATAAATATGCATGTGGGTGATCTTTATTGCAATTCATTTTGTGTCCACATTTGTTAAAAAGATTAAAACAAGTTAACAGATAAGGTTTACGAGCTGTCACACCGCTCTGTGGTGGGAAGGCTTGTACCCGCCTGCCTCTTCTCCTTACTCCACCGTTATGTCACCTTCCCGCTGTTGAGTGCCACGTGACCCACAAAAGCCACGCCCCTGGCCAAACAAATTCAGCACAAATTCGCTGACAGATTGTTATCTACACATGCCTATAGGCATGGTGTGGATATATCTGTTACTGTTACTATGTGTGTGTGTGCACGCATGTTTGTACGGTTTTTTGCAGGGCAGTTCATTGGCGTTCAAGGCAGGGAAGGTCCCATTTTTGGGAACTTTACTCCCCCAGAAGCCCAAAATCGGCCGGCGAATTGGCCACCGCATGCACTATACTATAAATAGAATGTTCTATTTATAGTACCGTAGAGATGCGCCGACGTTACCGTCACGCTAGAGATGCGCCGTTCGTGGTATATCGGGCAGCGTGTGGACGTAGGATCGGCATGTGTCGATAGAGCTCAGTCCCCACTGACGTACTTGTTAGGTAAAGATTTGTGGATACTATATTGCATGCATGTGTGTGCATTGGATGTCGGTATGTGTATATTTGTGCACAATAACAAATAACAACAATTTTTTCTCATAGAAGTCAATGATATTGTTTTTTTTGTTTATGCTACAGATTGAATTTGGTGGCCCAGATGTATGGCCCGCACCAGTCGATAAGAAGTTCTGTGTTCCTAAGCAGTGTAAGTCATTAATAAATTTCAGCTGCATTGATTAGATTGTGAATGCTGTTTTAGAGGCTGTTTTCATGGATGGATGCAGAAAAAAACAAGTGAAAAAAATAAGTTTGCAGATGCAAATGCATATGCATGTGATCCAGTGATATTTTATGGAAAATAAATACGTTTTTTTCAGACACAAATAGTCACAGTCCTTGTTCATGGTGGCCACCCAGAGCTCTGGTGCAAGCTTGAAAATGAGTAATTTACTAACTTTTTGACTGTTAAATAAGATTGGTAGCAATTTGGTAATGCTCTAAATCATCAGGGCAATTTCTTTCATGGCCTGTGTGGCTTAATGAGTTCAACAATATATTCCAAAAATTAATAACTTTAGTTCTTGGAAAAAGGACTCCTGGGTTCGCCCATTAGATAAGTC